>Ga0180302_10000821_pt1 | contig 14338 bp, 13 predicted proteins | sample GuaBasSediGuay17_FD_121794 | JGI IMG/M metagenome (GOLD analysis project Ga0180302, IMG submission 121794) | Subseafloor sediment microbial communities from Guaymas Basin, Gulf of California, Mexico - Guay17, Core 4571-4, 12-15 cm | ecosystem: Environmental > Aquatic > Marine > Hydrothermal... | reverse complement strand
TTCTGTTAAGAGAAATTAAAAGAAGGAAAATTACCGAGAAACTAGTTTAAGACCTCAATTAGGTAGTTTCGGAAGAACTATTGCCCCTAGTCCCCGTTTTATGATTTTGCTGTAATTTTTTAACTCCAAGTAAATGTGTGGACAGGAAAGGGAATAGCCAAGAAAGTGGAGAAAATAGAGAATTTAGCAAGGGGAAGAAAATAAAGGGTAGAAAACCTACACCATAGATTTTATACCCTCTATTTCGGAGGTAACCTATAGACCATCTGGTTTCATGTTTTTCGTATGGATTGAATCCTTCCGAAGTAAGCAAACCTCCTCTTTTACGTAGAATATTAGGAGTAGTAATTATGACTACGCGCCGTGCTACCCTTTCCATTTCTGCCAAAAGTAACTCACCAGAGACTTTGTCCATGTGTTCAATAACCTCTGCCGCAATAACCGTATCAAATGAGTTTGTTTTAAATGGTAAGAATGAACCAGAACAACGTACCACATCCTCATAGATCTTATGATATTTTGCCTTTCTTAAAAATGGAGTGAAGAGATCTATTCCAATCAACAATTCTGGCTCCTCGTAGCCGCTCCCATTTTTAGTACACCACCAGTTTGTTCTTAATAGGAACCCCCACTTCCCCTTACCACAACCTATATCCAATATTTTTTTCCCTTCAACCATAGGCAAGACTAGAGAATCTAGAGTTAAGGGGCTTGACATCTTAAATTAACCACTTTTTTATTCGTTGATTCATCATCCAGCTGAGGGAGAGACAGTAGCCTAAAGGTGTAAAGGGGTGTAACTGTTTTTCTCTAAATGAAGCTGTTCGCAGAAGCTTCAGAATAGAGCAGCAAATCATGTTCAATGGCAACATATATGGGAAACAAAGTTTTTTCGATAATATTTTGTCGGGAGACTTGTACCATTCACGTAATTTTGAAATTAATGTTAAAAATGATTGTTCCCAGCCAAATTTTTTTGCCTCCATAAGCAAAGTTTTTATATCAATTTTATGGTTCAGAACCGAATTTATATAAAGGAAATCGCGGAGTGTAACTTTTCCTTCCTTAAAAATAGCATGATTGATTAAAATCAGTATGTCAGCTTCCGGACTTGGAACTGAACATTCAATTCCAAAAATGTTAACTTTTCTTGCATTTTGCCAGCAAAAAGAAACATCTAAGCTGTCGAGTCTTGACCATGAGAAGTCGCTATACAATTCTATTTCCAAAAAACCCTTTTTCCACATACTAATTTCTTGCTTACGATGTTGTAGATGCTTTATTGAAGCTAGTTTAATTTGTTTTGATACGTCATGCATGCCTCTAGTTTCAAGCGCATGAACTATATCCCTAAAATCCTCGCGTCTGACTAAAAGGTCAACGTCGTCAAATGTTAATGGATAAGGGTTGTGTAGCTTTATAACTAGTAAGTCTTTTCCCAGTTCGTTAGATATTTCTAAAATGAGATTTAAAGTCCGTTTTAGGAGGTAGATGCTCCTGTTAAAACGGGTTAAGGCGATGCGCAAGAGAGAATTCGAAAATCCTTCTGTAACCAACAGTTGGACGAAGCTACCCGCAACTTCATTTTCAATGGCCTTGTTTAATATTCGTCTAAGGTTTATTCTGCTGGCCCATAGTGCTTTTAGCATATCGTTTCTATATTTATTTTTATAAAGTGGATGTAGCACAGACAGGATATAAAATAGGTCGCTTTCCTGTTTCCACGTCATTCTTTTAACCTTGCGTTATAAAAGTAATGCAGTATATGATTCAGCAATGTCGAAAAGTTGTCTAGCTTTGAATAACTTGTATTAATAACAATGATGATTTGGGACTTTATATAACGAAGAAGCTGGAAATATCTTTCTCTTTGTAACGAATAAAAATTAAGTGAATATTCTCTCTTTCTGGCATATGCGATAGAAGGCGGGATATCTAGATAGAATACTATGTCAGGTCTAGGAAGTAGAGAGATATAGACCCTTTTTATATAATTAGGATACAACTCAAAAAATTCGACCAGATAGTCGTAAAAATACCTGTCATATATGCGTATTTTGCTTCGTAGGTTTCTCATATAATAAATTAGACCATCTACTAGAGAGAACACAAGGAATAACAAAGCGTACATCTTCATTACATTATTTCCTGCGGACTTAACTTCATTTTTATGAGAAAAATTATACAAAGTTTTCCTTACCCTAGAAGGGATATATTTTCTTAGCGAGAAATTAAAGTGAATGTAGACCGAATCAATACCCCTGCTATAGAGCCACCTATGCAATGCTTTCGCATGAGTTGTTTTTCCGCTACCATCTACGCCTATGAAACATATGTCCATCTGGTTAAACCTATATCCAGGTTAGATCAGGCCAAGTTTTCGAATTTTCTCATAAGTTCTCTAGTTGCATGTATTAAATTGCATTTTTCATTTGCTGTTTCCCAAGCTTTTTTGCCAATTCTAGTTGCTAGTTCATAGTCGCTTATAAGTTTCTTTATTGAAGTAGCTAACTGTTCCACTTCGCCGACTTCTACAAGACATCCATTAACTCCGTTACAGATAAGTTCCGGAATCCAACCTACCTTTGTTGTGACGATAGGTTTTCCGGCAGCCATTGCTTCTATAATTTTTATAGAGGGCTCATACTGAGGAAGAACTATAAGGCTACTTGGTTGAAGTATTTCTGAGTAGACATCTTTTACCACTCCTTTCCATATTACGCGAGATTCTAATGCATGTTGCTTGATTACTCTTTTGCAAATTTTAATCGCCATACTTCCATATATCTCGTGAATGTTGCTTATAGCCAACATTAACTTAATATTTGGGAATTGATTTGCTACCTTAGTGAAGGCAAATACTAAGTCTATTACACCTCTTCTAGGACGCAGATGCCCATAGTAAGTGATTACTGGAGAGATAAAAGATGGATTTTTTAAGGGAAAGACATGTGTCGCTGGGTAAATTATCGGAATTTTCTTGACATCGCATAATTGATCTAAGGAACTCCTCACAAAGTTTGAAGATGCTATAAGTTTGTCCACATGGTTTAATCCCCAACGCATGAATATATCGCGCCTTGGGGCTTCCCGGATGGTTTGCTTTAGAGTTTCTAACATTATTTTATGTGCTGGTTCTGAATACCTATTCGTTGTTTCTCCCTTCCACCATTTTTCATAACGTGCTGGAGTGAAAACGTAATGCACGGTAGGGATACCTGACCTGCTCCCAAGTAAGGCAGTAAATATGCTAAAGAATGGTGAACCGCATGAGTAGATTATATCTGGTCTCTCCTTTTGCAGCATATCTATTGCTTCGCCGAATATATCCAAGGAGAAAAAATCAGGAAACATAGACATGCGGACTTGTTGTGGCATTAGCTTATACCTAAATAAAGAAAATTTACCTTTTAACAATTTTAATCGTAAATTTGGAATGTTTATTTTATAGGAATAAGGAAGGCCCTCCGTTAGTACTACTACTTCATTGCCGAGTTTAGCAAGCATTTTAGCTTGATCCTGCAGCAAAATAAGATATGATGCAGCGAAGGCTCTTGGAATTAGAAAATGTGGTTCGAAAATCGCCACTTTCATTTATTGTTTCGACTAAACATATGGAGCTTATATTTGTTTAGAGATAATATCAAAGTAGCCACAACTGTTGTAATAGAAATTATTCCACCTAAAATGTGATAGCTTTGAAGTGTGTAGTAGATCGTCAATTGTTTCGCTTCAACTTTCTCAATCATCCACGCATTTGCCATTCCTTCAATAGAGTAGTGATTTACTTTTAACGGAGGTCTAAAGAGTGCTTCGAACCAGTTAACCTCACCCTCATATATCTGCCAATTTGGGTCGTATCTTTTGTTTAGGATAAGATAAGAATAATTTCCATAATCTGTTATGTTGATGACATATTTTACAGGATTCCTTTTCTGATAAGCCATTTCAGCTTTATTTTCATTAGAATGGGAAGTTTGTATGCTATGATATAAAACACTTAACTCGCCGTTGGTCTTATTCATCTCAGCTATTCCTTGCAGATAATGTTGTCTGATCTCTAGCCACCCTAATGGCCTGTTATATATACGTACCTCATCTATGCTTCCATTTAGAAGATACTTTGCAGCACCGTGATCTAGCGATGCTCCTATTGTTAATGGGGAATTATTGGTTGCTGAAACTTTTCCTGAGGAAGAAACTTGCCGTACAAGCTGTCCATTAACAAATAAACAAAGGTTCTGACCGTCATATCTAAGTGCTACATGATACCATCTATCTGTTTCTGGCTTAATCCATGAGTACGCATCTAACGAGTTCCATGCTGATTCGTTCCCTTCAAAAAATACTTCGCCATAAATGCCGTGAGGTTGCGTCAAATCTCTAACTAGAATTCTAAAGGTTTTTGGCCATTTATCAATCACCGCCACATGGCCAAGAGGCTTAGAATCTAACTTAAACCATGTCTCTATAGTGAAATTTTTTAAGTTTAAACTTGAGTGATGAGGAATAATTATATAACTGCTCATAAGCCTAACAGCCTTTCCAAAAACTCCAGAGTCAAGCCAAGATGATGATTGATTTGAAAGGTTCACTACCATTCCGTGATTTTGATATAAACTAGAGTCTTGCGCGATCATATTAACATTTTCAAATCGTAACCATAAAACTAAATCAGGTCCCGGTTGGGAGAACTGCGCCATAAGGTTGTCATCAGACAGAAGTAGGTATACATCGTTGCTTTTTTTCCAGTAAGGATTTCGGTAAATGGAAATCTCACCTATCCTAGTTTCATAAACGAAACCTGCTTTTTTAAGGACGGTTCCAATTTCATCCGGCGTAAGTCTAGGCGTTCCTAAATATTCTACAAATTCCATGTCCCAGTCATGCAACACCAAGACATATTTGTTGTTAAAACGCTCATAAAGGAATTTAGGTATGCTAGGATTTGGCATCCCATACAACTCGTTAATTAGATTCACAAAGAAGTTTTTTAACTCCACATCGGCGCCCATATCTCCTGGCACAATTGGTTTATCAAAAAACCATGACAAAAATCCTTGAGACCCCATAAATCCCCATTTAAAACTAGCCGCCACCGTACCGAAGGGCAGCATCATTATACTAAAGGAGCTAGAGTCATTGCGTATATATTCAGCTGCTTTGTAATAATACCAAGGTATATCAACATAGTAAGGTTGCGTTACTTTAACTTGACCTCTATAATCCAAGTAAGCGTGCGAAGAGAATATTGCTCCAGAAGATACTGGACAAGTATAGATCACTATCCCGATGACAAGGGCACCAACGATGAAATTACGTCCCAAATCTCCCTTTATTTTATGCATAAGTCCCTTTACAGTAAAACTAAGTAAAGTAATCAGACATAGCATGTAAATTGGCATCAAATGTCGCCATGGGACTCTTAGCATCCTTAGGAACAATACGTTCTGGAATGCCCAAATATTAACTGATGCAAATGGCGGGTTTGGGCCTTTCATAACAAATGTTATTAGGATACATAAAAATGTCATGAAAAGAATTTTCTTTCTTGATTTGTTACGTTTGGACGGTAGCATAAGGGAAGCGAAGGCTAAACCTGTAAGTGCATAACTAAAAAACGTTATTGAAGGTTCAAAATAAAATGAACTAGCTGGAATCGTACCTGAATAGAAATTTCCATAGCCAAGCAAACGAAATATTTCTGCAAGCTGTGAATGTTGGTTAAACCGCAGGAAGATGGATATGGAGTGAGTCGTAGAAATATACTGTGAAATATTAGATCGTATAGAAACCAGAAAAGGTACCAACCAATATGCGCCTACACCTACGTAAATGATTATATAAACTAGAAAGTTCTTCAGAAAGAGACGAGTATTTTTAGTATTTAATAATATCAACAGGACTGTAAAGGAAAAGATTATGACGAACCATGGGACAATAAATGGAGGTGCGCTTATGAAAAATCCTATAAGCGCCGCAAGAATCGTCCAAGAGGAAATCTTAATACGATTTTTATGGTAAGAGCTGTAAATCCCCCTTATGTACAAGTATAAGCTTATGGGAAGAAGCGAATGAAAGAATATAGACGTAGAATTACCCATATACCACTCGAAAAGAGTGTAGGGGTTAAATGTATAAAGTAAAGAGCATAGGGCGGCTATTTTTTGGAAACTTAAAATTGACCCTCCGCAATCTATCTTATGTATCTCCACTATTAGGAGACGAAATCCTAAGAAGCATATACCTATGAAGAAATAAATTAACAGCATTTCAACTATCTGCAAGGGCAGTAGCAGATTCAACAGTTTAAGCGCTGTGAAGTATGGGATGTAGAAAATGTTTCTATTGCTATAACGACCTGGCCCGAATGAGTCGTCCCATACATACCCAGCATCGTGTGGTGGTTTTAGAAAGAAAATAAGGTCTTCTCCAACTATTATGTGACTAACTGACCAACCAAACCATGTTAAAGGCGTAAGTAAAATTATGCTAACTGCAAGCCAGTCAATCCATGTTACTTTTTTTAGGAAAACATTAACTATCTTATGAATTTTAAACTTATTTAAGATATGCAGCAGCGTGGAAATCACTCCTTTTTAGCGATGCACCAAAGAATTTTAGCTTTCTCTAGGTTCTCCCTACTTATTGCATAATCTTTGTACGAGAAATCAGAAGGCATGGGTAAACCAGCTAATGCATTTTTAAAGTATGCGGGAACATGCTTACAGAAAAGCCTTAGAACATCTAACTGGAGCAAAATAGAGGCTACTTTAAATCGTAGACTATTCTTAAAGTGCTTTTCTCTTAATGCATAGGCAGGATTCGAGATTTTCACACCAAACAAGTCATCTACCATAAAAAGGGCGCTAATAATACTTCTAAGTTCTCTCGGGGAGTATTCTTTCACATGATCAAGAGAGAGCGATTTTTTTAGATTTAAATTTGGTGAGCTAGCTAGGCGATTTGGTGTGGATAAAATCAGAATCCCGCCCGGCTTTAATATTCGCCGGATCTCTTTCAAGCATTGTAATGGATTTAACAAATGTTCTAGCACAGATAACATGATAACGGCATCGAAACAGTTATCTTTAAACCCCATCTGTGAGCAATCCATTTTTATGAAAGTGAAAGTGCTCTTCCATAACCGCGGTTTCGAAGTTGATGAAATATCTATTCCAATTACATGATTCTGTTTCCTCTTACAAGCAAGATAGCAACAACCGATTCCTGAACCGCATCCTACATCCAATATTAGTGCATTTGAATATGGGATGAGGGCTTTAGCCTGTTTATACTTGAATAGAGTATATCCGTCTAAAGTCATTTGTCTTCCGTCTATTCAGCTATAAAAGCATGGAGATCTCTTTCTATAGCTTGTTTCCAGCAAAATCTTTTTGAGATCATCTTAGCATGTTTGCTCATTTCCATTCTTTTCTTTCTGTCCTTCAGCAGTTCAACAACTAATTGTGAAAAAGAGCGAACATCGCCAAGAGGCGCTTTTTCTATGGCACGACTTCCAAAAATTTTGTACGCTGGCAAATCATATGCTACAACAGGAATCCCGCATGCTAAAGCTTCAACGATGACTATTCCAAAGCTTTCTAGATGGCTAGGATATACAAAAACTTTAGAAGATTTTAGCACTGAATATTTTCGATTCTCCTCTAACGCTCCAAGCACATCAAAATTTTTGTCCAGTCTGTAACGATGAATCATTTTTCTCAGTAGACTAACATATTTCTTCCTTTCAGTCCCTATGATTGCGATGCGTGCCGAAGGAAAGCTTTGGCAGACTTCAGACCAAATTTTAACCAGGTCAAACAATCCTTTATAAGGAGATAGCCTAGCAATGAAGCATCCTTCATAAGAATGGCTCAGTCTTTTCACTTTTTCAATTTGACTGAAATTCACTCCATTTATCATTATACGTACCTTATTTGGCGAAATCCCGTGACCAATGATTTTCTCCACTTCTGATGGAAGCACAAAAACAATGTCGGCATAGCGCTTAATCAATGTAAGGCTGGCTTTCTGTTGAATCCATGTAAGTAGACTATACACCATAGGAATATGTTTCTCCTTACTAAAAGGCGACGGCATTAGCATGTGGTTATATATAATCAGTCTACAACCCTTCTTTCGGAACCACGCTAAGATCGATGGCAGAACATCGTAAAGAAAATGGGAAGATGCGCATACTACTTCATAGTCAAAATGTAGTTTTAGAATCTGAATAAGAGCCTTTAACATAAGTATTACATAAATCACCAGTGCTGAAAAATTTGAGAACAAATCGGGGTTACATAATGTACTTCTGAGGGAAAAATCTACAAGAATGCACTTTCCTTTTATACCAAAATCTCGAAGAGCCCTCTCTCCATCTCTTGTCGTGACCACTGTAAGTCGATTTTCCGGATAATATCTAATTAATTCCATAAAGTGCCGGTCTCCCCCACTCACAACCCCTTTGTACATTATGATTCCAAGCCATAAGCCTAGTATTCGAGGATAATGCAAAACGCGGCTTCCGCTTGAATTTAAAGTTTTTCTCGGTGGATTACAAAATTCGGAATGTTGAGTCATGTATATGCCTTGATGATGGATTCAGCGTTTCGTTCGCTAAATCTAACCAGTGCGTAATTCCTGCACTTAGGCCGCATGTATTTCAGCATGTGTCTTTTGGAGTATAACTCGTTAAGGCAGTTTACTAAATCTTTAACTGTTGGGTTCACCACAGATCCCACAGTTTCTCTAACTAAATCTGGAAGATTACCTTTATTCGACACAACTATAGGTGAACCGCACGCCAAAGCTTCCATAACAACTCTCCCAAAGAACTCTTCATGCTGAGAAGGAACTACAACGATATCCGCTGCATTATAAAGTTTCACAAGCTCTGTTGTAGATACTCGACCAAATAGCAGTATATTTTGTTGCACGCTGGCCTTGTTTTTAATAAGTTCAATTAATGGCCCGTCACCAATAAAGGCAAAAGTAATTTTAGGATTAGTATACCTAGAAACTTCTAAAAGCAGACGCACTCCCTTTTCTTCAATAAATCTGCCAACAAATAACACAACGAACATATCATTTAGAGAAAACATTTTTTTGCAGGCGATATGCGAAAGGGGCTTGAATAACCTTAAATCAACCCACTGTGTGCATAAGAACATTTTATCCTCTGGGACGCCCAAGGATACTAATTCATCATACGATTTTTGAGAATAGGTTATAATCCCATGGAAAGAGGATGCTATCCATGGGACAAAATTACCTAAAAACCTTCCTCTGCAAGAACCTATAATCGAGTGAAGCGATAGGATACACCTCTTTTTGAATATCCAATTCACAATTTTTACAATAAATGCGGGTACTAGACCTTGAGCGTGTATAATATCAATAGATTTATGTTTTCTGAGCAAAAATATGAGAGAAACTACGAAAAGCCCTGGGAACAAGTATAAAAACAATAAAAGCGGAGTCCTCGTAAATTTATGAAATAGGCCACATCCGAACCATTGTATTCTAAATATTTGAAGATTTTTTATTCTTTCGATGGTCAATCCCTTAGCTTTAGTTGTTAAAGGCTGGTAGGTCAGTACAAATATTCTGTAATTTTTGTCGATAAGGTATTTACACAAGTGGTAGAGATGAGTTTCCACGCCACCTGTATTAGGTAAAAACGAATTACTGAGAAATAGAATACCCTTCATCAATTTGGCTGGGCCGTGAGCGATTTCTATTTTGCCTTAGAGCTACTTTCGTGAGTTCTATTTTTGACTTTAGAAATCCCGACGGAATCTACGAATTTATGAGTTAACATGCCAATTCCACCAGCTATAAACTCACAAAGTTTCATAAGACTCATTCCGAGAAGTATCACAGGTCTTCTGGCCAATATTCTCCATTTTTTTCTAAATGCTGGTCTAATTAAATTAAATTGAATTCTAGCTTCTTGTGGATGTTTGTTCATGTATTTATAAATAGTTTTTCCATATTGATATTTTCTCCTTACAGTTTCCTGAAGGTGTAGTTTTCCCTCATGATGTTTAATTAAAGCAGAAATTCTTCCCACTTTAAACCCGGCTTTTTTGATCCTTTGAGTTAAGTCCCAATCTTCACCAGCCTCAAGTTCTTCATCATATCCATTGACTGCCTCAAAAGCTTCTCTTTTAAAAAATCTTGCCGCCTCAATTATATCATCTCCGATATAACACAGTTTTTCTAATGCCTTACATTTAGCCCAAAATCCCTCGCCGACGGAGACTTCAGGAATTATGATTCCGTCATATCCCTTTTCTGTTTTCTTAACACACTGATCGATAACATCAAGATTTAATTCCATATCTGAATCTACAAAAAGAAGGAATTCGCCTTTAGCTCTTTTAGCCCCTATATTTCTAGCTTGTGACCTTTTGGCATCAGATTCGATTATTTTTGCTCCATATCTCTTTGCGATGTTTTTCGTCTTATCCGTCGACAGGCCATCAACGATAAGAACTTCAATATTTGGATAATTCTGGTTTTTAACCGATTCTAGACATTTTGCGATATTCTTCTCTGAATTTTTCGTAGGGATTATTACAGAAACTAAAGGCTTAGTTTTCATTGCTTATACGTTGTATGATGTTCAAAAAGATGTCAGCAGATTTATCCCAGCTGAATAGCCGTGAATAATTCAAAGCATTTCGACTTAATCTTCTCCTTAATTTAGAGTCTTCTAGAACCATGATTATCTTGTTAGCGAGATCTTCTATACCTGACGATTTTGCAAGTAATCCAGTTTTGTTATTTTTAATAGAATCTCTTAACCCAGCTACATCGTAAGCGACACAAGGTGTACCTAGAGCGTTTGCCTCAATTACATTTAGTCCAAATCCCTCTCTTACGCTTGGATTTACCAGAACCCAAGCCCTTTTCACTAATTCTCTTCTTTTCTTATCTGATAAACTGTAAAAGAACTTTACTCCATCAATTCCTGCATTTTTGACGATATTTTCCAATTCCTTCCTGAAATATCCATTTCCAATTATCCAAAGCTCACATCTAGGAATTTTCTCTTTAATAATCCTAAAAGCTTTAATAGCATGGTCAGGTCTCTTCGCTCTCTTTAGCCGTCCAGTGTAAACGATAACGGGATACTTTTCTTTTTCTGGAACTTCATTTAAAGGAGTAAAGTTTAACCCCTCAGGAATGACAAAAACCCATTTAAAGCCTAAATTCATTAAATCTAATTTTGTACTTTTAGAGACAGTGACCGTGGGAACATCAATGTATTCTCGTAACCACCGCTTCTCGAGGAAGTAATAACCGATATAGTTTATAGGGAAAGGTGTTTCATAAAACCAATATTCTTTAGCTAATTGATGAATCAAAGCTATTATTTTCTCTCCATTATTTATAAATCTCGGCGTAAGGAAAGGTCGGGTATTAATCTCGTCGATAACTATATCATAATTTTCTTTCGAAAAACGTCGCCGATAATATTTTTTGGCTTTTAAATAAACAGAGTATTTGCCGCCAGCTCTGATAATTCTAACTCCCTCTATAACTTCCTCTCTTTTACAATTTGGAAATTCAGAGACAAACAAAGTGACTGTATGTCCAGCTTTGGCCCATCTTTTAACATGCTCATAAGTGAAAACTTCGGCGCCCCCCATATTTGGATTGAGCCAACAACGCCAATTGAGTAGGAGTATCTTTAGCGTTTCCATGGTACTTCGTTTAGTAGTTGTCTATGTGCTTGTTGAGTTCTGTAGGTATCATCCGCTGGTACCATCGAAGCACCCTCAGCCGGTACATAATTCCTATTAAGTCTAAAAGCATCTTCCAAATATCTCTAAAACTAAAATGACTGCGAAGCCGAACATTAACTGGCAACTCAATGACCCTTAACCCAAGTAACTTAGCCAATAAGAGCAACTCTACATCAAAAGCATAACGCTTAACGGTTAACCTTGGGAATACTCCAATGAAAGCACTCCTTCGAATAGCTTTTAAACCTGTTTGAGTATCGCTGATTTGGAGCCCCGTTAAAATTTTGACTAAGATATTAAAGCCGTAACTGAGAAGCCTTCTTATAACTGCTGCATCAACCTTGGATCGGGGATGCCGCTTTGAAGCTACGACAATGTCACCGAATTTTAGGGCTTTAATGTAGTGGTTAATCTGGCCTGGGTTAATATCCAAATCCGCATCTAAAATGATTACCATTTCGCCTTTTGCATGAGCAAACCCTGTTTTTACGGCGTATCCTTTCCCCATATTTCGGTTATAACAGATAATTTTTATATGTCCGCTATTATTACGTGCATAATTCATTAGATTTTTCCGGGTATCGTCCGAACTCCCGTCATCTATCACGATAAGCTCGTACCTAAGTCCTATTTTCCTAACAATTTTGTCAACAGTTTCTATGACTTTCTGGATCTTATCTCCCTCGTTGTAAGCAGGTAACACTAGAGAAAGCTCAGTCCTCTCATCTCTAAGTGGAATTTCTGTTTTCTCCATCGTTAATAGACGTTCTAGCTTATTCACTTGCACAGTTTTTCCTTTTTGTCTTTTACAAAGGAAATTAACTGTAAAATTGCACCAGCAATCAGTAGATAATATGCATATATTGCAACTTCATTTGCTATTGCTGATGCGCCTTGAACTAGCAAGTATGCGCAAGCTATAAGCAAAATTTGGAAGCCAATAAGGAATGGCGCCCCGAAATTTTCTTTAAGGTATTTTTTCAGTTTATGAAATTCGAATTTGATAGTTACCTTACTCATTTTCTGTTATACGACGTCTAAAATCTTTATATCACTCCTATAAAACCGCGGAGTGTTCATATACGTTATAGTCAAGAATTGGATAAACCCCTGATCCTTTGCCCAACTTTCAGCCGATTTACATCCTAGTTTCTTACCGAATGTACTTATTTTATGGGCAAGGGCTACTCCTATATTTTTCATTAAACGTCTAACATGAGTTTCCATGGCATTTAATAGCTTTGTTATTATTGAATGTAAAATTCTAGCAAGGATAACGCTTTTGACCTTATCCACTACCTTTATAGTTAAATCTATCTGTATTCTTTCAATTCTTGACAAAACTTTGAACCAAACCCCGTGTCGAATAGCTTTCTTTCTGATATGTGCTAATTCTGACCTGCATAACAACGTGATATTTGAAGCAATGTGAAACTCACCCGACAAATTACTTAACCTCTTTAATGGCTTTAGGAAAGCTCACGAATTTTCGTCTCTTTACTCAAATGAAAAAGAATTATGGATTATTCCGAATTCAAATCAGATTCAAAATTAAAGTTAATAATACTAGTAGAACAAAAATCCCCATAATAACATGATATCAAAAAGATCCAGATAATAGAGCTTCAATTCTCCGGGATATAGCCATGTTAATTCATGAGGTTGCTTGGAATCGATATGGAGCAATATATATAACTTAAGAAAATTAGATTCACGTATTCTTGTCTTCGTCTGTTTTCTTTATGCGAATCAATGCGAGTATAAGAATCAACCCAAGTATGGTGATTCCTAAAAGTACCGCTTCCGACAGCATTATTATTATGTTTGTTGGATTCAGAACTCCGCCTACGGTTTCAACTTCGTATCCATTTGCTTGAACTTTACTGATGGTTGAAGGGATAAGCAATAGTAGTAATGCAGTTATAGTTATAATTGCCGATTTTTTTCGCAATATCTTTCACCGGATTAATTTGCAAATGGTTGTTACATTTTAATGCTTCTATTTCTTCAGAATTGGGCTCCGATTCCAAGTTTTCCTTAATTATCAATAAGCAAATGACAGACAGAGAATAGAGGTTCAATATGCCGGGACCCTATCGATTTCAACTTTCACCTAAAAAACAGAGAATTGCAATTAACTTTTACTTATCTCTGATCGCTTTTTATTCCTTTATAAGCGCCGTATACCTAGTTAACGTACTTATTAAGTTAACTGTCAAGAATAGCTTCGGCACATATTTTGAATTGATAAGTGCCCCAATAGACCGTTCTTTGATTTATTTGTTAGGTTTCATGTCAATGCTTTATATTACTATAAAGCTACGCCGCAGAATAATACCTCTCCTATTACTTTTTGTATGCACTTTTGCAAGTTATTTCGTCGCCATGCAAATAGTAGACACCTTCATAATTCTAGCAAATTTTACGGCACTAACGTGGTGGTTGACCAGTTCTAAGCCCTTTATGATAATAAACCGTAGAGAGACTATTTCACTGTTTATTGTTTATTTAACTCTCACTCTAATTATCATAGAATTTTTATCTCTCGTATGCTGGTTCATTTTTCCTCTTTCTCCACA
>Ga0180302_10000820_pt1 | contig 14344 bp, 16 predicted proteins | sample GuaBasSediGuay17_FD_121794 | JGI IMG/M metagenome (GOLD analysis project Ga0180302, IMG submission 121794) | Subseafloor sediment microbial communities from Guaymas Basin, Gulf of California, Mexico - Guay17, Core 4571-4, 12-15 cm | ecosystem: Environmental > Aquatic > Marine > Hydrothermal... | reverse complement strand
CTACCTTGAGCTTAATGCATCGGATGAAAGGGGCATCGAAATCATCAGAACAAAGATAAAGGACTTTGCAAAAACAGCTCCAGCTGGAGGAGCCCCGTTCAAGATAATTCATCTTGATGAGGCGGATCATTTAACTCCACAAGCACAGCATGCCTTGAGGAGAATAATGGAGATGTATTCCTCAGGTACCAGATTCATATTAGCTTGCAATTATTCTTCAAGAATAATAGAGCCTATACAATCGAGAACTGCTGTATTCAGATTTCTTCCTCTTCCAGAATCAGCCATTAGGGACAGACTAAGATACATAGCTGATAAGGAGGGGGTTGCGATCACGGACGAGGGATTGGATGCCATCGTATACGTTAGTGAGGGAGATCTAAGAAGGGCCATCAACACTCTGCAGACGGTTGCGGTCGTTGGAAAAGAGATAAACAAAGATCTTGTCTTCAAAATGGCTGGTCTAGCTAGACCAGAAAAGGTACAAAAGATGATAAAAGCCGCTTACGAGGGAAATTTCTTAGAAGCAAGGGATATGCTGAGGGAATTAATGTTAGAGGATGGAATATCAGGTGAAGACTTAATTAGACAGATTTACCGTGAAATATCCGCTTCCGAGGAATTTTCAGACTCTGAAAAAGCGAAGCTTATTTCATTCATAGGGGAGGTGGACTTCAGGCTAGCGCTTGGCCTTCACCCGGATGTCCAACTCGGGTTCCTGCTTGCGCAGATAGTCGAACTAGGCTCCATGAGGTGAATAATTTGCTACTTTGGACAGAAAAATACCGTCCAAGGAAGCTGGACGAGATAATCGGCCAAGCTTCTGCTATAGAGAAGATCAGAGAATGGATTAGAAAGGTCAGAGACGGGACTAATAAGAAAGCTCTCCTTCTTTATGGTCCTCCAGGAACTGGCAAAACCTCAGCAGCTCATGCAATAGCAAAGGAGCTGGATTTTGATCCTATTGAGATAAACGCCAGCGAAGCAGCTGCAGGAGAGAAGCTTAAGTCCGTAATAAGTAATCTAGGGGCTCCTTCTCTCTTTGGTAGGAGAAGACTCATAATAATAGATGAGGCTGATGCCCTTTCTTCATCTGAGGCTAGGGAAATAGCTAGATTAGCGGAAAAACTAGTTGCAAGTTGTCCAATAGTTATCACGGTTAACGACATGTATAAGAACGTGCCTCCCGAAATTCGCAGGATCTCTGAACCAGTGAAATTTAACAGACTGAGGTGGACAACGATAAGGTCTGTTCTTGCCTCAATAGCTAGAAAGGAGGGCGTAAACATAAGCTTAGATGTTTTAAAGGAGATAGCAGTGAATTCCTCTGGAGATTTGAGGGCGGCCATTAATGATCTCCAAACAATCTGTCAAGGCTCATTAGAGCTTGTCTCAGAGCTAGGGAAAAGAGTAGGACAAAGAGACGTTGAAAAAGGAATATTTGATCTTCTTAAAGCGGTTTTGATCTCTGAAAAGTGCGGATATTCGAAGATTGTCATGCGAAATCTCCATTTGGAACCCCGTTTTGTTTTTAGGTGGGTTGAAGAGAACTTACCGCTGTTCTATAAAGATCCTAAGGCTCTATGTGCAGCTTATAATGCTCTATCAATGGCAGATTTGTTCTTCAAGAGGGCCTCGGAAACAGGAGACATGAGTCTTCTTGCATATTCCATTGATATGATGACGTTTGGAGTATGTTCCTCAAAATTAAAGAAGCCAACAGGTGGTTGGATTAAGTTTAGATTTCCAGGCATTATTAAAAGGAGATCTGCGACAAAAGAAATCAGGAAAGAGGAGAAAGAAGTGGCTCTTATGCTCGCTAAAAAACTCCATATCTCCTCTTCAAAGGTGATCGGGGAGATCTTTCCGATGATTAGAGAGGATATAAAGAGAGGGGGACATCTCTTGGAACATATATCACATGAAATAGGGATTCCTAAAGAAAAGCTAAAAGAGGTAATTAGTTAATCCTTCGCTCTATTTTTCCAGGGAAAATAGAGCGAGGAGCTTCTTAGTCATGGGATGTCTCTTATTTAACCGAAAAACCCTAATTCTACCAAGTTTGTACTCTTCTACAATTCCTAACCTTAACAAATTGCTTAGATGCCTCCTAGTTACTTCAAAACTGAGATGTGCTTCCCTTGCCAAAGTTGTTATGTTTAACATCTCAGATTTGGCCAGCAAGTATAGGATTCTAATCCTTCCTCTTGATGAAAGACTTTGTTCAATTAGCTCAAATGATAGCTCTTGATCGAGTTCAGGCATTTATATCGTCACCGACTATTGCGCTTTCAACAAGCTGTTTTACTCTCTTCTCAAGAGATTTGGCCGGAAAAGCATTCATCCCAATTAGAGTGGTCTGTCCTCTATATCCTTTTCCAGATTTCCTTAATTCTATAAACCCCCTCTCACCTAAACTTCTAATTCTCCGCCAGACTGCGGTGTGACCATAGGGCGGGATTCCGTATTCCTCGCAAATTACTCGATATTCCTCCTCTACCTTGCCCATGCGAACAACAACGTCTTGACTTCTTATTAGTGCTCTAGAGACTGCTAACAGGAGTATTTTCTCGTGTAAGGGGAGGTTCTTAATTTCTTCATCCGTATACTGCCTCTCCTCTGTTGGTTTGTCGAAAGACTCTGCTATCCTTACATGTTCAGGCAAGATCCTATCGTTACCATCCATTTCAGCTAAGAGAGCGGCTTGGTGCAACAATCCTAGGGCATATCTAGCAGAACCTCTATTTGGTCTAGATGCCAGCTCTGCTATCTGCTCTAATACATTTTCATCATAAGAACCTTCCTTAAGGGAAAGTTTAGCCCTATACCTTAGTATATCAAACAACTGCTCCTTTGAATAGGGTTCAAAAGTCATCTTTAGTGTTATAAAACTCCAAAGGGTAGGCTTAAGCAGATAAGGAGGAAACCACTCTCTGACTATTAAAATGACGGGAGGCGGATTGATAGGACTTCCTTCATGCATTCTCAGTATTCCATAAATGAGTTCCTCCCCCTCCTTTTCGTTTCCCCTTAGCTCCTGAAGCTCGTCCAATATTATGAAAATCCTCTTTTTTGACGCCATTAGTGCATCTTCTAATGTTGAGAGCCATTCTGCTAAGCTTAGACCTCTGGAGGGAAAATCCGGATATATGGCTCTTATGATCTCTCTGAGAACCAGGCTCGGAGTTCCTTTCCTCTTACAATTCACATATGCTGGTTTGAATGCGTCTTCGACCTCCTCGGTAAAATTTTTCACAAATAGCCTTGAGACCACCGTTTTTCCAACGCCTATCTTCCCCTTTATCAAGACTACCGGACCAGAACCTTCTGGATTTTCCTTTAAAGAACAGAATGCCACTCCTAAAGCTTCCAACTCTCTTTCTCTATGGGGAAGAGAGGGAGGCAGGTGACTAGGCATAAGCTTTTCTTCGTCCTCTATTATCTTTCTGAAACCAACGGTCGGAAGGCTCCTCATATCTAGATAGGGATATGGGAGTTTAAGCTCATAATCTTTTCAGACTCTTTGGTTAGTCGGGAGATTCTCTCGAAAAGTTTTCTGATATGCCCTATACTTCTCTCTTTGTAAAGGAAGAACGCTGAGAGTAGCAACGATAACAGAGGCAAGCTTAGTGTAAGCAGCTTAACTAAAAATATTTTTCTTAGTTCAGCTTCTCCCTCAGAAATAAGTTCTTCAAGGTAGCTTTCCTTTAAGTTTTGAAATGCCCTCTCCTCATATCTGGCAAGTGAAACTTTTCCTAATAGACTTAAAATTTCTTCATGATTAAATGAGTAAGGCAGATTTTCCATTAAGCTATTCTCTATATTTCCAAGTTTGTCCAAAATTTCTCTTTTATCACTGCTTATATCCCTCAAGTCCAGGTATAGGTTTTGAATTCCTGTTACTGCCGGATTCCTCCTCTCGATAGAGGGATCTCTAAACAGCCATACTAAAATAACTCTATCGTTTTTCCAGTCAATTAAAGCCGAAGATTCTTCCGGAATAACTTTGATAGCAGAATATCCCGGTGGAAGAGTGGCTCTAACTTCCAAAACATCTATTAGAACAAGCGGAAGCGGAGGCCTCACGACAGTTAGCCATTGAAGAACTCCTCCTCTTATTAGCTGTAGGAATCCCCCTCTAAATTCATAATGAACCCAATATTCTCCAGATTTACCAAGTATAGGCTCTCCCTCTCCAGTCAGGTTAAAACGTATTGATATCCTACTCCAATTTTCGCCCTTCACGAAGTAGACGTAAGGCTCAACCTCCTTGCTGAACTTGATAACCCCTGACCCTTCCGGCTCCACGGCTTTGGCGCAATTCTCCTTCACATAGCTTATTAGCCTATCTCTGAGGTATTCTCTCCAGGTTGCGTTATTGAAGATTGCAGCCAACGCAGCCCCTGAGACCCCATATGATGTGTAGTTAATTGTTATGTTAATCGTCTTCTCGTCTACGAAATACAAAGAGACATTGGCTGTTCCAAGAACCCTCATCTCTGGGGAAGCCCTTAGAGGAGGCAATGGCATGTTAACTATCCACAGGACTAGCATAGCCCCCAGAATCTTAGCACAATGTTTGTTCAAGCCAGATCACCCATTCATCCTTCAAAGTAACATCTTAAAGATAATTGTCATAATGCGAATCTCGTTTAAGTATTAGGTCAGTCAATACTATAAGCGAATTTAAGAGGGGTATAACATAGATGACTAGCTCTAAGATAGATGAAAGTGCCTACCTAAGATGGCTATTAAAGTACAATCCATTCATTCATCTATCCAGTGAAAGTCTAAAATCTGTCGGTAATTTCCACGTATGGACTGAGACAGATAGAAGTTTCTGGAATGCTGTCGAGAGCTTTCTGAAGAGCAAAAAGAAGAAGCTTATCTTCCTAATAGGTGAATTTGGAAGCGGTAAGACCCACAGGTTAAGACTTCTCTATGAAACCTTGGAAGAAGTTCCCTGCATCTACATAAAGGTAGATTCTCAGGATTCTCGTGATGTTATCAGGGGGATAGAAGCAGCTCTTCATTCGCTTGAGATAATTCCAGCCAGACATTTGAAAAAGGTCATTCTGTCGCTTGCAGGAAAGAAGGAGGACGGATACTCCTCTGATCCTAAAATAGCGGCCGAAAAAGCTGCTTCTATGATGAACAATAGAGGGGAAGCAATCCTTTTGATGGACGAAATAGAAAACGTAATTCTGAATAACTCGGAGGAAGACGTTAGAGCTTTTACAAAATACCTCCTTTCCCTATATAATGCTCTCTCTGACGGCAAGATGATAGTAATAGCCTGTATACCGAAGGCGTATGAATCTATAAAGCATCTACTATCGAATCTGAATCCTCCTCCTACCGTAATTAAGGTAAAGAAAATTACTGATGAGGAGGCTAAGGAGATAATAGATCGGCGATTAAAACAAGTTTTCGAGTTAAAGAGAGAGGGAAGTGTTTTTGAGAATTATTTTATAAGCAAAGAGACGATTGCAGAGTTAAATAGGTTATCTAGAGGAAATCCAAGGAAGTTAATGCAAATTTTCAGGAACATCCTCCTAACAGCTTCAACCTTGGACGATAGGGAGGTCAAAAGGGCACTTCAAGTGCTAAGTGGGATAAAAAAGGACATCAAGGAAAAGAAAACGCCTTCCAAATATGGGAAATATCTGAGAAAGATTAAAGCTAGGATCGGGGAGAGAAAGTTTTTCTCCCTCATAGAAGCAGCGGAGGCTACGGGTTTATCCCTAGTGAACGTAAAATCTATTTTAGACGAATTAAAGGCCCGCAATCTTATCATTAAAAGAGGTGTCAGATATTACTTTACTGAAAGCGCGCTTAAGCTTGTGGAGCTGGCCGAGTGATCAGGAACTACAACAAGGCTAAGTTTCTGCTAAGATTTATAGGAAGCCTTACCCTTCTCTCCTTAAGGGCGGAAGCAAGGATCAATTCGAGCCCGGCGAGATGTCCGTTCGATGAGCGAGATCTTGAGTAGTGAGCTTCCGCCCAAATCACGATGCTGCACCGTTCGCTGAGGTAAATAGATTTAAAGTAAGCCTTTATCCCACTCAGTAATATTATTAAGTTGCTCACTAGAATATCCACAAAGGGGCCGGTAGTCTAGTGGCTATGACGCCGCCTTGACGAGGCGGAGGTCGAGGGTTCGATTCCCTCCCGGCCCACTATTTCCCTTTAGAGACTGGTCTTTCGAGTAATAGTTGTACAGTTAATACATCTCCATCCCTTAGGCCCAGTTCCTCTCTAAGATTTCTATCGCTTATTATTTCCAAAATTTCGTCTCCGTAATGACGTCTCTCAGCGTATATAGCGTAACAAAACGAAACGTTGTTGATTATAACAGGAAGGGCGATTACAAAACCGAAAGTCCTGCCTTCTTCCTTAAATCCAGGTATATAGACAGCTGTAGGGCAGGAAATCCTCCACTTACGGACAGTTTCCACATCTTGAGAGGAACTTATCCTCAAGTTCAATGTTCCTGGGAAAGGAGGTTTTCCCAGAAGCTCCTCAAAAGCCTTTAGATATCCTTTACGGGTCACATAGTATGCCCCTTCCCCCATTCCGGTAAACACCCGTCCCTTAATAATGAGCCTCCCTTCGAGCGAGCGAACAGAGAACACGGAATCCAGAATGCTATAGATTCCGCGAAGAGCACTGTATCCCTTGTCATTTAGCTTAACTAAGTATTCCCCCCTTTTCCCTCTTTCTATTGAGATATAATTGGAATCATAAGCCTCGCGAAGCCATCTACTCATTGTAGCCTTTGATATACCTAATTTTCTAGCTAGAACCCTGCTACTTACTGGACGCACATGACCTGAAAGCCTGACAAGCTCAATTAAGAGGTATTGAGTTCTTGCTTTTGCCCCAGCAGCCCTGCTGGTCATTTATTTTCACCAGGCCTGCACGCTCTTATTTTAATAGAAAACTACTTCTCTTATAAAATAAGAATTCTGAAAGAGTTCTATCAAGCAAGGATCTTCCTACATCTGTTTTATGTCTTATTGGAATTAAGGAATCAGGATACGTTAATTGTGAAATTTCTTCAAACAGCAATCTCATCCATTCTAAGAACTGCCGTGCCAAACTTAAGTTGTTTTTGCCGATGGCAATTAGTACCTCTCTTCTTAATTCACCTATCACATCCGCGAGGCCCAGAGTATAACTAATTACATCAACACCTAAATCCTCTGGGCTAGGTACTTTTTGACACTCAATTATCGAAAGCAAAACTTCAACCTCAACTAGTTCCTGCTTTACAGGCCTCAAAATATTGCTAATCAGACAAAACATCTCAGCATCTGAGCTAATATGCTTCACTTTCTGAATCCTCTTTCTAACTTCAGTTACTATTTTTTTAGCCTCTGAAACATTGCCTGAGTGGATGAAGTTCATTGCTTTCCTACAAGAGGACAGTAAATCCCTTTGATCAGTAAGTAATTGATGTCTAATTTCATCTAACTCGTCTAACCTACTTTTTATGCGTTTGAAGATTTCATTAACAACATCTCTTCTCTCTTCTGGAGAACACATCCTTCATCTGAGCAATCAAGGCTTATTAAGTCTTTTAAATCAGAAACAGCTTATCTCTCCTAGGATAGGTTTGCCAAAAAGAGTTACGATACAAGAGTATGCTAGACGAATGCTAGAGAGACAAGGGTATAAAATAATACTAAACCACTCGGCTGTTAAGCCATGTCATTGGTTTAGAGAGGCCTTAATGAAGGGCCGTACATGTTACAAACACAAATTCTATGGAATACCTACTTGGAGATGCCTTCAAATGACTCCAACAGCTTCTTTTTGCAACTCTCAATGCATATACTGCTGGAGATTAAATGCGAGCGACGTTCCTCCAAGGTTCCGCTGGAAGGAGGTTCCTGATCCTGACGAATTATGGGATGATCCAGAGGAGATAGCTAAAGAGAGCATAAGAGTTCACAGGATGCTCGTACAGGGGTACAAAGGGGTAAAGGTGTTCAATAGGGAGTGGCTTTATGAAGCGGAGATCCCAGCTCATGCAGCCATCTCACTAACAGGAGAGCCAACTCTATATCCTTTTCTAGGAGAGCTTGTTTCGGCTTATAAGAAGAGGGGAATGACCACATTCATAGTCACGAACGGTACTCTGCCGGAGAGATTGGAGAACCTATCAACGGAACCAAGTCAACTCTACATAACAGTCCCAGCTTGGGAGGAAAAACTGTATAAGAGAGTTGCAAGGCCTTTATGGCCCGATGCATGGCAGAGACTTTTGAAATCCCTCGAATTGCTGCAATCTTTTTCATGTCCAACTGTAATGAGGATAACACTTGTGAGGGGACTCAACATGTCTAATCCAGAGGGATATGCAAAGCTTGTTAACAAATACAATCCAACATATGTGGAGCCAAAATCCTACACATACGTAGGGTACTCCCGTAGGAGACTTCCTAGAGATGCAAGCCCATCTCACTCCGAGATCAAGGAGTTTGCTAAGAGATTAGCCGAGGAAACGGGATATAAAATACTTTCAGAGGCCCCCGAAAGCGGAATAGTTTTGTTGTCTAGGCTGGATAAGCCAATCAGGTTATTCCCTGCGAGGTGAGCTCTTGAAAGTTACGTTACTGATAGGAGGATATGTCTTCGATGAGGTAGTTCAAAAGGGTAAAATGATCCTCGATATGTACGCGAAGACTATATTGGAAGCAGACAAGAGAGGTCATGAAATTGCAGTAGTAGCTGGTGGCGGGAAACTTGCAAGAAACTACATAAACTTAGCCAAATCTTTAGGAGCTTCTAAGTCAATTCTTGATGACGTAGGTATCTTGTGTACGAGGGTAAATGCGTATCTCCTAATTTCAGCTTTAGGAGACAGAGCTTATCCCTATCCACCTATAACCTACAGAGACTATGTATCGGCTTTTCTTACGGGAAAAATAGTTGTTTGCGGGGGTATGAATCCTGGGCAATCTACAGATGCTGTTGCTGCGTTAATTTCGGAGTACATAGGTTCCGATCTCATGATAAAAACGACGTCAACCGATGGTATTTATGATAAACATCCAAGCGAAAAGGGTGCCAAGTTAATTCCAAGAATCACATATTCGCAAGCCAGAAGGATAATTGCGGAGTATTCTTATGATCCTGGCACATACCAGCTGATCGACCCGATAGCTTTAAAGATTTTAGAGAGGAGCAACATACCTTGCCGAATAGTGCATGGCAAAGACCCTAAAAACATCCTTAAAGCAATTAATGGTCAGGATATTGGAACACTAGTTTGTGGTGAATTGTGTTGAGTTTCAAAACTTGGAAACGCAGGGGGAGGAGAGTTACTCCAAGAGTAAAACTTCCTTATAAAGCAAAATTCATATTATTAGAGGTGCTTTATGGAGTAATACTGGGCTTTATGTCTTTTCTGACCGCATTTCTAATAGCAGAGTTCTCCGTTTGGGTGTTCTTACAATGGATGTTGGCTAGGGAAAGAATTCTACTTTTTTACTACATGTTTTTTGCACTAATTAACGGACTGTTCTTCTTCATCCCCATTTACAATAAGAGACCAATCCAGCTTATAGCAGCAACGATTTTGGTTGTGTGTGTCTATTTACTATTAGTAAAGCACTTCGCATTTGATCCAATTGTTACCGTTTTTGGTCCTCCGAACTATTAGAAACGTTTGTTAGTGGAAAATAATGAGGAAGGAGTGCTCCGGCCGGGATTTGAACCCGGGTCTGGGGCTCGAGAGGCCCCTATGCTTGACCGGACTACACCACCGGAGCATGTTCTCTTTAGCACACTTCTTATTTAAAACTGATGTGAGAACCACCTGTGGAGAGGTCATTAAACATTAGGCAGAACCTCACTATATGCATAACTGGAACTCCGGGAGTAGGAAAAACTAGTGTTTCTAGAAAACTCGCAATCCTCTTAAGAGGAAACGTTATAAACGTAGGAACTATGGTAATCAGAAGAAAACTTTTCTCAGAATACGATGAGTACAGGGATACATATATAGTAGATGAAAATTCACTAAGAGATGAGTTACGAAAGGTGATAAGAGAAAATAAACGCAAAGGAGTCACATGTATAATAGATACACATCTACTGAACGCGCTTCAAGGTCTAGATATAGACCTTGTAATCGTGCTGACGTGTGATCCCCTTCTCCTATTAAACAGGAACATATCTAAGGGAGCTTCCCTACAAAAGTCGATTGAGAACGCCGTTTCCGAGTTCTTGAACCAGATTTTGATCGATGTATTTAAAATCTTTGATAAGAGCAAGATAATAGTTATAGATACATCATGCAAAGACGTAAATACGGTAGCTAATGAAATCTTAAATAGAATTCTGTCAAAAAAATATCATGATGAAATAGACTGGAAGCAGGCGAACTGGTCGTTCAGGGCGGCATGGATCTCAAAACTTCTGACCTCCACTTCCGGTAGAATCTAGGTGCAAGCGAAAGTAAATAAGCAATATCTTCCTCTCCAAGCTCGGGAGGTAGATATTCTGGCCTTATTCTTATCCTTGGAAGCTCCGATGAATCTCTTAGCATAACGAAGCATTCACCCGTTTTTAAACGGTGAATTTGATGAGCGATCTGCCCAACGGCTTTTCTGGAGGATCCAAGCAAACTATTAATGATGGATATGTCCTGCGAGGATCCCAACGCATGTATAATCTTGGTGGAAGCATTTCTAATGATATGCGGAGATAGATTTGAGGGAGACTGGGAAATAACAATGAATCCTTCCCCATATTTCCTTAATTCAGAAAGGATTCTATCCCCAATAGTCAATCCGCTTTGATCTGTCAATCTCGGTAGAACCTTCTCGGCTTCCTCTATTACTGTTACATGTCTTATTCCATTTGTTCTTCCTCTTTGCTTATTGTAACTATAAATCCTTCTCAGTAAGGTGAATACAAATATTTCTCTTACACCTTGGGTGGCTATGCCTTTTAATTCAATGCTGATCAGACTACTCATGAGCTCTTCCATACTTGGTAAGCTTTCTTTACACAATACCCTCCTAGCCTCTCCTTGAATCAAGGGATATATCCTTCTTAAGAGAGCTCTTTTACTCTCTTGTTCTGTTTCACTAACAACTGCCAAGGAGGCTATTTCGCCATATAAATCTATAAGCGTAGGAGCCTCTTGCTCCCTCGCCTGTTCTCTTAGACGCAAAAGGCCTTTTAGTAAGAGGTATACTTGTGGTTGGGTTAACCCAAAGATAATCTCGAAAATCTCAATGATCTCATCTAATCCTGTTTCATCCTGAATATCCTGTAATACGTTAATTGAGGCTGGAGCCATATATGGATGTGAGGAGGGAGATAAGATCCTTCCTCCAAGCAAGAGGATAAGATCCCTATACTCATTCTCGTAGTCAAAAATGAGAACGGGAACCCCGATCTCCCATATTTTTGATATAAGAAACTTGGAGGTTGTCGTTTTGCCGGAGCCCGTTCTTCCTAGAATAGCGATGTGATGGGATAGATCTCTTAAGCTCAGTCTGACAGTTGAACCATTAAATTTCTTACCTAATTCCACGTGTAGGGAATCTATTAAATCACTCGAGGTAGTTTTCTGAAGGCCAGTATATGCTAGAGCTAACTGGAAGCGAAAAAGAAAATTGTTCAAGAATTCCCTTAAATTGGGGGTTTTTATGGACTCTATCTCCCAACTCTCCCCTAATTTTGCCCTTATTGTATTTTCCGCCCGATCTAACATCGCTTTTGTAGCCTTAGATACGCCTCTTTCCTCTTCTACCCATAAGAAGATAACTCTGCTTTGAGAAACTTCTAATTCCTCTTTAGTGCTGCTTTTATGAAAGGCCATCCGATATTTAGGTTGCTTTTTTGGCGAGCAAATTATAGCTAGAGAGGAATTAATCCCCATGTGGGCCAATAATTCCGCTATCTCTGAAAACTTTACTTCTAATTCTGCGTTTTCAAGTGGAATTAGTTTTAAAACTTTTATTAGAATTTGCTTCCCTTCGTACTGAATTAACACCTTATCTCGCGTGTACAGAACTGTATCTGGGCTGTAATCTCTGATTGCTCCTTTAGAATTAAGGAACTTAATTGTTGCAATCAAAACGAAGGTTAAAATCAGAATGAACATAACCGGGGTGATAATTTCAATTTTGAACTCTCTAAAAACGGGAAGAACTCTCTTATATATTTCGTAGAAAATCAGGGTTACTAAGAGGAAGAACGGGAGGGAGTTAACCATCTTTTTGTTACCTAACATTTACTATCCTTCTCCTCTTTGAGAGGATTTCTTGGTTCAGCAGTAAAGCTAGCATTTTAGCTCTCTTCCTAATGACTGTTTTATGGGTATTTATAGCGCTTGCAATCGCTTTTTGAGTTATCCTCCTCAGACCTAGTTGCTTTGCAGCGATGTATACTGCAGCAGCCGACACTACCAGCGGACTTTTACCTAAGAGATTGAATCTTGCAGATTCGCTTGATTGTAGCAGCTTAATCATTTTAAGGGCTCTTAATTGAATTCTATCATAGTGATTTGGGAGATGGGATTTAAGATGAGTCCCCTTATCAAGTAAACCCTCTTCTCCCAATTTCCTGAGTACATAAGCTATATAAGCCTCATACTCCGCACCTCTTCCTTTAATTCCAAGGGCTCTTTCAATTTCATTCATTTTTCTTATGATTGTCTGCTCCCCACAGGAGCAACCTAGTGACTCGAGGACAGCTCTAATATCTTTAATGGTTATAACATGATTATCGCTTCTCGAAGCAAGTACTAATGCCGCTGCCGCATAGTAGATCTTATTCCTGGTTCTTACCCTGCTTTTACACAAAAACCTGCCTAAGATATTGGAAGCTTTCCTTTGTATCCTGTATGGGGCTTTAACCTCTTCTCCAAGCTTTCTTACAAGTCTATGAACGTCCTCTTTAATTATCCCATAGTTTCCAGCGAACTCATTGCACATAAATTCGTGAAACGTGTAAACTCGCCCACATCTCTTGCATGCCACATGATCATAAAGCCAAACAAGTACCCCACCGCAATTAGTGCATCTCAAATTCATTGTAACATCGTACTATGTAACAAGAGCTACTTTTGTGCTTATAGGACCTAAAGAATAATTCTGATTAACTGTTAGGACATAGGGAGGCCCTAAAAAAGTTTTTTACTAAGTCTCAAATCCGGTCACGCACAAGCAGATGGCTGATCCCTCTGAAATAGCAGGAAGAGTCCCTTCTTTCAGGGTTATTTTGACAATCAGTCCTCCAAATGATAAGATGGCTTCCTTTTCGTCCTTAAGGGACAGAACTCTGCCGAGCAATAAGAGTCCATTCTCACATCTGGTTTCCGCGTCTTCAGGTCTTAATAGGAAAATTCTGCCCTCTGATCCCGTAGTTAATTTCTTGAAAGTTCTTGGAAGTTCTATGATAACATCAGCAATGTCACTACCCATGTAGTAACGGTGAATTGCTTGTACTCTATCAAATTCAACCTTATTTATCTTTAATTGTAGCTCCATCATCTAACCGCAGAGACTCATGAACTCTTAAACTTTCCTAAGAGGAAGCTCCTTAAGGAGGGCATGGTCGGATTATTGTGTTTGAGAATGCTCTCTCCTCCTAATAACCTCCCAATAATCCTCTTCCGTCACAATAGAATTAAACGCCAAATTGCGAGGATATTTGAAAAAAACATGCACTCAGAGGAAATACTTAGAAATAAATTGGAAATAAACAAGCAATTCATGTCATTTTTAGATTCACTCCTGTGGACGAGGGAATCGCCCTTATGGAAAACTGCCTTCAGGATGGTCAATGACATCAGAATAACGTACAACGATCTGGGTGAGATTCACAAAATAGTACTACTTTCTGCGATATGCACTAAACTAATTTTCTCTGAGATTAACGCTATAATAACCAATAGAAGAGCTTTTGAAAGCTAACTTCCTCTTTTTGTAGCTACATATACTTGTAGCAACTTCTCACTCACGACAACCATGTCTCCAATGCTACTAACTGTGGTGTATGGGAGCAGAAGATTCCCTTCAGAATCCCTCATGAGAAGTCTTGTTATTGCTTTCTCCGATCCCCTCATCTCCTCAACTATTATTGATAACATTTTTCCAGATAGCTCGTCGCATATCAAGTCGACTACCTTACCTATTACCGCTCCCTTATCGGTAACAACGGTTTTGTGCGCTAATTTCTCGATGGAATATCTCGCCATTCAACACCACCCATTTTTTACATAAATTCCTAGTGGGCCGGGAGGGAATCGAACCCTCGACCTCCGCCTCGTAAGGGCGGCGTCATAGCCACTAGACCACCGGCCCAACTGGCGCCGGGG
>Ga0180302_10000819_pt1 | contig 14360 bp, 16 predicted proteins | sample GuaBasSediGuay17_FD_121794 | JGI IMG/M metagenome (GOLD analysis project Ga0180302, IMG submission 121794) | Subseafloor sediment microbial communities from Guaymas Basin, Gulf of California, Mexico - Guay17, Core 4571-4, 12-15 cm | ecosystem: Environmental > Aquatic > Marine > Hydrothermal... | reverse complement strand
CGAAGTTGAAGTGATAGGAGATACAACTAACTTAAATTTAGTCATAAATAAAGTTAAGGATCTCGCTAAACGCCTTGGACTCAACTATAAGGAGGCTCTAACTCTCAGCTACTTCGAACTTCTGCAAAAGAATGGTGTGAAGAAGATTATTCAATAGATAAGATTATATACCAACCTAACGTGTTTAAGAACGGTGAGTGTGTTGCTTTACTCTATTCTTGTAGATTTTTACGAAAAAATAGAAGCAACTACGAAAAGAGGAGAAATGACTGCTTTCCTAGTTGAACTTTTTAAATCTTCTCCTCCTGAGGACATTGATAAAGTAATATACCTTACTCAAGGAAGGCTTTGTCCTGAATACGTAGGTTTAGAACTTGGCATTGCTGAAAAATTAGCTATGAGAGCTCTTTCATTAGCCATGGGAGTAAGTATAAGGGAAGTTGAAAAGCTATATCGAGAAATGGGTGATTTAGGCAAAGTAGCTGAACGTATAATGAGTGGTAAAAGACCTACTTCAATTATCGACTTCTTTGGAGTTCCTGAACTAGCAAGAAAACCCCTCTCTGTTGAAAGAGTTTACAATACCTTCTTAAGAATGGCTAAAGCGACAGGGGAGGGATCTCAGGACATCAAAATTTCACTACTAACTTCACTACTAAAAGATGCCTCGCCTAAAGAGGCGAAGTATATTATGAGAACAATTACTGGTAGGTTAAGATTAGGAATAGCTGATATGACGATGTTGGATGCCTTAGCAGTAGCATTTACTGGACAAAAGTCCAACAGAGAAATAATAGAAAGAGCGTATAACGTTCATCCCGATTTAGGGTATATAGCAAAAGTGTTAGCAAAAGAAGGATTAGAAGCTGTAAAAAAGATCAAGATAAAGGTTGGTATTCCTATACAACCGATGTTAGCTGAGAGACTTAACAGTCCTACTGAGATATTAAGTAAATTAGGAGGTAAGTGCTATGCTGAATACAAATATGATGGTGAGAGAGTTCAAGCACATAAAGATGGAGATCAAGTATTGCTTTTTAGCAGAAGATTAGAGAATATAACCCACCACTATCCTGATGTAGTTGAACTAATTAGAAGTCATGTTAAAGCCAAAGAGGCAATAGTTGAGGGTGAAGTTGTAGCAGTAGACCCCCTCTCTGGTCAAATGCTACCATTCCAGGAACTGATGCATAGGAGAAGGAAACATGGAATAAAAGAGGCGATGGAAAAGTATCCTGTCGTGATTTATCTCTTCGACCTCCTTTATCTAGATGGAGTCGATTACACCGTTAAGAATTACTTGGAAAGAAGGAGAAAGCTTGAGGAAATCATTGTTCAAAGTGATAAGGTTAAATTAGCAGAAAGCAGGATAATAGACAATCCTAAGGAATTAGAGCTGTTCTTTGAACAGGCAATAAGTGAAGGCTGTGAAGGTATAATGTGTAAGTCGATACAACCTGGAGCTATATACCAAATGGGAGCTAGAGGTTGGCTTTGGATAAAATACAAGAGAGATTATAGATACGAAATGACTGATACAGTAGACTTAGTAGCTGTTGGAGCATTTTACGGAAAGGGACGAAGAGCAGGGACTTACGGAGCTCTCCTTATGGCAGCTTATGACCCTGAGACTGATACCTTCAAAACTGTCTGTAAAGTTGGTAGTGGTTTTACCGATGAGGACTTAGCTAAGCTTCCTGACCTCTTTAAAGACTTTATAATACCACATAAACACCCGAGAGTAGACTCAAAACTTGAGGCTGATGTATGGTTTGTTCCTGCAATAGTCCTTGAGATAATCGGAGCAGAGATAACTTTAAGCCCCCTTCATACATGTGCATATGGTAAAATTAGGGAAGAGACAGGATTAGCCATACGTTTCCCAAGGTTTACAGGTAGGTATAGATTCGATAAAAGTCCAGAGCAAGCAACTACAGAAAAAGAACTGATAGAAATGTACAGAGCGCAGAGAAAAACATCGGCTAGAGCATAATTACCTCTTTACTCTTAATAAGGTCCATTTAAGTGCACTTTTTAGCCTTCTTAGAGTTTCTTCACTTTTGTAATTTCTTATTATGAGTTCATCAACGCAACCTTCATCATCTTCTCTTATTTCGTAACTAAACACTTCATTAGATGAAATTTCACCGAGAGATGCTCTTCTTCTATCTTCCTCTACAAACCTCTTGAGTATTCTTTCAACAAAAAAGCTCTTGAAAGGAGAAGCTTCTTTTCTAAACTTAATTCTCATTTTGACTATAATCTTATCCTTATAAATGGAAACATCAGCTATATGCTCATTCTCAGGTGAAAATATAGAGTATTTTGATATAACCTCTTCCTCTAATTTCTCCACACGTTGAGGCTGCAGAAGCTGAGAAGCAGGAACGAAACTTAGTTTTGAAAGAGCCTGGTCAATAAGTCTAATTATTAGTCTGTAAAGCTTGAGCTCGCTTTCTAACTCTTTAATTCGCCTCTCTAATACAGACTTCGCCTCAGCAAGTTCCTTTACGAGTTCTTCGCTTGAATTCTCATCCACTGTGAAACACCAGCCTTATTCCTTCATTATTAGCTATGCTAAGACGTTCTTATTAGTTTATTGCATTCAGAGATCAGTTGAAAGTATCCGCTAACATTAATATTTATAGTTGCAAACTTAATGTCTATGAAGCTTGTAATGTCCTGTGGAAATGCTAACGTTGATATATTCATGGTGGTTGACGATTTCCCAAGAACAGACCAAGAGGTTATTGCCAGGGATTTGTACGTAATGATGGGAGGTTCTGCTGCTAACTTTGCAGTAGCTCTCTCAAAACTAGGGACCCCAACTTGTTTTGTTGGTTGTATAGGTGATGATGAGTTAGGAAAGGAATTCATCAAAGATTTAGAGTTAAACAATGTACGTACAAAATACGTTATCAAGATACCAGAAAGAGGAACAGGGAGAGTATTCATTTTAGTAAAGGCATCAACTGGAGAGAAGGTTATGGTAGCCTATAGAGGAGCCAATGAATGTTTGAGTGCAGAGCTATTCCCTTCTGCTCTCTTTGAAGAGGCAAGACATTTCCATATTAGTAGTGTTCCACCTGACAAAGCACAAAACTTTCTAAGAGCAGCTAAGGACAAAGGTATTTCAACTTCCTACGATCCAGGAGGGTATGCTGCTAAGGGTTTCGATGCCTTTAAAGACGTTTTCCCCTATGTAAACATACTATTTCTAAACAGAATTGAAGCAAAAATGATATCGGGAGCTGAAGACTTAAATTCCTCGGCCAAGCGCTTAGTTAAAGAGGGAGTTGATATAGTTACCATTAAACTGGGAGATAAAGGCTCTATGAGCAGTGATGGTAAAAGAACTTTCTATGTACAAGCATTCAAAGTGCCAGTAATTGACACAACAGGAGCAGGAGACGTATTTGATGCTGGCTTTGTTTACGGATACTTAATGGGTCTTGAATTTGAAGAATGTCTAACCCTTGGAAACATTGTGGCTTGTTTAAAGATAATGAGAAAAGGAGCTAGGGCTTCGCCAAACTTATCTGAAGTGATAACCTTCGCCCTCGATAAAGAGCTTTTTAACATAGTAAGTAGATTGCGAGGTCAGTAGGTTTTTATTTGCAAATACGGAAACATCAAATGACATTGAAAAACGTTAATCTGTTTAGATAGTTTTACCATTAGTTAACCTAAACGTTTATATATGTGACAGAAACGGAACTTATGTAGACAACATTAAGGGGAATCCTTGAAGGGGGTTCTCGGTTGTGGTTCGTAAATGTAATCCATCATGCCCTTTCTTCCGATGTAGTAGAAGAGCTAAAATGTTAAGATATCAGAGCAGGAGAAGAATAATTCTATGTTCACTGACCAATGATCCGTGCATTGGATTTAAGTGTAATTTTGCATTCTGTGCTAGGCACGCATTACTACCAGACGGAACCTGTGCTTTATCTATCAAGCAGAAGAAGATAAGAGAGATAGAAGATGAGGCTGCCCTTCTTGAAAAGGAATACAATGAGCTAAAGGATAAACTTAAGAAACTAGGTAAAGACATTGACATACTAATCTGAACTCTTGAGTACGTTTATTTCTATATCAGTAACTTATTAATAGGGAGGAAATGTAAAATGAGAATGTTATTTGTCCATGCTAAGTACTTCAAATACGCTTCAAAGAAAGAAAAACCTTTGATTACTATAAGGTTCGGTAAAAATGGAGTTTTTTTGAAAAATGTGTTAGTTGTTTTTATTGCTGTAGAAAAGTATGAAGAAAATATTAAGTTGCTAGCGACTAAGGCATATGAAGAGATAGTTAATGTTCTTAGAAGCATAGACGCCAGATGTTTAGCTCTATGTCCTTATACTTACTTATCGAAGAACGAACCATCGATTACTAAAACAGTTGAATTATTAAAAGTTTTAGAAAAGCACATGAAAGGTCAGAGAGTACCTGTCTATAGAGTCCCCCATCGCGTAGAGTTTATCATCAGACCTTATGAGCATTCATTGGCTGAATCAATCAAGATAGTAGACATACATTCTAGTACGCTCAGTAAAAACATTATAGTACATGAGACATTATCTAAGAGGTTAAGCTCTTAGGGTGTAGGTCTTGTCAATAGAATTATCTTTTAAAAGACTCGAGTGGAATAAGCTTGTAACTAAGTCAAAGCTTGAAAGAATTATGAGTCATGAATCTTTAATTAAAGCAAAAGCAGATTATCATGCTAATCGAAGACCTAGACCTTGTGGATTGACTATACATTCTGGAATAGGTTGCAATCTTCAATGTGCTTATTGTTATGTAGAGGATATGGGTTTTAACTTCAAAAATATAAGACCCTATGGACTTGAGGCAAATGAACTAGCTTACTCCTTGCTATCTAACCCTATCTTTTTCCCTACAATATATGGAACTTATTTAGCTTTTGGCAGTGTTACTGAACCGTTTCATCCATTGGTAGTAAAAAGAACATTAGCATATCTTGCTGCAGTAGATACTTGGCTTGGAAATCCTTGTCAGTTTTCAACTAAGTTCTATATAAATGAAGATACAGTCTCTCAACTTTCATCCTTAAGGAAAATATCACTTAATCCCTTAATTACAATAATTACGTTTGAAAAATTTAAGAAGTTAGAGCCTAATGCTCCGAGTCCAGACCTAAGATTGGAAACCATAAAGTCTCTTAGAAAAAGTGGGCTGAAACCAATGCTCTTTCTAAGACCATTAATTCCTGGTGTTAATGATAATGAGATAGAGGAACTAATTTCATTAAGTAAAGAAGCAGGAGCTTATGGAGTTGTAGTAGGAGGGTTCAGAGTAACTGTGAGAATTTTAAAGCGGTTGGAATCGCTTGGAGTTAATACAAGTGAGATTAAAAAGAGAATGTTAAAAAAGCCTAAAGGGAATGAACAAATATCAGTTATGATAAATGATTTAAAAGAGAAAGCTATAGAGATAGCTAAAGATAAAGGGATTATACCCTTTAAATCTGCTTGCTGTGCAAATACTTATAACTTAATGCTTCAAAAGGGCTTAAGAATTCCCTGTCCCAACTTATGCTTTCTAAAAAATTTCTGCAGTGATTGTCCAGTAAGTTGTAGGGAGATAGACGTTAAAGTCGATGAAGAAGATGTTGTATACGCTCTTAGTAAGGTTTATGGATTAAAGGTGCAGGATGTAAGTATAACTAAATTTAATATATATTTATATATGCAGAATTTGTCAAAAAGCAAATTGAGAAAATTGAATAAAAAGGTAGGATTGCTTGAACCTATATTTAGAAAAAGAATTAAAATTATACTAAAATAAGGTGGTCCATTGAGGAAGTTCAACATAAGGGATTTCTTAAATAAGCTTATGTGGGATCCTAGAGAAAAACCTGAAGAGTATAGCATAATTTACGTTTCAAGAGGTGAACCCAATGATAGAGCTACAGTTAATTGTTCAAAAATTACTAAAGTGTATCATAGAGGCTTTGAGTATACATCTGAAAGTGGTCGAGTGTTATACATACCATTTCATAGAATTATAGAAATTCGAAAGGGTAAGAAAGTCATTTTTAAGTCTCCTCGACATCACTGATTTCATAAAGTCTAATAGTAAACTTTGCTTCAATACTACTATTTCCCCTAAGTTTCCTTGCTGTCTCATTTTCTATGGCTCTTAATAATCCAGAAGCTGGATAGCTGGTGCAAGGCATTATTCCAAAGCCCCACACTTTTCCGTACCATGGATACTCTAAAGGTCCTCCAAAGACGTACATTAACCATAAATACCTAAATATTTCTTTAGGGAAATGTAGTTCGAATGCTAGAGCATATTGGGGATTTGTTATCGAGAAGTGCCCTTCTTCAAGCTCGGTCACATAAGCCACATCATAAACTTTGTGATCTTGAATTGATAAGACGCTGAGGTCTATACTCTTTCCTTCTTTGGTTATTCCATAGGGCCACTCACAAAGCACTCCAGGCTTTAAGAAGGATAGGTTGGAAAAATCAGGTGGACCATGTGTTATCAGTGTTCTTGCAGGAATTCTGATTTTACAACCATTAGATATGAACGGTCTACTAAACATTATGTGTTGAAGCCACATGTACTCTAAATCTCCATCGCTGGCATTAGTTATTTTCTCGTTTATTTCAAAATAGTCATCATCCTTGCCTAGCTTTATGACTTTCTCTATCCTAAAGGGATATCTAACTAACTCTGTTGAGAGTTTTACTTCTACACTATCGTTAAGTTCGGTTATGTCGTACTCCCAAGGTATAAGTGACGACTCACTGTAAGCCCCCCACTCAACCCCTTTAAATTTAAAGTTTGCTTCACCAGCTGTTGGTATTATGTCTTGCCATCCTCCTTCGTAATAATCAAAAAACACCCCTCTGGGACTTGGAGTGAGAGAGGTGAGTAGTGGTTTAAGTGGTAATGTGAGCAACACATTCATATCCTTTGGTTTATAGCGAATCTCTACTATATCAGATCCTTTATAAGGCAGCAGTGAGATTCTTATTTTGCTGTTTTCAAGAGTTAGTACCTTGAAGCCCTTATAATTCCATTCATATGCTCTGACCTTATTTGAAAAGGCTTTCATCTATACACCCTCCACTTCCTTTAATATTCTTTCTAAGAATTGTATATCTTTAACGATAATTTTCCTCCTTTCCTTTACTGAATAGTGTCCCAGCGACTCATCTTCAATAGTTAGGTCTCCTTCATATCCACTCTTCATTAAGGTTAAGACTGTCCTTTTGAGGTCTATGTCTCCTTCGTATAACGGTTTCATCTGTACTTCACCAGGCTTTCTAAAAGAATCTCTAGGTCCTATTGCTGTTGCATTTTTTATATGCGTATGTTTAACGTATTTAGCAAACTCTTCATAAATCTCATAAACTTTAGTAAGTGGATAACCGTACCAGTAAAAGTTACAAGTATCAAGGGTTAAGCCTATTCGGAATCCTTTAGTGTTTTCAAACAAGCTTCTTAAGAATTCTCTTTTATTGGATATTATACCGTGATTTTCTACTGCTAGCCAAATCTTTTTATCATACTCTGAAGCTTCCTTAAGAGCTTTCACAGTTACTTTCAATGCATCGGAAAGAGTCCAATTAGGTCTTAGTTTCATTACTGCGTTTACTCTAACAACTTTAACTCCTAACTCTTTAGCAATCTCCATGCTGCTCTTGATGTATTTGAGTTCTTTCTCTAGGTTCTCGGAACCGAGGTCATTCCCCAATAATAATGCACAAATGTGAATGTTATTCTCTTTTAACAGAGACTTAAACTCATTGATTGAAGAAAAATCCTTCAGTTTTATGTTATGAAAAGCTACGGCTTTAAGTTCTCTATCAAGAGCTAACTCTATGCTGTTTAATCCTAAATGTCTAAGTCCTTCGAATACATCATTAAAGCCTAGGCTTTTTAGAAGAACATCTCTTATAGCTATGAACATGTATTCACCAAGGAGAGTAGTCACATAGAACATATATCTATTTCTACTACTTTAAGTAAAGCACTTTTCACAAAACGCTATTCCTCATAAGGTTAAGGCACTTATATCATTACAGCAAAGTAATAAGAGGTGAAAATATGTGGAGAGGATTGTGTCCTCCTCAGCTTATATTCTCTAAGAGAAAGTTCAAGAAGGTTCTATTAAATCCACCTAATTTCAATCCTGGCTCATGGTGTGGGGCTGGAAAAATATGGATTGATTTAGAAAATGAAGAATATTGGTTAACTAGTAGACCCAGGATAGCTCCTCCAAAAAGAGGATATGCGGTTGAAATCTACAGGTCTAAAGATGGAGAGAATTTCAGCCTAGTTTCGTGGATAACTAAGGAAGAATTAAGCGACATTATAGGGCGCCAAGTCCATAGTATTGAAGGGCAACAATTACTTAGAGATCCACTTACAGGAAAATATTACCTATACCTTTCCATAGATGTGGCTCAAGAAAACATAGCTGGAGAAGCTGAGAGAGTTTTCGAGTCTAAATGGGAAACATACTTGCTATCGTCTGATGACCCTGCAGGTCCTTGGGTCGGAGAAGGTTTTGCATTAAGAGCAGACCAAGATTACGATAGTGGGGAGTCGAGAGATTGTACTATAGATATAATCAATGGTCTCTACTTTTGTCTTTATAAAGCTAGAAGTGCTGGTAGTAACATAGTTCATACAGCATTAGCAATTAGCTCGGACGGAAAGAAGTGGAAGAAACTAGGAGTTCTCAAAGTAAACGGAGAATCACAGCCTGACTTCTTTATGCTCTTCGGGTCAATACTAGCTGGATCCATAGGTCCTATATTCATTGGGACTAAAACTACTAATGTTGTTAAAGGTGCTGCACTTACTAAGTATTTTGCGGCTTATGTTATAGACTATAGGAATCTTAATCTAGAGGAGCTTTTCGTAGCGAAGTGGGATCCTAGGTCAAGATATGAACACCAAGAATATCCTATACACACCTATTGTAGCATAACTTTTGACCCTCTTAAAAAACGCTGGTTAACAGTAATTGAAGCAGTAGATCCAGTATGCAGTAAGGAACCAGGACTTAACTTAGAAGTCGATAGATTGTTGTTATATGTAAGTGATGTAAGTGAGGGTTATCTCTAATGAATAAGCGACTTAGATTCGGCATAGTGGGGGTCGGAAGAAGAGGACTAAGACATTTAAAGGCCTTAAAGGAATTTAAGGAAGTTGAAGTAGCTTGTGCATGTGATATTGATGAAACCAAACTCAAACGAGTAGTTGATGAGTACGGTGTTAAGGCTTATAAAGACTTAGATGAAATGTTTAACAGAGAAAAAATTGATGTTGTAATAATTTCCACTCCCATTGTTTATCATGTACCTCAAGCACTTATTTGTTTGAGAAAAGGCTCTAATGTAATATTAGAGAAACCAGTCTCTCTTTCACTTTCTGAACTTAAAGAGTTGCTTAAAGTTACTAAAGAGAGCAAGAAGCTAGTTGTAGTAGGATTCCAGTTAAGATACTCTGAGTTAGTTGATCTAATTAAGGACGTTATTGATAAAAGGACTTTATCAATGTTAGCTGGGTATTGGTATTGGACTATTCCACTTGTTCCGTGGATAAGAAAAAGAGACTTAGCTGGAGGACAGATAGTTGAACAAGCTGTTCATTTAGTGGACCTGTTTAGGTACTTAGCTGGCGATGTAGAAAAAGTTTCTGCATTTTACACTGAGAAGGGTAGAGACTTTAATGAGGATTTGAAAAGCGGCTTTATGAATTGGGCTAGTTATACAGTCATATTTAAGTTTAAGAACGATGTTGTCGGTAGTTTGCACACTACATATGCATTGTATCCTGGAATATTCAAAAAAGAGGAAGGGCACTCAGTGACGCTTGATGTCATATGTAGAGAACTGTTAGTTAGGTATGTTCCTGGAGTAGAGGTTAAAGTATTTAGGAAAGGAGAAGAGACAAAAACTTACAGAAGCAGTACCAACCCTCTTATTCGAATGTATAGGGTCATTATAGACGCTTTATTAACTGGGGATTGGAGTATCGTTAGAACCCCTTATGAAGACTCTTACAAGACCATGGTAACTGTTTTAGCAGCAAACGAATCAGCAAGGTCAGAGAGGGTAGTATGTATTGATGAATATGAAAAAGGGTTAATTCGTAAGATATGAACAAGCAAACTCTTCCTAATGTCAAGGACTTTAAAGATCATGAAATTTATTCATCTTACAAGGTTCCTGACAAGCTAGCTTTTTTTGTAAGGTGTAATGGAAGGAATTTTAGAAAAGTATGTAGAGTTCTTAACCTTAGAAAGCCATTTGACGAAAGACTGATCAAATTGTTACTAGCAGGTGCTTATGAAGTTTTCAGAAGAGGATTTAACGCCATTCTAGCTTATATCTTCTCAGATGAAGTCAACTTCCTCTTTATTAAAAATGTTCCGTTTAATAGAAGAGTTGAAAAAATAATCTCTCTAATACCTTCTTTGCTTTCAAGTCGCTTTTCCTTAGAGTTATTCAAGAAGTTCAACAGAGATATTGCTGTATCTTTTGATGCTAGAATAATACCATTACAAGTTGATGAAGTAGTAAACTACCTGGCTTGGAGACAACTTCAGTGTTTTAGGAACTGCCTAAATTGTTATGCGTACTATTCTCTAATTGAAAGAGGGCATAGTCCTAGGGAGGTTAATAAAATACTTAAAGGACGAAAAGCTGAAGACTTGGTTGATATCATATACCGATGGAAAGGTATTAAGCTAAACGAGATACCTCTCTGGCAAAGGAGAGGAGTCCTACTATATTGGGAGTTATTTTACAAGACCAAGTTTCATCGATTAACTGGAGAGAAAATATCAGTCAAAAAGAGGAGATTAAGAGAAGAGTGGAACTTACCTATATTTTCAAAGCCTAATGGAAGAGCATTTCTTGAAGCTGTGTTAGGTCAAGCTAGGGTTATTTAAATATAACGATTAACGGTACGAATATTAGTGCTCTTTATGAAATAAAACTTGGGATGTTTAATGCGTAGAGAAAGCAAAGGATTGATCGAAGAGATAGCGACTAAAATAGCAGGAGACATTGTTCTCTCCACAAATACTGGCAAAGCCATGAGAAGGTGGAGAGAGTACTTCAGAATATCTCAAAGCGAACTAGCCTCTTATATGAAGTTAAGCCCCTCAGTGATAAGTGACTATGAAAGTGGTAGGAGAAAGTCTCCAGGTGCTCACGTTATAAGAAGATTTGTAAAAAGTCTAATAGATATAGACATACGAAGAGGAATGCCTGTCTTATCTGTGTTAATGAAACTAACCCTCAGTTCCTCTTCATTACAGGAAGCAATTCTAGACATGAGAGAATTCTCAAGACCATTAACTATTGGCGATTTTTGTGAAAGAATAGACGCAGAGATTGTAGCTATGAAAAGTGCTGCTAGTGACGTTATATTAGGTTATACAGTAGTTGACAGTATAAAACTGGTCTTAGACGTTCCTGCATACGAATATGTTAAACTATATGGGTTCACTACTCAAAGAGCTGCCATATTTACTAAAGTGACTTATGGTCGTAGTCCCCTCGTGGCAATAAAAGCAATGCAGGCTGGATTAGGAGGCTTAAGACCAGCCTTAGTAGTAATCCACGGTCCTAAGAGGATAGATAAATTAGGAATAATAATAGCTGAACGTGAGAAATTACCTCTAGCGCTTTGTAAAGTAGAGACAGTTGAAGATCTACTAAAGCGCCTCTCAAATATCACTTAATTTACTCAACTCTAACTCTAAACTTTCTAACCCTCTTAGGTATAACTATTTCAAGTATGCCCTTTCTAAACCTTGCTGTGGCTTCACTTGGCTCTACGTTCTCCGGAAGCTTTATCACCTTCCTATAAGTATCAAACGATACATCTCGATAAACACCAGCTAAAGTTGAATACTGAACACTTCTTCTCATTTTAGCCTCAATTACTAAGTTATTTCCACTAATATCCACACTTATGTCCTCTTTTCTACTGACATAAGGTAAGTCTACTGTAACTATTATTCTATCCTCTTCCTCTCTAACGTGAGCCAAAGGTTCTAAACATCTTCTTGATAAATCAAACATAGGCTTCTCTTCTCCCCACATCGCTTCCTCCAATTCTCTAAAGGCTCTATCAATTTCTCTCCTTATCCTCTCGAATAGTCGAGAGAACTCATCCTCAGACATTACACTCACCCCTCTATGCATACATTAATGGAGTTGTATATTCATATCCCTTTCGAGTCTGTCGCACTATAGTTGGTAAAGCTTTTCTCATGAGTTCTCTTAGCTTCACTCTAATTTCCTCTTCCTCTTCAAGCAAAGGCTTTACATCAATATCAACCCCTATAATGTCACTAAGTTTTTCAAGTACAGCTGCAGCCGCTCCTGGGTCAGGATATTCAAGAAAAGATTGAGCCAATAATGTTATGCAGGGAACTTTCTCCTTAAAACACTCTTTAGCTATCAGAGCATGTATTCGGCTCAAGAACCCTTCCTTTAAGACTTCTATTCCGAGCTTATTTAAGAGTTCTCTATCTTCATCTAATATTGCAGCTCCTACTACTTCAGGCTTTTCGATTTCCATTCTATTCGGAACAGGCATTCCTCCAAGCACTACAATTCTTTGTGCCCCTTTCTTGATAGCCCAATCAACTATTGCCTTAGCTAAGTCTAACATTAAGGATAAAGGTATTGCTACTTCAGAGATTATAACAACAACTCCCTCTTTCTCATATATTCTAATAGGCATGGAGGGTTTTCCTTTATGAAACACAAGTACTGGAGGTAATTCGTCTGAATCTAGATAGCCTACTTCCTCCATTTCTAACTTCCTGACTAGGTAAGAAGCGGCTATAGCTCCCACTAAACCTGCATCCGGCACTCCGCAAACTACTACAGGTCGAGGTTTTACTTCTTTAGCTTCAATTATTGAAAATGAACTAATTTTCTCTACCATGTTCTCAAACTATCAGTGTTATCCCCATTAAAATACCTTTACCTCAATAAGGCAACGGCACAGTTTTAAGGAGAGCCTACACTACTGTCCTTGAGCATGTAAAACAACAATGTTATCGCTTCTTGGACATGTCTCTTGAGTAGTTGATGCTTTCTATGCTTTTACTAGACTTCTTTAAACTACCATAAAATCCAACGTTTAGTCTCATCTCATTCCTAAAAAGTGAAACATAACCGTTCCCTATTTCTATGACATCCCCTTCTTGTACCTTATCTATGTTCTCATCCCATAAGCTCAATAGCACTACTCCAGTCTCATCTCCAACTAATATTTCAGCAACCTTATGTTCCCTATGATCCCTTCTCGAAAATACTGTCCTTACGCTCTTTACTTCTAACACTTTAACTATAATGTTAACGCCCCTAGAAGTAGGCGTTAGGTCCTTGACTTTTACGAAACTTCTCTCCCTCCGACTAAAGCTTCCCCTTCTCATTTCGAACCTCTCACGCGATGTCTAAAATGAAATTCCTAATATTTATACATATTCTTAGAAACTCTTAATGATGCTTTTCACTTTAGAAACAGACCTTTAAATTCGCATAAAGTCTTATGCAAAGATAAATAAAAAGTAACATTTTAATGTTAAATAGGGACGGGTTATGGCTAGGCCGAAGGTTTATGTAACTAGAAGGTTACCATTTCCTGCGTTCGAACTCTTGAAGAAGTACTGTGACGTAGACCTTTATGACTCTGATGCTCCTCCTCCCCGAGAGGAGATAAAGGAGCACATTAAAGGCAAGGACGCTCTTCTTTGTCTTTTAACAGACAAGATTGATAAAGAGATTATGGATTTAGCTCCAGAGCTCAAAGTCATTAGTACATATAGTGTTGGATATGACCATATAGACATGGAAGAAGCCACGAAAAGAGGAATTTACGTAACGCACACTCCTGGAGTTTTAACTGATGCAGTAGCCGACCTAGTATGGGCTCTTCTCTTAGCTATAGCGAGGAAGATTGTGGTAGCTGATAAGTGTGTAAGGGAAGGCTGTTGGAAAATTGCATGGTATCCAACATTCATGTTAGGTAGTGACGTCTATGGAAAGACTCTGGGTATAATAGGACTAGGTAGAATCGGGACTGCTGTGGCTAGGAGAGCTAAAGGTTTCAATATGAAGATGATATACTACAGTAGAACAAGAAAGCCTGCATTGGAGAAGGAGTTAGGTCTTGAATTCAAATCTCTAGAAGAGCTATTAAAAGAAGCTGATTACGTGGTTTTAAGTGTAGCTTTAACTAAGGAAACTTACCACATGATAGGTGAGAAAGAGCTTAGGTTGATGAAACCCACTGCGTACTTAATAAATATCTCCAGAGGAGCTGTTGTTGAAACAGAAGCT
>Ga0180302_10000818_pt1 | contig 14362 bp, 2 predicted proteins | sample GuaBasSediGuay17_FD_121794 | JGI IMG/M metagenome (GOLD analysis project Ga0180302, IMG submission 121794) | Subseafloor sediment microbial communities from Guaymas Basin, Gulf of California, Mexico - Guay17, Core 4571-4, 12-15 cm | ecosystem: Environmental > Aquatic > Marine > Hydrothermal... | reverse complement strand
GAGGAGTGTCAATCAGAAGGAGTGTAAATTAGAAATAGTTACATGCTCACTAAAAGGATCAAATGGTGTTTACATCCCTTTTCAAAAGGATATCTGGTGTAATATATTACAAACACTTGAGAGAGGAAATTGACGAAATCCTAAAAAATGGGAAAAAACCCCAAAAATTGTTGTAGGGGGTAGGTATCCAACTAGAAGTTATCCGTTTATAGTATCTAATAAAAAGGGCATCTTATAAGTTATCATCTAACAAAATGTACACCTTACAATATAACTTTTTTATGATGCAATTTATGTAGCTCTTCCTGATCAGAGGAAGGATCACCTCGTAACAGTTGATAAAAAACTTTACGAAAGGATTAAGAATGATCACTTAGTGATTTTTATTTCAGATTTACAAGCTTTACGAAGATCCTAGGAGAAAGCGTAATATTTTGGTAAAAAAATGGTTAAAAAGTTTTAAAATGGGAAAGTATTTTCTGTGGGCTTTTTACATTTCTTTTTTCTCATGCATATTACTGTCATAGTCGCTATAATTATCGCAATAGGTAGCGCTAGGTAGTAAATGGTGTAGATTGAACTTATAATCTCTTTTTGCTGTTCAATATTCTTTAATTCATTCTTGGTATAGTCTTTTAAGCTGTATACTTTAAGCATTCCATTTATTGTTAATAGGGCAACGGTTGGTTCTCCCTTGATTTCGAATACTTCAAAGGTGTCTATTATATTCTCAGCTTTAATATAGTAATTGTAGTATTTTGATGATATACTGAATATTGCGTTTCCTGTGAATGAGAAGTATTCTTTTAAGCCGTCACCATCGACATCTATTGCCTTGTAACCAATTCTTGAACCGTCTCCAAACTTGTAAACTTCATGGCCTGAGCCATCATAAACGACGATGCCAATGCCATACAATTTAACTATTAATCCACCTTTGCCCAAGAAATCATCATAGTTTAGGAATACTCCAAATGTTTTGTAACCTGTAGTAATTTTTGTTAACAAATTACCATTTGCTCCCTTGAGTATGTCGATTTCACCACTAATGTTTGTAAATGCTATTTCTAGGTAACCATCGTCATAGTAATCGATTTTGAAGAAATCTTTTTGATAGTTTATGACCCCACTTGTCCCCAATGGCTTCTTCCATATTAACGTGTCGCTTATTGGTTCGTAAACGTATAGTGTACCATTAGTCATCTTAGTTGCTACATCTAATAAACCATTACCATCGAAGTCTCCTACTTCAAAACCTACGTATACTCCAGATTTACTCCACACTATACCGTGGCCATAATCGAATACGCTGATATTGTAAACAAAGGCTATAATCAGTTCATCATACCCATCCTTATCAAAGTCTCCGCATGATATATAACGGACATAATCTATGTTCTTTGTATCAATTGTGTCAACTATTGAACCTTCCCCGCTCAATACGAGTAGTGTTGTCAGGTTACCAATTATCACATTTGGAGACTCAGGGGTGTAGTTTGCCACAAAGAAGTAATTTATTTGGAAGTCTGCATCAAATCTCCACATTAATTCATTATTACTAACGCTATAAGCTACTACAAAAGTACCATTAGATATCACTAATTCATCTACACCGTCCTTGTTGATGTCAACAGCTATTATTTTTCCACCCCATGAGGATTTGAATATTTCTCCCTTAAGCATTATTCTTGGTTCAAGATACGCCAAATAGGTTGCCCTTTCGTAAAATGCTGAGTATGCACCCACTACAAATGTTGAATTTTCAAGCAAGCCATAGAACATGAACTTACTATAATTTGTACTCCCTATTGCGAAGTATGTAAGTTGATAATTTGTTGGCTGATAGTATAGGTATGCGAATCCATAACTGTTATAAATTACTGTTCTCCCATCACTATCATATGCTATGAAGTCTACTAAACCATCGCTATCAAAATCACCAAACTTTATTTCGAAGCTGCCTAAGTTCACATAGCTTAGCCAAATAGGTTCGAAATTCTTTAGAGTTATCGCTCCTCTAGCATTCTCACCAATAAATATTAGATCTAAGTAGTCATCATCATCCACTCTGCAAGCTAATAAGTATTTGATACTTCCAACTCCATAAACCTCCGTAATATCAATCACTTCACCAGTTTCTCCATTAATATAAACAATCTCATCCGTCTTGTTTTGGAAAACTAAATCATCTACACCATCTTCGTTAATATCAACTGTTTCTAGCACGAATGCATCTGTTATCTCCGTAGTGTTCCTAAATACTTTAACATATGTTGAATCACTGTACTTAAATTCCACAACAGTACCATTACTAAACTTCACAGCGACACCGTAGAGATCGCCTTCACTCAATAAGCCGACAACATCCTTTGTTGTAGTAGTACCCAAATTTATATCTGGTCTTATAACCTCGAGAGTTGTAGTATTTATTGCAATAACGTAACCATTTCTTAGAGCCAGTACAGCTATACCGTTCCTAACATCGTAATCTATAACATAGGTGCCTAAATCTTTCCTATTTGTGAACCCTCTATGACCATAATCTAAATCGTAAACCACTAATGTTCCATTGTATAAACTTATGTAAAATTCTTCAAAACCATCTCCATCAGTATCAAACGTGAAGACGCTTTTTATCACTTCACCCATATCCAAATTAATGTATCCACCATTTAGAACATCATATACAATCAATAATTTAGTCGATTTATATGCAATGTAATACCCCTCATATGCTCCGAACCTAAATGCTCCATGTGCAACATAATCATTTGGATAATCTAAATCATAAGAGTTAGTTATGTTAAAGAACTCAAATATCGCTGGCTTTCTTGTGAAATATGTAAACTCTAATAAGTAAACATTACCCATGTCGCAGCTGACAGCAATTTCTGGCCACATGTTACCATTACTATCACCGATCGAAATATCATTAACGGTGTTGTTAAATGGGAAGCTTATATATGTTTGATTATACAGGAACGTATCTCCAACCTTGTCATACAGTTCAAAGATTGTTATTGCTTCATCGTAGTAATTTGTAACAATCTCATACTTGGCATCTAAGTCTGTGTCACCAACAGCAAGGATCCTCGACGCACCCAACTTAAAGTGGATCCAGTCTATATTATCAACAAAATGAACTCCGTAGTTGAAATCGTAAGTGGGCTCATTGTTCCAATAGTAATACATCTTCATTAATATGGAATAAACGAGGAATCCTGATGATGAAATATAGGTAGCTGGTTCGTATGAGAAATATCCTAGTAAATCAACCCAAGCATTTTGCCTACTATAATACTTGTATCTCACCGTATATTCGCAATACATGGTAATATTTGGATGCATTCTATTGATCTCTACTGGCTCTGACCAAGTATATCCATTGTCATCAGATTTAACTAAGTATAGATCATAAGGACTAGCCGATCTCTCTGCGGTATAGACAACAACTATTGACCCAGATTGCTTGTGATAAGCTATAGTTGGGGTAATTTCATCCCAAGGCGTTTCCACTATTCTAGTTGGCGTACTCCACTCGAAAGTTGTATTGGCAGTAGAGAACCAAACATCGTAATTTGTTGTGTTTTCTTTCTCGTAATATCCTGTGAAGACTAAACCAAATGTATAATTGCCAAAGTAAACTATGTCATGTCTTATTGGCTTATAACCATCTTCACCAATGTAGTCGAAGGATATTGAAATCCAACCAACTTGTGGTGGGAATAAGGATATGAAACTTAGTACTAGTATGTATAATCTCCCATCTGTTTTATTCATATAACTTAAACTTAATCCGTAAATTAGTGAACTTGGGTTATACCAGGCTCTAAGATTATCCACATCGTCATTTTGGAAATTCATAACCTCTACGGCGCTACTAAACTCATTAGATGTCATATTATATGTCTTGTAATAAATCGCGTAATAAGTTGTTTGTTCTTGTAACTCTGCGTACCAAGCTATGTAAATAAGATCCCCGATTATTACAGCTGATGGGAAAAATTCCTCCTTTATAGTTACACCTGATGGATAATCACTTAAATTTGTTACTCTTATTAATGGTTGCCAAGATGATGCATTATCTTTGCTAAATGACATGTAAATTCTCCTATTTATTAATCTAGCTGTTCCTATTGACACGAATGCATAAATTATGCCATTGTCGCTGATTACAATATCTTGGCTATGTACACCTTTTTGAACAATTGATGAATTTGTCATTACTAAGCTTAGATCTCTGTAGGGGAAGTTTGGATTACTAGTCATTACGCCTTTTATAACAAGATAAGAATTGTCACTATTTTCAAAAACCACTATTCCCTTTTCGCTCCCAACTATTAATTCTCTATAACCATCATAATCTTGATCCGCAACCTCCAATGCATAGATCGGATTCCTATATGTAACATTTTGTGGTGCAGTCCACTTTAGGTAATATGTTCCAATTTGTGTCTCGATTGCATATAGGAATCCTCCAGCAATTTCACCGCATTCGTATGTTGCATTTACACCTCCTACAATTATTTCTTTTTGACCATTTCTATCGATATCAGAGACGACAATTGCTTTAATTTTTAGTGGGAAGTAATTATCTATAGTTTGAATCCCCATGTACCAGTAATAGTAACTGGTTGGACTACCTGGTAATAGGAAATCCCTACCTGGGAAGAGCAAATATTCCCCAACCAAATATGTTTCAACGAAACTTCCATCCTCTTGCAATTGGTAAACTAGTAAAAATTGATCTGCCGCGAGCACTATTTCTCCTAAGCCATCATAGTCCATATCACCTGCATATGCAAATGCTGTTATTCCATCTGTAAGAGAAATCCAATCACTCAATTTGTGATCTAGTAGAGAGAAGTTGCAAATAAGTTCATAGTTCTCATAGCCAACATGTTCAAATATGTAAACATTGTACTGGGTAGCAACAATTATTTCTTTTTTAGAGTTGTTGTTTATGTCGGTGTCGGCTACGACAAATCTTGCATGTTCCCACACTCTACGCTTGAAATATTGCCCCATGCCCTCGAATTCTTCTGAGTAATAGGGGGATACATTTGTTAAGACGTCATAGTGGAGATCAAAGCTTCTAAAAGCACGCTTATATGTATTATTGACCATATGCTCAAAAATATAAACATTATTGTCGTAATCACCCACTACAATCTCTCCCTTACCATCACCATCAACATCAGCATGGTATATTGCTTGAGTCCATCCCCTTAAATCATTTCTTGTTGACCATACCTCTATAACATGGTAACCAAAGTTTAGATAATTCCCCTCTGTGGACGCTGGACCTAGGTTAACTTTCTCAAGCAATGGATATGTCGCCAATAGTAACGTATCCGCTAGCGCTGTTTCTCCATAGAAGAGAGTGAACTTCTTTGTGTCCCTATTATAAGCTATCATTATGTATCCATCATCGCTTATGATTACTGGTTCTGTATAACCATTTAACCCAAAGTTTGTTTCCGACTCTCCTAAACGTGCTGAGTTTGAGAAGAGCTGACGCTTCTCGACCCAAACTGGCTTGGAAGCTGTACCAATATTTTCAAAATATGTTGCACCATTCCTATTAGCGAAGCTGACAACAACATCTAAGACCCCATCTAGGTTAAAGTCCACTAATTGAACTTTCTTAATTATTTTACTCTTTATCATACTGTTTAATTCATCAAAATACTCTTCAACTAGAACATATTTAGTGAACTCTCCATCGGTACCAACATTCTTTAACAAGTAAAGCTTACCCATAGCCACAACTAAATCGCTTTTACCATCACCATCAACATCACCGAAAGCATATTCTGGGATGCAATCAGCATACTTTAACAAGGTTTCAAACTTTCCAGACTCTTCAAACTCAGGTAACTCTTCGTAAATGCTCGAGTTGTACTTTAAGTTATAAGGACTCTCTAGGTAATAAACATATGTCCTATATTTAGAACCGTCATAAAAACTCACTAGTAGTTCTGGGCCTCCAATTGGGAATATATCAATCATCGCAACAGTGATATTCTTGCCACTAAACTCCGGTTCTATGTCCCCAACTATATAATCTTCGGAATAGGAATCTGAGACATATTCACCTTCGCTATTTTTTACAAATCTTATCAATCCATTAGTTGTTGTTATCAAGAAATCTTCATCCCCATCATTGTCATAGTCAACGTTGAAATATGAATAAAATTCGTCACCACTTAATAGTACTAAATCATCACCTTTAATCCAGTACGGATACTTCGTATCGGTTTTTGTCTTCTTTATATCCCAGATATGAGTACCTAAGTTCCAACCGTCAATGTCATAGGTATCGTATACCCACTCGTAACCAGCAATGGTTTCATTGTAAGCGTAGAAAACCAATTTACCAGCTATTGTGCCAAAAATAACATAATTTTTCTCGACACCATACTCGAAATTAAGTGATGTAATCAACGTTGAGACAGCATCAGATAACTGTCTCTCAATATAAAACGCTTCAATAGAATCTATTGAGTAATTAGCGCCGAATACCTCAATTTTGATATATCTAGCAAATCTCCACTCCCACTTATTCAAGATTTTATCTACATCAGCGTACATGTAAACAGTTGAAGACGATGCGTATACGATTGAGTATTCGGTTAATTCATCGTAAACAACTCCGTCAACAGATAAGTAGAACCTAATATGATTCCTATCTGGGGTGACCAAAAATGTATCATTTGGTTTCTTGAAAACAATGCACATATCATACCCAGAGCCCCCATCTCCAACAAGTTCTTCTTGAGCACCAAAATCAAGTACAGCTGTAGCATTAGTTGTACCATTAGGCATGAATAGTGAAACTTGACCATCGGTCGGCCCAGCCATCGCCGTATTATTATAATATATGTTTGGAATTGGCATGAGGCTTTTGTCTATTGGTTCCTCATAGGTTTTTGTTCCATCATAATAATAAACGTTAGTCCCCTCTATCATCCAATCTACCCAATAATCAACTGGATATGGAGCTGTTTCTGAGGCTTCCCATGATTTTATTGGGTAGAACAATTTTATCATTTCGAATGATCCACTATTGTAGTCGAGTATATAAGCTTCTTGCCCAGCTGCTACTATTGATGCTTCGTCTACACCATCGTTATCCGCATCACCTGCATCTATTGAGAATATTGGTGCGAAAGCTGAGTAATTGTTAAACCAGATCAATCTATAATTGTTGTCCCTTGGTAATGGGAAGGGTATTCCATGAATATCTATCACCGTTCCATTATTCTCGAAAACGTATACCCATCCATCTCTAGTACCAACAATTAAGTCGTACAAGCCATTCCCGTTGAAATCCCCAGTGTCTATTGATAAAATCTTACTATTAATCATATCTCCACTGTTCCAGACCTCCCTATAGTCGATCCAATGCTCTGGTGAGTAGGGGTACCCAGAGTGGTTATAGTACTCAAATATGTGAATCTCGTTTTCCCATGTTCCTGCTATTATGTCTGGCAAATAGTCTTGATCAAGATCAAAAACCTTAACACTCCAAACAGGGCCGAGGAAAGGACTAACCCAGACAAGATCAAACATATTCTCAGTATTAGTAATAGGGTCAAAAATGTGCCTCTGCTCGAAAACATAAACGTGGCCATCTGTACTAGCGGCGACAATTTCTATCAATCTGTTATTGTCGGTATCACCAATTGCTAATGAGACCACGTCCCCCTTGATTATACCGTCTCCAGAATCCCAAATCTTCTCATATTCCTTCGTCATGTAGTTCCATCTAAATATGTGTATCTCGTTGTCATATAAGTATCCGCCGCCGAATGCTACCATGTTACCATCGTCAGAAACAACTATTGAGTGAACAGCTGCTTTTGTTTTCCAAGGCTCCCATATTATCCTATACTCATTCGGGTTATCTTGTAGGAATTTGAAAAAGTTCCAAGAGCTATTATAATATTCTCTCTCCTCGTTATAGGAGATTATCCTATCAGCTTTTGTTTTTGGTGATCCATCACCTATGTTAGCTAAAGGTAAGATGTCTCCTACATTTGAAATCGGTTGATTCTTTATTGAGGTACTGCTAGTTTTAACAACAATAGTGATGGGCGAGAGTATGAACATAAATATTATTAATAGAGAGCAAATTCTTCTCATCTTAAATCACCCCCTCTTTTTAAGGATGCGGGGAAGGATGAATAAAGCAAATAAACAAACTCCGAATCCCACCGCTACACCGATGCCTATCCACATTAAAGTATTCGGCTTAGCAGGCTTAGGAAGCTCTCCAATCGTAAACTGGGATTTGTAGCTAACGATTTTACCCGTTGTTGTTAATCCATAAGCTTCTATCTCATATGTTCCATATTCCCACACTATTTCGCTGTAAACCCATTGCTTTGAGGCTGGATCGTATGTCATCGAAATGTTCTCAGAATAGTTACCACCTTCTAACCTGTATCTGAACCAAACCGAGGTCAAGGTTGTCGCATTAACAACTCTAACGTCTATTGTAGTATCATAAACTTGGCCATATGGGGTGAGAATAACGATAATGTTTCCACCAAGTTTCAAACTAATGGCTTCCTCATAATCTTCCTCAGATGTCCACTCACTTGGATCTGTTCCAGCTGCAACTTCTGCACCGTCACTATAACCATCGCCATCAGTATCAGCTTTAGTTGGATCAGTGCCATAAGTTTTAACTTCCTCTCCATCAGAAATTCCATCATTGTCAGAATCTGGATTTAGCGGTCCGCCATTTGGAACCCTAACTGTTCCAATTATGAATAACTCTTCTCCATCTGATAAACCGTCATTGTCTGTGTCAAATTCAAATCCGTCTGGTAATTCGTTTTTGTTTTGATCCCCATCCTTTGGATTTGTTTTTGTTACTAATAACTCATAACCATCTGGTAAATAGTCATTATCCGTGTCGTTGTCTAATGGATCTAATATAACGACTGTTAAAGGTTTGAACGATGTTGTAGAAACATTGTACTCCTCTAGATCCACCCCATGTATCTCATCATAATCGGATATATTATCAAAGTCGGTATCAAAGTATGTTGGATCTGTATCATGTTCAGCCCATTCCTCATAATCAGTTAACCCATCATCGTCTGTATCACTATCGTTAGCTAATGTTATGTAAGGCATCTCGCTAACATTTTGAACCTCAAGATAATCATTAATACCATCCCCATCAGTATCGTAGACATCTGGTTTGCTCCCAAATGGATATGATAGGTTATATGACACATATGGATAAATTATATCTGGTACAACACTAACTCTTAATTCTGCACCATCAAGTAATCCATCACCATCCGTGTCATTGTCCAATGGGTTCAAGTTTATGGGCTCGAAATCTGGTATTAAGCCGCTTCCAAGGTACAATTCAAGTGAGTCGCTTATTCCATCCCTATCAGTATCGGAAACTAGTGGATCGGTTCCATAGATTAAAACTTCCTCACCGTCGCCCATCGGCCATGTCATTACTCCATACTCATTTGGATATGTTATTGAGTCATCGTCTGAGTCCCAATCAAGTGGATCTGTTAAAGTGACATTTACTTCGTATCCATCTAGTAAACCATCATAGTCACTATCTGGTACAAATGGATTGGTGTTATAGATCAAGATTTCTTCAAAGTCAGATAATCCATCGTTGTCAGTGTCCTCGTCCATCGGGTTTGTGTAATAGATTAAAACTTCTTCACCATCAGATAATCCATCATTATCACTATCTTTAAGCATTGGATTAGTGTGATAGAAGAATAACTCCTCGCCATCCGTTAATCCATCGAGATCACTATCCTCCATTCTTGGGTTTGTACCATATTTTAAGAATTCATCGCCATCGGACACGAGATCATAATCGGAATCTGGATTCCTTGGATCTAGACCCAATATTATATCTTGTAGATCACCTAGGCCATCTGCATCAGTATCTGGATCATTTCTATCGGTTTTGTTTGATAAGGGGTCAAGAACTCCCTCTGCACCGTCAGCTAAGCCGTCATCATCGCTGTCATAATCGAGAGGATCAGATGGTGGATCTCTAGATAATTCATATCCATCACTATTTAGGAATATTCCCCCAACTGTATCACAGTCGGTATCTGGGCTAACTGGACTAGTCCTAAATGTTTTTCTCACCGGCTCACCATCTTCTATTATTGTAACAGTTATCCCATCTATCTCCTCCTTATCGGTCATTGACATTAAGAAGACTTTTGGTTGAGCAATATCACCATCTGCTTCTTGCAAGAATGAATCATCATCAGTATCATTGTCTAACGGATGTGTGTAGCCATAGTTGAAGATTATAGGTGTTGCCCCAGTTTCCTTTGCGAAATCCCATACCGCATCACCGTAATAACCTCCCATTGGCCCTTCTTCGCCATCAAGTAATCCGTCGCCATCAGTATCTGGATTCAAAGGATCTGTGTGATCGTAATAGATTTCATTGCCTATTTGCACACCAGTAATACTTATTGTGACATTTGAAATGTCCCATTTGTGGGTCACCTCAAAGTGATCATCTAGGCCATCACCATCGGTGTCTATCTCATTGGGATCAGTGTGGTAAAGAATTACTTCCTCATAATCGCTCAATCTATCATTATCAGTGTCCCTTTTGAAGGGATCTGTTACATATTTATATACCTCATCGTAATCGTTTAAGCCATCGCCATCAGTGTCTGGATCAAGGGGGTCTGTTCCAATGCTGTTTAATTCAACATTGTCTGGTAAGCCGTCCATGTCAGTATCCTCTCTATTTGGAGCGAATCCAAATGTTGATAACTCGTAATCATCTGGCAATCCGTCATTGTCAGCGTCCCAGCCTCCGGCAAAGTCTGTTGATTTGTTTACTGGGTTTGGATACTCGAAATGATATAGGTTACCGCTATCACCAATGCTAAATCCTCCTGCTGGCCAGGGGAAATCTATACTAGCTTTAATCGAATAGTTTATGTCAAATGTGAACTTTAACGGTGTGTCGGGATTTGTTATATCTTGTGTAAATTTGAAGATGACTTCTAAACTGGCGTCCAGTGATAACTCCACGATTAGGAGATCTAATCCAACATGTAACGATCCCCCTATTGTTATTTCTACAGCTAGTGTTGATATATCACCTGTAACTGTTGCTCCAGAACCTAACGCAATTTCTACTCCTATTCCAATACTTATTTTTATGTAAATTGAGTCAAGACCTATGTATTCTGCGACTTCATTTAATACACCTGGTGTTGACCCTCCAAAGAATATATCAAGGATCGTTATCTTTTTCTCTACTTGGAGTGAGAACTTAAGATACCATTCCTCTAGCTCAAAGAAATCATTTGCTTCGAAGTTTCCAAGGCTTAATTGGAATAGTTTCAGTTTAAACCTCGCCTCTCCCTCGAAATTCATCTCGAATCCAAATAAGTCAAATATTTTTATCATCAAACCACTGTCATCTGAAAACATTGATTTTAGTTTAAATTCGGCCTCGAATGTTGGAGCTATATAAATCCTCTTCAGCAGTTTCCAAAATGTTTCAATTGGATTCGATAAATCATAGAACTTTCCTTTAACAACCACGTCCTTGATGTCTCGAGCTAAACCGTCTGAATCAATTTCCAAACCTGGGTCAACGCATATGTAATATGAGAATGTTAGAAAGTCTAAACCACCCATGCCAATGTTCATATCACCATCTAATTCCAAGAGTTTATACTTTCTAGCCTCAGCTGTTATATCGTTTATGAGGTCTGAAACAAAGTCCGAGATCTTACCAGCTAACCAATCTAAGACTTTATTCATAACCCATTTTATTCCATTTCTCAAGACATCCCTAATATCGAGTACAAACGATAAAACTGTTTTAACGGTGTTTATTATATCACTATCAGAAACTCCTAAGGCTTCTAAAACCATGTCAATAGCTTCACTCACTGACGGTGTCCTATCCAAACCCATTAGGTCGGGTAAGATAGCTTCAAAGATTTTTGTTAAATTGCCGATTGATAACGTGTCAAATAGGTCCACGAGCGAATATCCTGTTGCCATCATGAACGCTGTATATATACCCTCGTACGGCCTATCCTTTATCTCGCTTAGGAGGTAATATATGCTATTTACTACGCGAATTCCTGATTCGACATATGACCAAATTTGGTTCACAACATCGCTACCCTCAATTTCCTCAAGAATTACTTTCACGCCGTCAAGCACTACGTTAATCATGTAACTTTTTAGATCCTCTGTATAGTCGATTTCTCCAAAGAATGCTTTTAGGATTCTTGATGATTGCATTACAGTAGCGTAGGGGTAAATTGTTGCATTTATTAGTGCTAACAATTTTTGCTTGATATTGGGTGAAGTACCTAGGAAGTTTTCAAGCACATTATCAATTATTTTGAATACATTGTCAACATATTCTACGTTAAACTCTGGATTCATTACAGCTGTTACTAATGTCAAGGTATCTTTTATAATTTCTTTGCCTTTGTTAATCTCCTCATTCGCGGTTGTTATATAGTTGTTTAAGATAGTCTCTAGATCTGAAATGAATGCATCTATGTCACTCTCAGCATCTTTTATTGCTTGATCCATTCTCTCCAATAATTCATCAGCCATTGATTCGATATTGCTTATGTATTCGGATGGTATATATGAGAGAACCATGTCTATTATCAAGTTACCCATGTTTACATCTGTTTTCTCTAAGAAGTTTAAAATTAACCCTGTTGTGGTTTTGATCTTATTTATGGTGTTTATCGCATCCTCGCTCTGGAATATTTTCAGCTTGTTTACAAAAATGTTATAAAGTTGGTCAATAAATGTTGTGATATTTCTAATAGTTAGAAGGCTTGTTACTAAGTTCAAGATAGATGTTATATTATTGTATAAGGACTCTCCATATGATATATAGGATTGAACACTTTCAAGCAGCTTGTTAATTGTTAAATTGGTTAATTGGCTTAAAACCCAATTTATTAGTACACTAATCTTATCATCTGAGATGGAACCTATTATACTGAAGATGTCATCTGGTATATTAAACACAGTATTTTTTAAAATATTGATTAAATCACTTAAATGAGGCGCACCACTGGGCAAGATCTCGGGGATAAGGGTTTCTACAAAATTTAAGATACTTGAGATATCACCTCTTAAAGCAAATAGTCCATCAACAAACAAATCGAAATACTTTGTATAATTGCTGATGTATGGGAACTCGCTCTCTAAAACGTTTAGGAATCCCCTTAATAGTGATGATGCTCCTAAATCTGATGGATCACCAATAAATTCCTTGATTGCACTAAAGATATCGACAACACTCTCAACAAGATCCTTAGCAATTTGAATAACCTTAACATCTTCCTCATTTATTAAAAAGTATAAAATCTTGTCGATGAAATCCCCAATTGGACCTATCAACCCCGATAACTGTGGAATATTCATGAAGTCTAAGTACTCATCAGCATCATAGGTGTCAACTTTATTCACGATGAAAGCGGGTTTATCATAAACGCTATTCTCTGTTGAGACAACTCTTATGTTTAGTGTGTTAGGGTGCATTGCTAAGTATTTTTGTCGAAGCGCTTCATGTATCTCAGGATTAGAAACTCCCAATCTGACAGTTGGTACAACGCTGTCCTCAAAAGCCTTATTAATGTTCTCAACAAAGTATCCAGCGGTTAACATTTTTAATCTCTGAGAAATCCCCTCATAATTACTATCAACCTCTGGTAATATCTCAGCAACTTCCCAAGCTGCGTAAATCTCGATTGGTGTTAATCCAACATAGTCATAAACTTTGTAGTGCCAATTGGTCCTAGAATAACTCTCTAGCATGTGAGTATTTCCCATAGCGAAAATAAACTCGATGTCGTCAAAAATACCGATGACATTAACAAACTCTTTCCAATCGTAAATATTTTCGCCTATATAAACGCCGTCTAAAGAGGAGTTAAAAATCAGTAATGCAATATATGGACACTCGTATAACCCGGTTTCAAGCTCCTCTAAACTATTAACACTCCTCATGCCAACATTTGGAAAAGCTGATCTCAAAAGGAAGTATAACCTAGTAGCGGTAAAGCCTAGAAGTCTATTTGATCCATCATAAAAAATGAGGATATCGTTAGAAACAGTTGGTGTTGGTTGTGATAGTATACTTATTTGATTTCTTGGGCGATTCTCAATAGTTTTTTGAGAACTTAAATTATTTGCTGTTGCGAAAACGGCTCCAAAAAGAAGAAATCCGAGAAATATGAAAAGTACTACCCTAGTGCATCTCAATAAGATTCACCAGCTCATCTTCCTACACTCCCCATGCAAATATTTTTAATTGCATGAAGGTGTAGGATATCAT
>Ga0180302_10000815_pt1 | contig 14385 bp, 7 predicted proteins | sample GuaBasSediGuay17_FD_121794 | JGI IMG/M metagenome (GOLD analysis project Ga0180302, IMG submission 121794) | Subseafloor sediment microbial communities from Guaymas Basin, Gulf of California, Mexico - Guay17, Core 4571-4, 12-15 cm | ecosystem: Environmental > Aquatic > Marine > Hydrothermal... | reverse complement strand
GTTTCAGCCCTAGACTGCACTATGAAAATGTTTTCGGGGTAGGGTAAATCCCTGTCTATGGCCCATTCAATGTCTTGGGGTGTCCCGTAGTGTTGTTCGATCTTTTTGGCGAGCTGGGCTAAATACTTGATTTCCTCGTCGGTTAGGCAGGGCTGCTCCTGCCTGTCTGGGGGGACCTCCAAGTGAACGTTTTCACCCGTTTTGGGGTCTCTAACGATTTCCATATGTTTTCTCGCTATCTTCTTTTCGAGGATTTGGAGGGTTTCCTTGTCCACCACGTAGTGGTCTGGGGTTACGCTTCCGGAGACCACGGCTTCGCCTAGACCCCAACTTCCCTCAATAACAATTTGGCTTTGATCACCTGTGGTTGGGTTTATCGTGAACATGACGCCTGCAACCCTGCTGTTAACCATCTTCTGAACGGCCACGCTAATGTAGACTTTCCCATGCTCGAAGCCCTTCTGCTCCCTGTAGAAGATGGCCCTAGGCGTATACAGGCTGCTCCAGCATTTCTGAACACTTTTTAACAGGTTTTCCTCCCCGGAAACGTTTAGGTAGGTTTCATGCTGGCCTGCGAAGCTGGCGTCGGGTAGGTCTTCAGCCGTAGCACTACTCCTCACCGCCACCAAAACGTTTTTCAAGCCAAGGCTTTTGGAAAGCCTCCGGTAGGCTTCCAAGATTTCCTTCTTCAGGTATTCGGGCATAGGTGTATCCTCTACGAGCTTCCTAATCTTCTCGGAAACAGTGGTGTAGGCTTCAGGGGAGCTTGGCTTAATGCCAGACTCCCTGATAAGCTTGAAAATCTTCTCTTGGAGTCCTGTTTCCTCCACGAATCTCCTGTAAGCGTGGGCGGTTATGGCGAAGCCTGGTGGGACGGGTATACCTATACTTAGCATTTCACCTAGGTTCGCTACCTTCCCGCCTACCAGTGGAACATGCTCCCTTCCAACCTCTCTAAAGTCTACTACCAGCCTTTCTTTCCCAGACAAGGAATTCTTCCACCCTAAAGGGCCTAAAGGGGGTTTGATAGTTTAATAGGCCGAATATCTTAAAAAAATAACTCTCAGCCACGTATGGCCTCCAGAATTTTCCTAGCCGCAGCCTCAGGGTTTGAAGCCCTGGTTATGGCTCCGCCCACTACGAGGATTTTCACCCCGCTCTCGACTACTCTCCTAGCCGTGTCAGCTCTTATTCCTCCTGCAGCAGCCACAGGCACCTTAACAGCTGAGGCTAGCTTGGAGAGTACCTCAAATTTTCTATCTATTTCCTCAGCCTTATCCCGCTGGATGTCTATGCCCGTGTGGGCGCAGATATAGTCTACTCCAAGCTTCTCCAGCTCCCTCGCCCTTTGAATGGGGTCCCTAACTTCTAAGAGGTCCACCATGATTTTCACCCCATACTTCCTAGCGCAGCCCACGGCATCCTTAATCGTGTTGTTGTGGGCTAAGCCTGAAAGGCATACGATGTCCGCTCCAGCCTGAGCTGCTATCTCCGTTTCAAGCCATCCTGTGTCGAGGGTTTTAAGGTCTGCTACGATGGTGGCTGAGGGTAAGCACTGCCTAAGCCTTCTAACCGCCTCCATCCCCACGCTTTTGATGAGGGGGGTTCCAGCCTCAACCCATTCAGCCCCCCCACGGTAGGCTGCCTCACCAATCCGTAAGGCTTCCTCTAGGTCCCTAAGGTCTAAGGCCACCTGGATTTTAGGCCACCTAGGCTCCGAGATTATTCCGAGCTCTGCAAGCTTGGCGTCGGTGGGCTGCCCAGCGAAGTTCCACCCCCGAATCTTGTAGTATTCGGCTAGCATGGCTTCAAGCTGGAGGACTTCGCCTTTCGATGGGCCTTCGGGTAGGGGGCTGGAAAACCTGGCTGGCAGCACGTCACTCCGGTAGTCGAAGCCCTCCCTAACGTTGAAAAGCCTCTCCAAATTGTAAATGCGCTCCCCGGTTTTCCTGAACTCCTCTTCGTCGAAGTAGAAGCCCGTGGCTGTGGTGAGAAGCCTAGCATAAAACTTGGGCTCGTATTCGAGGGTTTGGAAGAGGGCGAAGCCTGTGAACTTGCAGGTGATGAGGCTATCCAGCATGGCGTACACGTCTTGAAGGCTTCGGACAAGCTTAGCCTTACCCTCAACCCTAAGCGGGTTCAAATACCTTGGACTACTGAAGATTTCGCTCATCACTAGGTAGGCTCTGAGGTGGCAGCCTCCCCTGTTAGAGGTTGCGTAGGCTAAGCCCATCCCCTTAGCTCCCCTAGGGTCGTAAGCCGGAATCTCCAAGCCCTTCACGTGGGCAGCAAACTCTGAGCCTCCGAACTGCTGGGAAAGCCTGGCTGAACCCTCGGCGAGCAGCCTTCCGAAGCCCCTACGGTAGGCTGTGTCCTCTATGAGGAGGGATAAAACTTCAGGTTTCCCCCAGCTGAGCTTAACACCTCCCGTATCCTTCTCCGTAATTAGGCCTCTCTCGAAGGCTTCAAGAGCGAAAGCGAGGGTTCCACCCATGGAAATGGTGTCAAGCCCATACCTATTGCAGAGGTCGTTGAGGTGAGCTATGGCTTTAAGGTCGAAGAGGCCGCAGTTAGGCCCTAAAGCCCAAATACTCTCGTATTCCGGCCCCCCCGTAAATCTTCCATCCGGAAGCCTTGTAAGCCTCCCACAGCCTATAGGGCAGCCATAGCAGGCGTACCTTCGCACTTCAAAAGCTCTCATGAGCTCCTCGCCGCTAAGCTTTTCAGCCTCCTCGGAGAAGCCCTCCTGAAAGTTTTTCAAGGGGAAAATTCCAGCCTTATTCACGGGGGTAACCAGCATGGGGGTTCCATACCTTCCAAGGCTATCCCCCGTAACGGGGTTACGCCTTAAAACTTCAAGTACAAGCTTAACCTCCCTCTTGAAGGCGTGAGGGTTGGCGGGTTGAGGAGGATCCCCCGTCCCCCTAACGGCTATGCCCTTAAGGTTCTTCGAGCCTAAAACAGCGCCAAGGCCTCCCCTACCAAAGGCTCTGTGACCCTCAACTATGATGGAGGCCATCCGCACGAGGTTTTCTCCTGCAGGCCCGATGACGCAGGTTTTAACCTCCCAGTCTCCAAGTTCAGCCTTCAGTGCCCTATCTGCTTCGTCTACGGTTAACCCCCAAAGCCTTCCAGCCTCCCTAAGTTCCGCCTTCCCGTCTTTAATCCAGAGGTAAGCGGGCTTTGGGCTTTTACCTTGAAGGATAACCATGTCGAAGCCTGCCCTTTTAAGTTCTGGGCCTAGGCTCCCCCCACAGTTTGAGTCGAAAATGGTTCCGGTTAGCGGGCTTTTCGAGGAGGCTGAAAGCCTTCCAGAGGCTGGAGCCGCCGTCCCGGTGAGGGGTCCAGCCGCCAGGACGAAGATGTTTTCAGGGCTTAGGGGGTCAACTCCAGCCTTAAGCTCGTCGTAGAGGACTTTAGCTCCAAAGCCTCTCCCCCCAACATATTGGCAGGCGAGCTCATAGTCCAATTCTTCAATCTCGATTTCCCCGGTGGAGAGGTCTACGCGGAGAATTCTTCCAGCATAGCTGCCAGTCATTTTAACCGCTATATTTTATTTCCTCTTACGTTTAAAGGCTTGGTGGGCGAGAGCGGTTGGACGTGTTCGAGGCCATCTATGGGAGGAGGAGCATTAGAAGCTTTAAGCCTGAACCCTTCCCGGAGGAGGCCTTAACAAGGATTCTTGATGCTGGGAGGTGGGCTCCCTCCGCTGGAAACGTTCAACCCTGGGAGTTCATCGTGGTTAGGGATGGTAGGCTTAAACGCGGCCTAGCTGAGGCAGCCCTCCACCAGACCTTCATAGCTGAAGCACCCGTAGTAATAGTGGTATGCGCAGATTTGGCTAGGGCAAGGAGCTCCTATGGGCTTCGGGGTGAAACCCTATACTGCCTTCAGGATACGGCTGCAGCCGTCCAAAACATGCTGCTGGCAGCCTACGCCCTAGGCCTTGGAGCCTGCTGGGTTGGAGCCTTCGACGAAAAGGCTGTAAAAAGCCTGCTTGAAATCCCTGAAAGATGCAGGCCTGTGGCAATTATCCCCATAGGCTATCCGGCTGAGAGGCCTTGGAAGCCCTCCAGGCGAAGCCTCCGAAGCATCCTCCACATGGAAAAGTTTTAAGGCTTCGGGTTGCTAGGCTCTCTGGAGGTCAGCCTCCAGGTTGGATTACTCCCTGCTGGTGGAGGTCTACCAGCGGATAGACGCAACCACCAAGAGGCTTGAAATAACCGACTACCTCGTAGACCTGTTTAAGAGAACCCCCGTCAACCTCATCGACAAGGTTGTATATTTAACGCAGGGGAAGCTCTACCCAGACTACATGGGAATAGAGCTGGGGATAGCTGAAAAACTCGCCATTAAGGCTATTGCAATGGCGGCTGGAACCTCTGAGTCTGCTGTCGACAAAACGGTTAAGGAGCTGGGAGACATAGGTGAGGCTGCAGCCAAATTCATGGGTAAGCGCTCCCAGGCCACCCTCTTCCAGGAATCCCTAACCGTGGAGAAGGTTTACGACGGCCTCGACAGGATAGCCAAAGCCTCCGGTGAGGGAGCCCAAGACCTCAAAATAAAAATTCTTTCAGGGCTTCTGGCTAATGCCTCACCTAATGAGGCTAAATATCTTGTTCGAACGGTTACGGGGAGGCTTAGGCTGGGCGTGGCGGACATGACCATCCTGGACGCCCTAGCCATAGCCTTCTGCGGCTCCAAGGATTATAGGCCCATCCTTGAAAGAGCATACAACCTCTCCTCAGACCTTGGAGGGGTGGCGAAGGCTGTGGCTGAGGGGGGCGCTGAAGGCGTAAAGGGCTTCCACGTGGTGGTTGGAAAGCCTATTAGGCCCATGCTAGCCGAAAGGCTCACCTCAGCTGAGGAAATCCTCTCCAAGATTGGTGGGAAGGCTATAGCCGAATACAAGTATGACGGGGAGAGGCTTCAAATTCACAAGCAGGCCGACCAAGTTACGATTTTTTCGAGAAGGCTTGAGAATATTACGCACCACTATCCTGATGTTTGCGAGCTGGCTAGGAAGCATATTAAGGCTAAGGAGGCCATTATTGAGGCTGAGGGGGTTGCCATAAACCCTGACAGCGGGGAGATGCTCCCCTTCCAGGAGCTCATGCATAGGAGGCGTAAATACGGGATAGAGGAGGCTATGGAGCAGTATCCTATAGCCCTCTTCTGCTTCGACCTCCTCTACGCCGACGGAAAAGACTACACCCTCAAAACACTACCTGAAAGACGGGGGAGGCTGGAGAAAATCATAGAGAAGTCGGATAGGGTTCAGCTCTCCCAGGCCATAATAACCGACAGCGTGGAGGAGTTGGAGAAATTCTTTGAGAAGGCTATTGAGGACGGCTGTGAGGGTGTGGTTGTTAAGAGCATGGGCTCCGACTCCATTTACCAGGCTGGTGCGAGGGGATGGCTCTGGATAAAATATAAGCGAGACTATAAGTCTGTTCTAACCGACACCGTTGACTTGGTGGCTGTGGGAGCCTTCCATGGTAGGGGGAAGCGGGCTGGAACCTATGGAGCCCTCCTTATGGCCGCCTACGACAAGAAGGAAGACGTCTTCCGAACCGTCTGCAAGGTTGGAACAGGCTTCACCGACGAAGACCTGGCAAAACTCCCAGAGCTTTTCAAAAATTATGTGATTCCGCATAGGCATGCTAGGGTTGAATCCCAGCTTGAAGCCGATGTGTGGTTTGTTCCAGCCGTCGTATTAGAGATTGTGGGGGCGGAGATAACGCTCAGCCCTGTTCACACCTGCGCCATGGATAGGATTAGGGCTGGAAGCGGTTTGGCTATCAGGTTTCCAAGGTTTACGGGGAGATATCGGACGGATAAGGCTCCCGAGGACGCCACCACCGTCGACGAAATTGTTGAAATGTACTTCCGCCAGCTTAAGAAGATAGAGGCTGAAGCCTGAAAGGGTCTCCACGCCAATTATGGTGTTCAGCCTGTGGCTGGAAACGTTTCGGCGGGCCTAGCAAGCGTGGTTAGGGCAGCCGGCCTAACCCTCTTCCTTCCAGCCGTGGCAGCCTGGATTTACGGTGAAACCTCAGAGTTCTCCTTTTTCATACTATATGCCCTACTGGTAACGGCTGTAGGCTTCATCCTATATCACAAGCGCAGCATGGGTGAGGTTTCCCTAATGGAGGCCTTCATAATTTCTTCGCTGGGCTGGCTTCTCGTCTCCTTTATAGGTGCTGTACCCTACGTTTACATTGCGGGTATGAGGCTTGTAGACGCCTACTTCGAAGCCATGTCAGGCTTCACCACCACGGGTATGACGGTTATCGCAGATGTGGAATCGCTTCCTAAAAGCCTCCTCCTCTGGAGGGCTTTAACCCAGTGGGTTGGCGGGATAGGGATAATCCTCTTCTTCCTCCTCTTCGTCTCCCCGAGCGGCATGGGTGTTTGGAGGCTCTATAGGGCTGAGGCGAGGGAGGAGAAGGCTCTAGCCAGCACCAAGGAAACCGTGAGATACATGTGGAAGCTCTACCTGCTCTACACGGCTGCCTGCATTCTCGCCCTAATCTTCCTGGCAGGCTTGGATCCCTTCGACGCTGTAGCCCACGCCTTCACCGTTCTCTCCACGGGGGGCTTCTCCACGAGAAACGCCAGCATTGGGGGTTTTGGTAATCCAACAGCTGAAGCCATCCTCATCGTTTTCATGCTTGTGGGTGCTACTAACTTCATAGTTTACATTCGAGCCATAACCCATAGGAGCCTTAAAATGCTTTTCAGCGTTGAGTTTAAGGCATGCCTCCTAATTCTTGCGGTAGCCTCCCTCCTAGTTAGCATGGACCTAGCCTTTAACGGTGGTGAAGGCTTCTGGAACTCCATCCGCTACGGGGTTTTCCATGTAGCCTCTATTCTAACCACCACGGGGTACACACTCACCGACATATCAAAGCTTCCAAACATCACCACCTGGATTTTAACTATCTTAATGTTTATTGGGGGAGGCTTGGGCTCAACGGGTGGAGCCATAAAAATTATCAGGATTGTTGTGCTGGTTAAGGCTGTGCACTACACGGTTTTTAGGGCAACCCTCCCCGAGAGAGCTATCAAACCCTTCAAGATTGGAGGCCACGTGGTTGGGGAGGCTGAAATCTTCAGGGTTATGAGCTTTGTTTCAGCCTACTTCATCCTAATAATTCTTGAGGGAGTTCTCATAAGCCTGCTTGGAGGCTTCAACCCTCTAATAGCCGTTTCAGGAGCTCTCTCAGCGCAGGGGAATGTTGGCCCCTGCCTCCTCCCTGTTTCAGCAAGTCTTCCAGACCCTGTTAAGGCTGTACTCGTCTTTGGAATGTGGGCTGGAAGGCTTGAAATCTTCCCAGTGCTAGCAGTTTTGTCCCCCTACACTTGGAGGGAGCTTTCAAGACTCAAGAAGAGGAGGAGGGTCTAAATTTCCCTGGCGAAGGCTTCAACCACCTTCCTAATGTGGTCTGGCTTAGGCTTCACTGTGAAGACGAGAAGCTCATCTCCGCTTTGAAGGGTTGTATCGGCTGGCGGTGAAACACGAAGCTTACCATTCCTGTAAACGCCGAGGATTGAGCTTCCATTGGGGATTCCAATCTTCTCGATGGGCTTACCTGAGCCGTTCTCCACTTTCACCACGAAGATTTCAGCTTGGTTTTCGCCTAGGATGAGGAAGTCCTTAACCCTGTAGAGGTGCTGGTATAGGTGTTCGGCTACAACCTCGTCTGGCACTATAACCCTAACCCCAACCTTCTTGAAGAGTTCCACATGCTCTGGGTTTCTAACCACAGCCACCACGTTTTTCGCTCCAAACTCCTTAGCCATGGAGACAATCATCAGGTTTACGGAGTCATCTCCAGTTGCGGCTACGAGTGCGTCAGCCTTTTCCACCCCAGCATCCCTAAGCGTATCCTTTTCTACGGCATCCCCACAGATGACGAGGGCGTCGTGTTCGGAGGAGAACTTCTCGCAGCGTTCGTGGTTTTTGTCTATGATGGCGACGTCGTAGCCTCGTTTTATAAGGGTTTTAGCGAGGCTCTGCCCTACCCCACTTAAACCCACAATTACAGCATACAAGGATTGCTAGTCACCACCCCTTCCAGCGGGGTAAGTTTCCCAGAGAAGCAGCCACCCCCCCATCCCGCTGGGCGGGAAACATTCGAGGCTTTATCACCCATAGCTTATGCCTGCACCTTAGGTTCCGACTTGTATGTTTAGAGGGGTGGTATAAAAAGGTTTGTGTCTTGGCTGTTTAAAAAGCCTACTTATATTCGTCGAAAACTATTGAGGTGCTCGTTTCAAGGATTTCCCTGTTTTCCCGCCTTATTTCACCCGTTATCTTGTCTAGGATGGCTGGATCCCTAACACCTCTCACATCTATTACGAAGTCCCATCCTCCAGCGATATCCCTAATGATGACGGGGTAGCCATAGCTTAGAAACTTCTGTCGGATGTTCTTGATCAGCGTAAGCTCGTCGCAGGAGGGTTTAACCTTCAGGAAGATTAGGGCGTCAACCTCCCCTCCAACAGCAATCCTGTCTTCCAAGTTTATGCCAGTTTTCTCTTCGATAAGCCTCCTAACCTCAGCCCTCTTTAAAGGCCTACCCTTGCTAACGGAGATCTCCCTAATCTCCTCTACAATCGCCTTTTTCAACTCCTCCGGCACGTTGAATCCCTGGAGGAGGAGGTCTACGAGGTCTCCAGTCTGCATGGCTCCAAACTCGAATTCCCTTTCAAGCCCATACTTGCTCCAGTCTATGGTCTCATAGGTGGAGGGATCCTTCAGCACAGCCTTCTGATGGATTCCAGCCTTATGAGTTCTGGCGAACTTCCCTAGGATTGGGAAATTCGGGGGAATAACCAGGCCTGAAGCTGCCTCCACGTAGCTGTAAAGCTTGGGGATAAGCTTAAAGTTTACACCTGTTTTAACGCCGTAGAAGGTTTCCAGGTTATCCGCCAGCGTGGCGAGGTCTGCTATTCCGCATCGCTCGCCTATACCCATAACGGTTACGTGGACTCCTGTGGCTCCGTTCCGAAGCCCGCTTATACTGTTGGCTATGGCTAAGCCTCTATCATTGTGGCAGTGAACGTCTACGGCCACCTTAATGCTGGAGGTTAGAGCCCTAATGGTTTGGCCAAAGCCCTCGGGTTCAGCCTGCCCCTTCGTATCAGGAATTCTAACCACGTCTACGCCTGCCTCTTCCGCAACCCTTGAAACCTCTATAAGCCTGTCTAGGGGCACACTAGTGGCATCCTCAAGGGTGTACTGAACCATTTTGAAGCCGAGGTCACGCTTAGCAAACTCTATGGACTCCGCAATCATTTGGAGGGCTTTCTCATAGGAGATTTTGCCTCCAAACTTGGCTTGGAGATGCCTGTCGGAGGGAGCCATGAAAACTACGACACCCCCGGCTTCGCACTGGTGGGCTATTTCCACATCCTCCTTCAGGGTTCTGCAGTGCGCCAGCAGTTTCCCAAGCTTGTAGCCCTTCTCCTTAAAGTGTTTTACTACGGCTTCTACACCCTCCCGGTATTTGGGGCTGTAGGGCTGGCCTACCTCTATCAGGCCTTTCTCACCTAAAACGTGGTAGAGCATTTCGGCTATGGTGCACTTCTCAGCCGGCCTAAAATACACGCTGGGAGCCTGCTCACCCTCCCTAAGCGTAGTATCCAAGATCCTATTCAGCAGAATTCCGCCTTCAGCCATTCCAGCTTCCCGCCTAGGGTTAGAAGTTTGTGAGTATACTCAAACTAATAATGTTTCTTTCTCAACCCAGCCTGTTAGGGGTTTAACTCCATCCTCAGCCAGTAGGAAGGTGTCTTCCACCCTGATTCCAAACCTGCCAGGCAGGTAGACGCCTGGCTCAAGGGTGAAGGTTGAACCAGCCTTAAGGAGATCCCTACTAGAAGGTGAAAGTCTTGGGGCTTCATGCACCTCCAAGCCTACCCCATGCCCTAAGCCGTGGGTGAAGGCTTCCCCAAAGCCTCGGGCTTGAAGAAGCCTCCTCGCATATTCGTCTGCTTCGCTCCCACTCATTCCAGGCCTAACCCTTCCAGCAGCCATCTTATAGGCTTCCAAAACCGCTTGGTAGGCTTTTAAGACAGTCGGTTTGGCTTCTCCGATCAGGAAGGTTCTCGTAGCATCCACGCAGTAGCCTGAAAACCTCGCCCCCAAATCCACGACTACCACATCACCCCTCCTAAGCTTTCTACTTGTTGGAGGCCCGTGGGGGTAGGCTGACCTCCCACCCGAAGCCACCAAGCTTGGAAAGGCGTAGAAATCAGATCCCCCCATCCTCAAGGCGTATTCGGCTTCCGCTGCAACCTCAAACTCTCTAATTCCAGGCTTTAAAACGTTTAAAACTGCCCTGAAGCCCCTTTTAAGAATGCTGGCAGCCTTCCTCATCGCCCTTATTTCCCCCTCATCCTTAACCATTCGAAGCCCTTCAGCAATCTCGGGGTGAGCTTTAAGCTTCACTCCTCCAACCCTCAGCTTTGTAAGCCTTGCTTGGGAGGCATCGTCAAACCCCAGTAATTTGAAGGCTTGAACGGCTTTTCTAAGCCTGGTTAGGGCTTCCTCCCCAACTCTTGAAACCTCCAGGTCAACCTTCGCTTTCAACTCTCTTGAAACCTGGTAGGCTCCCATCTCTGGGAGGAAGAGTATTGCACTGTCTGGTGTTATGAGTAGTGCTTGGGAGAGCTCCCCAGCCTGCTGGCTTCCCGTGAAATAGTGGATGTTGGCTGGGTGGAAGACAAGGTAGCCCTCAAGTTTAAGCCCTTCAAGGGCCTCCCTGAGTTTTCTAAGTCTTTCGGTTGGAAAGCGGCTTTCCAAAGGCTTCTTTCCCCCTAAACCCCTCCTCCAACTTGAATAAGCTTTCGGCTTCAATGCAAAATGTAATGTTTAACCCGTGTATACTTGCAGAAATCAGGATATTAACCTTAATTTAATATTTCACCTTTAAACTATTCCTTAGTCATGGTTCTTGTTAAAAGGCTTGAGCTTTCAGGCTTTAAAACCTTCGCCCGCAAGACTGTGCTAACTTTTGACCGGGGGCTAAACGTTATTGTAGGCCCTAATGGCTCGGGTAAAAGCAACATTGTCGACGCCATCCAATTCGTCTTGGGTGAGAGAAGCACTCGATCCCTCAGGATTAAAAGCTTCCCAGACCTGCTTTTCAGCGGGAATGAGGAATACCAGAGGGCGAGGAGGGCCTCCGTCACCATCCACATAGACAACACGGACAGGAAGATTCCCATAGACGCCGACGAGGTTGTAATTTCCCGGAGTGTTACGGCTGATGGAACCAGCACCCTTAAGGTTAACGGGGTGAAGTATTCTTGGAACGCCCTCGTAGACCTGCTCTCCATGGCCTCGTTAATCGGGGGGATGAACATAATCTTCCAGGGAACCACCATGCGCATAGCTGAAAGCCCCCCAGAGGAGCGTAGGAGGGCTGTGGAGCAAATCATTGGAATAGCCGAATACGATAGGAAGCGGAAGGAGGCTGAAGGCGAGCTAAGGGAGGCTGAAGTAAACATTAAGGTTGCGAAGGGAAAATACGAGGAAATCAGGCTTAGGCTAATCGAGCTTGAAGCAGGTAGAAACATAGTTTTAAGCTACAACTACCTCTCGGATCTCCTAAAAAGGTTTAGGGCTGTAAGACTCTCCGTTAGGGCTGAATCCCTATTCAAGGAGCTTGAAGAAGTTCAGTCAACCATTAAAAGGCTGACCAGCCAGTTGGGAGAGCTCGAAAACAGGAGAAGCCAGCTTGAAGCTGAAAGGCGGAGGGTTCAAGAAGAATACGGCGAATATGCTAGGGAGGTTGTGGATAAGGGTGGAGACAGGCTTGTCCAGCTTCAAGCTCAGCTTGGAAACCTAAATGCTACCCTAGAGGTTCAAAGGTCAACCCTGACATCCATCAAGTCTACCATTAGAAACCTTGAAGCCAGGGTGGAGGAGAGGAAAGCCCAGCTGGAAAGGCTTAAAACTCAAAACCTCGAAGCCAGAAGGGAGCTTAGAAGACTGCTCGGCGAAAAGGAGGAGCTTGAAGCCTACCTAGCCGAAAAAAGGAGGAAAATAGAGGGGTTATCCTCCAAAATCACCGATGTAAGGGCCAACCTTGAATCTAACGTCTCAAAACTTAGGGAACTCGAAAAAAGGATTAGGGAGTTAGAGTCGGAGAGGGGTAAAATCTACATTAGGATTAGAGGTGAAGGGGAGAGGGAGGCAAGCATCCTCAGCCAGATATCCTCCATGGAGGATAAGAGGAGGTCGCTGGAGGAGCTTTTCAACAACCTAACCCAGAGGCTGGAGAAGCTTAAGGAGTTCAGGCAGAAGGAGGAGAAGGGCCTCGAGGAAACAGTTAAGGCCTTAGAGCGGGTTAGGGAGCAAATAGCCAGGGCTGAAGAAGAAATAAGGAGAGCTGAAGCCGTGGCAAAGAAGGCTAAGCTCAACGTTGCAGCCTTTAAGTCTAAGAGGGACCTAGCCGAAAGAATCCTCTCAGAGGAGAAGGCCTTCAGCCTGCTGGAAAGCCTCGCCTCCATGGGAACTCTGAAAGGCGTTTACGGGAGGCTTAGAAGCCGAATAAGGATTCCAGCCCGATATCAGAGGGCCGTGGAAGCCGCAGCCGAAGGATGGCTTCAAGCCCTCGTAGTTGAAAACCTGGAAACAGTGAAGAAGTGTGCTGAAAGCCTGAAGCGGGCGAAGATTGGAAGGGTCAAAATCATACCTTTATCTGAGGTTAAAAACGTGAAGCCGATGGCTAGGCCGAGGATGGAAGGCCTATCAGGCCCCCTCTCCAGCTTCGTTGAAGCCCCAGCCAGGTTTAAGCCCGCCGTAAACTTCATTTTAGGCGACACCTTCCTCGCCTCCACCCCGGAAACGGCTTTAAAGGCTTCGAGGGAGGGCTTCAGAGCCGTAACCCCGGAGGGTGAGGTTTTCGAGCCAGGCCCAAGGCTGACCGTAGGCTTCTACAGGGAGCCCATCGACCTCTCCGAGGTTGTTCCCAGCGAGAAAACCATAAACACCGTGGGGGAAACCGTGCTAACCTTTGAGAGGCTTCTTGAGAGGCGTAGAGCCGACTTGGAAAGGCTTAGAAAGGAGCTGGTGAGGCTTGAATCCGAAAAGGTCCGCCACGAAGACAACCTAAGATTCCTCGACTCAGACCAAGAAACCCTGAAAGCAAACCTCGCAAGGAATAGGAGGCTAATATTGGAGGCTAACCGGAAAATCTACTCACTCAACAATAAGCTGGAAAAGCTTAGGTCGAAGGTGAATGAGCTAGAAGGGAGAAAAGCCGTTGTGGAGGCTGAACTTTCAAAGCTTAGGGGTGAAGCTGAAAAACTTAGGGTTAAGGTTAGGCCGGAATACGTAACCTCGCTTGAAAGCGAAAAGGTTCAGCTTGAAGGCGAAGTTGCAGAGCTTTCGGCCAGGCTGAACGAGGTTAACAGTCGAATCCAGTCCCTCCAAGAAACCCTTGAAAACCTCTACCTTCCAAACCAAGCCACGGTTAGGAGGGAGTTGGAGGGCCTTCAAAGAGAGCTTAAACGCCAGCTCAAGCTTGAGGAGGAAACCGTGAATGAGATTTCGAGGATAAATGAGAGGGTGAAGGAGCTTACAGCTGAAAGGGACAGGCTAACCCAGCTTATGGCCTCAAAAAGGGAGGAATACAAACGCTTCGGGGAAGCCTTAAGAAGGCTGGATGAAAGCTATGGAAGGCTTCTTGACCAAATAAGGGAACTGGAGGGTAGGCTTAACGAGCTGAAGCAGCAGGGCTTCCGCCTCCAAATGGAATACGATGAATGCTTGAAGGGGTTGAGGGAGCTAGGCTATGAGAAGCCTTTGAAGCCGTCAGCCGTGGAGGTTAAGGTTGCAGAGCTTCTGGCTGGAAGGCTTGAGGAGGAGAGGGAAAGGCTTTACAGCCAGCTTAACATGAGCGCCCTAACCCTTTACGAGCCCCAGAAAAGGGATTATAAGGGATTATCCTCCAAGATAAACAGGCTGGAGGAGGAGAAGAGGGAAATCTTAAACTTCATAGAGGAGGTGGAGAGGGAGAAGAAGGAGGCCTTCTACTCTGCCCTAGACAAGCTAAACCAGAGGTTTGCCGAAACCTTCAGCGCCATAACAGGTGGAAGAGGCTGGGTTCAGCTTCAAAACCCAGAAGATCCTTTCAGCGGAGGCCTAGACCTCATCGTCGAGTTTCCGGGGAAGCCTCCCATGCCCGTCACCGGCCTCAGTGGAGGAGAAAAATCTGTGGTAGCCGTATGCTATATTTTCGCTCTCCAAAGCCTCACTAGGGCGGCTCCCTTCTACGTCTTCGACGAGGTGGATGCACACCTGGATCCCGTGAACACGGGTAGGCTGGCTGACCTGCTGGCTAAGGAGTCGAAGAAGGCTCAGATGAT
>Ga0180302_10000814_pt1 | contig 14385 bp, 12 predicted proteins | sample GuaBasSediGuay17_FD_121794 | JGI IMG/M metagenome (GOLD analysis project Ga0180302, IMG submission 121794) | Subseafloor sediment microbial communities from Guaymas Basin, Gulf of California, Mexico - Guay17, Core 4571-4, 12-15 cm | ecosystem: Environmental > Aquatic > Marine > Hydrothermal... | reverse complement strand
GTTAAAGTGAGAACATACGTAAGGGAACTCCCAGATGGAGAGTTGAGAGAGGTCGTTTACAATACCCCAATAGGAACTATAAAGAGAGTAGCTAAGTACTCGAGGAAGTCGTATAGCACAGCTACTCTCAAATACCCTGTGGAGACGCTAGAGGACCTCAAGGTATTAAGGGCGATATACGAGGACATGGAAGTGAGACCTAATCCTAAAGCCTATGAACGGCAACTCAAATTAATGAAGTTGTGGAGGGGTTGGGGAATAGTCAGCTCTTTACCGCCGCGTACTCCGCTTGTGAGGTTGATAATTGAGTGGGCTGGCGTAATATCGACGTTTAAGTTTTATTGGAAGTTTAGGGAGGAGTTAGACGAAGTCATTCAGTTAATGATGGAGAAAGACGATGTGATATATGAAGCTATAAGAGAGGCTCCAGCTAGATTCGTTTACTTTGGTGAAAACTTATCAAGCGATATCATTAGTCCTAGGATATTCAGGGAGTACTTCTTTGATTATTATAAAAAGAGAGCTCAAGAGCTACACTCCGCCAAGAAGTTAATATACGTACACATAGATGGAAGGTTGAAGGGCTTATTGTCATTGATGTCTGAGACTGGGATTGATTGTGCCCAGTCGTTAACTCCTTACCCAGTTGGAGACCTTCCACTAGAGTCCTTTAGAGATGAGGCTGGACCTGACATAGTGTTATGGGGAGGGTTACCCGGAGTCTACTTCAGTAGAGTGTATGATGAGAGCTTCCTCTTTGATACTCTTAACAAGTTGATCGAGTGTTATAGGGATGATAGGAAGTTTGTAATAGGAGTGGCTGATCAAGTTCCGCCTGATGGAGAGATAAGAAGAGTTAAGGAGGTCAGCGAGATCGTTGAGAGATGCGGTAAGATCTGTTAGGTCAAGCTCAAGAACTTGAACCTGATGTTTACTAGGTTATTATGTGAGAGACGCTAGAATTAGAACTCGTTAAGTCGTCCTTGTCACAGTAATCGTTAAACTATTCTCACTCTATTCACCTTCTTGTTCTGCCATGAATACCTTCTCATCTTCTTCGACCTTCCGAAACCACAGGCTGAACAATAGTGTTTCCTAATGTTATAGGAGTGTCTTCCACACCTCCTACACCTAATGTGTGTCTTCCCCTTTCCCCTCTTTCCAAAGGACGTAGTCCCCTTGACCACAAAGCATCACCTACCTTGGTACAGGACTTACTAGCACTACGTTATCTCCCCTAATTATTATCAAGCCTAGTTTTCTGATCTTGTTGTCTCTCCTCATCTCCTCAGCTTCGTCTAACACTAAGTTCAAGTGCTGGTCAAAGCTCTTTAAAATCCCCCTTATCTCTCTTCCTCCTTTCAGTCGCACTAGCACTATAGACCCTATGGATTCCATTAAAACGCTAGTAGTTCCAGACATCCTTTCACCTAACTTCAGTTACACACTACTACTTGGTAGAAATATAAAGTTTATCTTCCACTTGAAGTCCATCGTTTTGACTTGAAGTTAAGTTAACCAGTAACTCTCCTTTAACTATATGTAGTACTTCAAAAACCTCTACATAGCTATCGCCTTGCTCTTTGCAGAGTTCAAGCCAATAGTGAGGGTCTGTCCATCCCTATTTCGCTTTTGATTTCGTATATACTGACAGAACAACTCCAACAAAAGAATCTCAAGTTTTCGAAGTACTAATATGACACTAAAGGCTTAAAAGGGAACAGAACATCATACTATAGATGCGGTATTCAGTTAGATACATATTAAGCAAGAAAGAGAAAAGAAAGTTGATTTCAGAGCTACGAGAAAGGCTGCCAAAAATGGCTGAGGTAGTTAAAAGTTCTAAGAAAGTCGAGAGAGCTAAGCTTAAAGGAGGAGCCGACGTGATACTGGTTGATGACCTTCCAGTCATTGTCTACTTAGATAATGAGCCAATTCCGACTCTAGCTCTATTCCTCAAGTACGGCAAGGAAAACGTCCCCTTAGTGAAAGTAGATAAGGGGGCTGTACCTCACATCCTCAACGGAGCTGACGTTATGAGGCCGGGAATAGTTCAAGTGAGTGGAGTGTTCGATGAGGGCGATATCGTTTTAGTGATAGAAGAAAGAGGCTATCCTATAGCTATTTGTAAAGCTATGTTTAGTAGCGCTGAGATTAAAGAGATGAAAAGAGGGAAAGTTCTCAAGAATATTCATTACATAAGGGACAAACTCTGGAGGCAACTGTTTGGTGGCTAGGTCTAAGAATCTCCTCCTTTAGCTTACTAAACTAATGAATGACACTCATGACTGCCTTTAAGTTCATCCTCTATCCTAAACTTTTAAGCAATTAATATAAGCTCATAGCATTATCTTTCTAGAGGGATTGTATGTCTGAGAGACCTGCTATACTTGGAGGCGAGCCCGTGAGGGCTAAGCCTCTCGGTGAGTGGCCTATAATAACCGATGAGGAAATAGAGGCAGTGACGAGAGTGTTGAAGAGGAGGAAGTTATGCGCTACCATGTATAAGGCTTATGAAGTCCCTGAGCTTGAAGAGGAGTTCGCTAAGGTCATGAACGTTAAGTACGCAATAGCGACTAGTTCTGGAACAGCCGCTTTAGACATCGTAGTGGCAGCGTTAGGCATAGGTCCAGGTGACGAGATAATAACTACTCCTTATACTTTCATAGCTACAGCTACTTGCGCTCTACATAATTGTGCTATTCCTGTGTTCGCCGACGTAGATCTTAAGACCCGTAACATAGACCCAGCTGACATAGAGCGTAAGATCACTAATAAGACTAAGGCGATAATAGTTGTACACTTAGGAGGTCATCCCTGTGAGATGGATGAGATAATGAGAATCGCTAAGGAACACGACCTCTACGTAGTTGAGGACTGTGCTCAAGCTCACTTAGCGGAGTACAAAGGTAAAATCGTTGGAGGAATAGGTCACATAGCTATATTCAGCTTCCAAGAGTCGAAGAACATGATGTCTGGCGAGGGGGGAATGATAACGACAAATGACGAAGAGTTAGCTGAGAAGTGTACATCACTTAGAGAGCATGGGAGGCTCAGAGACAAGCCTTGGTACTTCCACTATAGGCTAGGTTGGAACTATAGGATGACTGAAATGCAAGCAGCGATATTAAGAGTTCAATTAAAGAGATTACCTAAGATAACTGAGGAAAGGAGAAGGAATGCTGAGTATTTGAGTAAGTTGTTAAGTGAGTTCAAAGCTGTGAAGCCAGGTTATGTAGCGCCCTATGTGAAGCATGCCTATCATTTATACTTAGTAGATTATTATCCAGAGGTCACAGGGCTTACGAAGGAACAATTCGTAAAGGCTGTTCAAGCTGAAGGGATACCTCTCGCCGAAGGGTATATGTGGCCAGTCTACGAGAACACTTTGTTCAAGGAGTTCAGAGTAAGACCTAAGCAATGTCCCTTCTCCTGCCCATATTATGGTAAGAAAGTCAGCTATCCTAAGGGCTTGTGTCCAAACACTGAAAAGTTGTGCTATGAGAGGGGGTTGTGGATACCAGGGCATGCTCTTAATGTTCCCAAAGAGGAGTTAGACGACATTCCCTTAGCTTTGAGTAAGGTGATCAAGTACTCTGAAGAGATACATAGCAAGCTTAGCTAATTAGGTCAAATGTTTTAATTCTCTAGTAAAGTTAAATGATTAGGGCCTGATATGTTTAAGATAGCTAGGAAGAGAATATGGGCACCGACAATAAAGGAGATTGAGGTAGAAGTTCCTGAAATAGCTAGAAAGGCAAAACCTGGACAATTTGTAATAGTTAGAGTTGATGAGCGAGGAGAGAGAATACCGCTGACTATAGTTGACTATGATAATTCTAAGGGAACTATAACTCTAGTTTTTCAAGAAGTCGGTACTTCAACGAGAAAACTCGGTATGCTTAATGAAGGAGATTATATAACTGACGTTGTAGGTCCCCTTGGTAATCCAACTGAAGTAAGAAAGTATGGGACGGTAGTTTGTGTTGGTGGGGGAGTTGGAATAAGTGCAATTTATCCTGTAGCTAGGGCTTTTAAAGAGCATAGGAACTATGTCATTTCAATTATAGGAGCGAGGACAAAGGACCTATTAATATTAGAGGATGAAGTCAGGTCGGTAAGTGATGAACTGTACGTAACAACAGATGATGGCAGTAAGGGTAGGAAGGGTTTCACGACAGATGTCCTTAAGGATTTAATAAAAGAAGGTAGACACATCGATTTAGTTTATGCAGTGGGTCCGACTATAATGATGAAAGTGGTAGCTGACGTCACGAGACCCTATAAGATAAAGACTATAGTCAGCTTAAACCCAATAATGGTTGACGGTTCTGGGATGTGTGGAGCCTGTCGTGTGAGAGTTGGAGGTCAAGTTAAGTTCGCTTGCGTTGACGGTCCTGAGTTCGACGCTCACTTAGTCGACTTCGATGAGCTATTAGCTAGGTTGAGAATGTATAAAGAGGAAGAAAAACTATCACTAGAGTTGTGTGAGAAGAGGTTGAAGATCCATGAAACGTGAAATAATAAAGGAAGCAGTTCCAGTTAGGAAGATAAGCCTTGAGGAGCGGAGAACTACCTTCAAAGAAGTCGTCATAGGTTACAGCGAGGAAGAAGCTATAGCTGAGGCTAAGAGGTGTCTACAATGTCCTAACAAACCTTGTGTAGAGGCTTGTCCCTTACACATAGACATCCCTGAGTTCATAAAGCTCATCGCAAAGGGAAAGTTCGAAGAGGCTTTGGCTAAAGTCAAGGAGAAAAACGAGTTCCCAGCTATAACCGGTAGAGTCTGTCCTCAAGAGTTGTTGTGTCAAAAGGCATGCACTTTAGGTAAGATAGGAGAACCTGTCTCCATAGGTAAATTAGAACGTTTCATAGGAGATTACGAGCTCAAAAGAGGGTTAAGAGTTCCTCCTATTAAAGCTAAGGGTGGGAAGAAAATAGCCGTAGTAGGTTCAGGACCTGCGGGGTTAATGGTGGCAATTGAGTTAGCTAAACTAGGTCATAAGGTCACTATATTTGAAGCCCTACACAAGCCTGGAGGCGTACTCACTTATGGAGTTCCTAACTTCAGGTTACCTAAAGACGTAGTTGAAGCTTATATCAACTACGTCAAGGAGCTAGGTGTTGAGATTAGAGTCGACTCAGTCATAGGGAGACTCTACACTATAGACGAGTTGTTAGAGACTTATGACGCTGTATTCATAGGAACGGGGGCTGGGACGCCCAAGTTCCTCGGCATACCAGGCGAAAACCTCAATGGAGTTTACTCCGCTAACGAGTTCTTGATAAGAGTGAACTTGATGAGAGCTAACGAGTTCCCAGAGTACGACACACCCATCAAGGTTGGGAAGAGAGTCGCGGTCATAGGAGGAGGTAACGTGGCTATGGACGCCGCTAGAGTAGCCTTAAGACTTGGAGCTGAGGAAGTAACTGTCATTTACAGGAGAACTGAGAAAGAGATGCCAGCGAGGAGGGAAGAGATAGAAAATGCTAAAGAGGAGGGTGTGAAGTTCGTGTTCTTAGCACAACCAGTTGAGTTCATAGGAGATGAAAGTGGTTGGATTAGGAAAGTGAAGTGTGTTAGGATGAGGCTGGGCGAGCCAGATGAAACTGGGAGGAGGAGACCTATTCCTATACCTGGTTCTGAGCTACTAATCGACGTTGATACTGTGGTTATTGCTATAGGAGCTAGGGTTAACCCCTTAATACAGAGAACTTGTCCAAACTTGAAAGTTCGTAGAAATGGAACTATAGTGACAGACGAGCACGGCAGGACGTCAATTAAGAGAGTTTACGCGGCAGGAGATGTCGTTACGGGAGCAGCTACAGTAATAGAGGCATTGGCTACTGGAAGAGAAGTCGCTAAAACGATACACAAAGACTTAACTGAAGGTACATAGACATACTGACTTTATCAATTAACTTGCCATTATAGTTTATTTCTTTAAAGGAAGATTGCCCGTATCTGTTGCAGAGAAAAGTATTGTCGTTCTTGTGGAAAGCTTTATTATAAAAGTGTAATGAATAATACGTGGTGTTCCTTGTGTCTTCATCAAGAGAACAGGAAATTAACGAAGTGTTACTAAGCGCTATAAGGTCTTTGTCAGCTGGAATAGCCTCACTAAAAATAGCTGTAGAGTTATTGACGACTAGAGTTGAAGACCTACACGAAGACGTTCTCAAGTTAACGAAGTTAATGACACAAACTCTAAGCGAGTTTCAAGAGAGGAGTGAGAAGCTAATAACTAGGATGAGTGAGTTCTCTGAAAAAACTCCGAGCGAGTTTAAGATGTCTTTTGACTTATTCCTTGAAAGACTCTCTAAGAAGGTGAGCGAGATGATGGAGGAGTACAACAAGTTGCTTGATGAGCTGAGCCTAATTAGAGGAAAGCTCTCTGAGGGACTAATATCCGTGTTTAGCGAGTGTAACGAATTGAAGAGCGAAGTTGCGACAGTAAGGAGTTCTAACAAAGACTTGAGTCTACTGTTGACAGAGCTGCTAGCTACCTTTGAAAGAGAGTCAGCCGCGATAAAAGCTAAGCTTCACGATATAGAGTTGCTCTTAGTCGACATGTCTGTCAGAGTGGGAAAGACAGCAGAAGTACAAGGTGAATTAAGGGAAGAGTTAAAGAAACATAGTTCAGAATAATAGTTGCGAACAATTTAACAAAAGATTATTAATTAATAGGAGTGATAAACTTATATTAAGGAACATTATCTTGAGAGGTTATTCGAGAATGCCGTTACGTGGGGATAAAAAGGAACAAATACTAAAAGCTGTGGAGAGTGTAAGGAGTCTCGTTGACGATAGGTTCTCGAAGTTGCACGTACTCCTCGGAGACGTGCAAGCTACTCTCCTCGACGGCATTAGGAGCTTTGAGTTGAGCTTAAGAGCACAACTAGACGAGCAGAGGAAAGTTCTCACAGACATAATTAGCATACTCGAGGCGGAGAGGAAGAGGTTAGAGAAGAGTGGCGCCGACTTAGAGGCCATAAGCAATACTGTGTCTGAGAGGTTTACAAGAGTGAGAGAGGAAGAAGCTAGGTTAAGTGAGGTGATTGAGAAGTTATATTCGCTATTCGAGAGACTCGCAGCTTATCGAGAAGTCCTCGACGAAGTAGCTGACGCGAATGCTAAGCTAACTGAATCTCTAAACAGAGTTAGTGAGTACTTAACAAAAGTAGAAGAGTTTGAAGGAAAAATGAAAGAGCTCTCTGAACTTGAATTGAAGATAAAGATGCTCAAGGAGGAATATGAGAACGAGAAGAACAGAGTGTTTGAGTTACTAAAAGTTGAGACTGAGAAGAAAAGAGTTGAGCTAGAGAAATCTCTTGAGCAATTAAGGCTAGATGTTGAGGAACTAGAGAGAAAGAGAACAGAGCTAAATGAATGGATTGAGAGTAAGTTAGCTGAGCTTCAGGAAAGGGAGAGGAAACTTAAGGAGAGAGAGGAGATGTTAGCCGAGAAAGAGAAATCATTAACCGAGTTTGAGGCTCTTTTAAGGAGTAAAGTTGAGGAGTTGAGCAAAGTTGAGACCTCCGCAGCAGAACAAAGGATGAGGCTAGAAGAGAGGTTAGAACAGTTAAGAGAGTTGATAACTAAGCTTGAAGAGAGGTCCAAAGAGCTCAATGAAAGAGAGAGACTGATAATGGAGAGAGAGTCTACCTTGAAGGAGTTGAGGTATAAACTACAACAAGAGTCAGAAAGGATTAAAAACCTCAGTGCTGAGCTAACGTCAAAAGAGAAGGAGTTAAATGAGCTGAGTGAGAAGTTAGAAGAGTGGGAGAGCTCATTAAGGAAAAGGGAGGAGGAGTGTCTTAAACGACTAAACGAGTTAGATCGAAGAGAGAGGATATTGCTTCAAAGAGAGGAGGAAAATAGAAAGAAAGAGGAGACGTTCGCTAAGTTAAGGAGTGAGCTTGAGAGATTAGAGAACTCCATTACTGAGAAAAAGAAGGAGCTCTCGGAACTAGAGACGACAATTAAGGAGAGAGAGGAGAGACTGATGAAAGAGTTAGAGCCTCTCAAAGACAGACTTTACGAAGAGGAGAGGAGACTCATTAACTGGGAGAAGAGGCTCTTAGAGAAGGAAAGAGAGTTAGTTGGCTATCAGAGAACTCTAGCGATCAGAGAGACAGCCCTCATTGAACTGAGAGACAGGTTAGAGGCTAAGAAGTTAGAGTTAGAGTCGAGGGAGAAGGAGTTTGAGGAGAAGTTCAAAGAGTTAGATTATCTTAGGAGAAGAGTTACTGAGTTAGAGAGCGAAAACGAGGAGTTAAAGAGGAAATTAGTTGAAGCTGAAGACGAGCTCGCCTCTCTTCGTAAGACGTTACTTGAAAGAGCTTAGCTAAACTTTAAGAAATATAGTGTCACTATTAACAATATCATGAGGACGCTTATGGCTATATAGCCTAGGTTGAGTCCCTCAAGGACTTTGTATTTCCAGTTCTCTTCTTCCATTTCTTCTTCATCTTTCACTATTTTATAAGCCACTATAGCCGCAATTACGGTGAACATGGAGATGAATATGCCAATTAGAGGGGCTTGACTTATACTGGGGTGAACGCTGAAGTTCTCAGTGACCACCAAGACTAGCGCTATGAGGAAGGCTGGAAACACAGTAAGTGCCAGCGGTACTTTAATGCTACTCAACTTGTCACCTACTTTTATAACGAGGACCTGATTAGTATAGCTTTCCTTAACCTGTTAAGCACGAACTCTTTATCGAGCATTGACAAGTAAGGCGCGATCCTAGGACCATATGGTTTGCCGAAGTATATTAGGTACAGCGCTTTAAAGAACTCCTTTTCTTCCCTTCCCTTCTTCTTAGGAACCTTAATCATCGCTTCTTTTATTTCCTCGTCTCTCCACTCGACTCTCCTTAAGTTATCGTAAAGTGACTTCAACAGTCCAACTACGTTAAGAGGTATTTCCTCTAATACATCTTTGTTCAGCTCCTTTAAGACTTCTATTTGATAAATCTCAGGAGCATGTCGTTCGAGCCACGTCCTAGCTAGTTTTAACCTTCTCTTTATCCTCTCAAGACTCTCTGAGTCGAGATCTCCACTTATTTTCTTCGTTGCTCTAAGTCTCTTTATGGCTTCCTCAACTAAATCACCGCTCTTCGGTAGAGTTTGAACGAGTGCTACTGCATGTAAATAAGGTAGTTGGAAGGGCATTTCTTTAGGTAAGGGTTTTACTTGAGCTAACTCAAAGCTTCTTTTGAGTAACTTTTCCCTCTCACTACTCTTCACTAACTCTTTTCCGTAGTAAACTCGCTCTGCTTTATCGTATTGCTCTACATACGAAGGAATTCTCTCTAAGCCTAATAGTATTCTCTTCATCGGATAGCTTAAGAGATATAGAAACCTCAGGACCTCTGGTTCAGCTACTTCGATCCACTCTTTTGGCGTAAACCCTATGAAGTCGCTAGACCCCATGTCTCCTAAGTCCTTACCGTCCTTTACGTAGCCAACCCACTCATAGGCTGTTCCTAGCGGAGGCTTTAAGTTGAACACGTTTATCGCTAAGTCATTGCAACTGTCTCTTGATCCGCCTGGTACTGCATGGTCTTTTCCAAATGGTTCAAATGTAACGTTCAGAGCATACCAGACACCTACCCACTCTAACCTCCAAGCTAATTTACCCTGTTCCATTCTAGTTTCACCTTGATATCCACAATAGTTACACTTGTAGGTCACTTTATAGTTCTCTAAGTCAAAGTCTGTAGCCTCTGTAGAGTCTATTCTGTGACAAGACTCGCACACAGGCTCGAAGGGTATCCAGTTGCTCGGCAAAGGCTTCCTCCCTCTATATTTGTTTAACACCGTTATAACTTCCCTGCGTTTAATTATCGCTAGTTTCACGAACTCCTTCATTCTCTCGTTGCTCGTGTACATGTCGTGAGTCTTCAAGACTTCAACTCCTTCAGCGAACTCGTCTAAGTAATCGCCGAAATCGTGCCAGTAGTGTTCAACCCAACTCTCACAACAGCCGTGAGGGTCAGGGACCATATGAAGAGGCCACCCTACGAACTTCTTCCCCTCCTCGATATCACTGAATTGACTGAGTTGTGTAGGCTTTCCCTTCCAAGGATCTTTAGTGTAGAGTACTAACGACTGTTTAGCCTTTATTCCCCTCTCCTCGAGCAAGCGTTTAATGGCGTTAACTAATACTATCTCCCCTCGCAACCTACCAACGTGTTGTAGGCCTGAGACAGAAAGCCCTCCGTTGAGCACTATTGGTTCCTTTACCTTTTCAGAGTCAACTAGCGAGATTATCTCTTCTGACAGTTTATCTATCCAGTGAACATTATCGCTTCTCGTCACTAGGCTACTCATGCTCTCTCATTAAATCCTTAAGAGTATTTTAATATATTTCGCAGTACTACTCACGAGAATATGAGGTAATTTTCTCGAAAACCTATTGAATTTCACACTCTCCTTACTAGAGGCATGTTAATGAAGAGCGCTCTGTTAATAACTACTCTGTTGATTACATTAGCAGTTTGTCTAGGAGATACAATAGTTTCTTCTAAAGAGTACATAATTTTGAGTTATATTAGGATTGACATAATACATGAAAATGGAAAATGCATCACTAAGTGGGTAAAGGTTGAAGAGGGAGCAGTAAGGATTAGTGTGCCGCAAGGATCTAGGTATTTATTTCTCTCACTAGATCAAGCTACTCCTTTCGCGTTTCTCTCAATTACTGATCCTCTAGGAGTTGACGTGACTCAAGACGTGAAGTACTATGGAGTCAGTTACATAACTCCGAAGTACGCCTTTGTGAACTTAAGTAAGGCGAGACTGAGTGAAGTGACGTTGAAAGTAGTGAAGTCGAAAAGCTTTCCGTTAATCTACGAGCTCAAGACACATGACAGTGCTAGTCTCGGTGAAATAGCGATCCCCCCTAAGGGTTCAAAAGAGTTCTCAATTAACATTACCAATTGTGTTGGCGTCGTGTTAAACTTAGTTATGTTATCTGAAGGACAGATATTTCTCAACTGTTCCTCAGTTAACTTAGTCGACTTTGAGTTCAAGACCCTTGAAATCCCGGGAATAGGAATTAAGAACGTGAAGTTGTTCAGGTACATAATCTTCGATAAATACGTAAGGGTAGTAAATCTCGGCAACAATGATGTCATCGCTTTAGTAAACATGACTCCAATTCTCATAACTGACGTTAACTATTACGCTTATAGAGACCTCATAGTCGTTAATAACTCGTCTTTAAAGGCAATCATGCTAAACTTACCAGATTTCGCTGAAGTAATTGATGTGGAGAGCGGTGTTGTAGAGAGATATGATCCCATCTTCAATAAGCCACTCCCTCCCAAGCTCTACACCGTCTATGTAAAACGAGTACCGTTAGAAGTGAAAGTGAAGTTTAAAGAGAGGTTATTAATAGTTAGCAACGTTGAGGATAGACCTATACAAAAGGCTACTTTGAAGTTAATTTACCCTAGTGGCGAAGTCAAGTACGTGGAATGTAAGGGTCAAGTTGCTATAGATTACGAGTTAGTTCCGTACGTGTTAGTTGACGTGTTTATGAGCGGATTTAGAGTGTCATCCTTTAACTTGACTAGCTTCCCTAACGAAATAGTGTTACACTCTCAAGTTTCCCCTCTTACAGTTTACTGCGTAGATGACAAGGGAGAGCCTCTACCTAACGCTCAAGTAAAGCTCTTCTCTTACCTCTCATATCAGTTCCTCACGAGAACGACTAATGAGGAAGGTAAGGCAGTGTTCCACGATGTTCCACTTCACTATAATTATACGTTAATCGTTAAGTTCAGAGACCAAGAGGTCAGTAGGTTAACCTTTCAACTAGAAACTAGGGAAGTCAAGGTTGTTCCATGCAATGTTGGGAGGATTAATCTAGTAGTCTGTGATCAGAAGAACAGGCGAATCGGACGTGTAGTTTTAGAAATAATGTCTAATCAGGCGAAGATTGCAGAGTTAACAACAGATGAAAGGGGGAGGACGATAACTTTACTCCTACCCTTCTCGAAGTATGAGGTTAGAGTGCTCTCTCACTTCTTGTGTCTTTACGAGGGCGAGTTGAGAGTGTATAAGTCAGGGACATACGTCATCGTAGTCAAATCTTACAAGCTCGTAATGAAGGTGAAAGACGTTTTAGGAACTCCTTTAAGCAATGCGACAGTGAGTTTAATGTTAGCCAATGAGGGTAGGAAAGTCGATACGAAATTCACTGATTATAACGGGATAGTGATGTTTTTCAATCTCCCAGGCGAGAGCTACTCAGTTAAAGTGAAAGTGGGGAACGTTGAAAGCGATTTGAGTCTAAAACTCAAAGAGGATACTTATATTGAAGTCAGACTTTTTGTAATCCAAGTAGCTAAGACCGTGTACTTGCCACTCGAAGGAATAATAGTGATCATTTCCATAGTCACACTCTTACTCATCATGGTAGCTATAATTAAGATTAAAAAGAGAAATATTGTAATTATAGAATGAGACCACGGCCGGTGGTAACTATGCCGATTAAGTACATTCGTCCGAGAAAAGAAGAGTTACTACTCCTTCTACTAACGCTCGATAACAATAAACCGATAAAAGGCATCTTAAGGTTGCACTACATGTGTTTCCTCTATCACTACTTCGGCTTTAAGTTCATCTTTGGACCTTGTGGCCCTTACAGCATAGAGCTCATGAATACATTGAGGAACTTGATTAATAATGGGTTAGTAAAGGTTTACATATCTATAGACTTAAAAGGAAACTTAGTCAAGACTTTCTCATTAACTGATTACGGTAGGAGAGTTGCAGCTGCAGCTTTAGACAAAGTTAGGAGACACAACATCCTTTTAGAAGACGTTGTCGTGAGGAGGGGGAGTGAAGTTGTGAGCGAAATCGAGGCGATAAAGAAGACCTATTACAACAAGCCGTTGACGTTCATCCTCTTGAGAATACTTCAACTCATAAAGAGAGAGTGGCCTTATTGGGTTGAAGTTGACGAGAGGATAAAGGAGCACATAGGGGATATAGTAGAAGAAATGTCTCACTATCTGTATGGTTAAGTAGTGCCTGGAGCAGTTAGGAGACCTCTTTCCCTGTCGTACGACAACAAGTACCAAAATAGGCGAGGGGTATATATTCTAAAGCCGGATACGAGGATTTTCTCAATATATAACATCAGTAGTACTCCCCTGGGGACTCTCAACTTCTTAAGTACCTTAACTAGCTCTGAGAGACCGCGTTCTAGAATGTGCTCTCTTATTGGTCTCTCGACTAACAAGTGAAGTACCAAGTACTCCTCTCCTCCTATGTTCACGGTCAACGCGGGCTTGCTCAGAGGAGGGACTACTCTCCCTCTCCACTCCTTAGGTTCTTCGCCGTATAGCTTAGTCAAGATTTGTTTAACTACTCGAGGGATAAGTTCTTGATATACGTATCTTCCACCGCGGAGGCTATGTATTAGTTCATAGTCATAGTATCCGATAGCTCCCCCTCCATTATCGGATATTACTGTTTCCTCTGGCAACACAGAAGTAAGGTCTAAAGGTTCTAAGGTTCTGCTGTCCAATAGTATGTGTTTAATCTCCCTAGCCTTACTGAGAGACTTAGGCTTAGAGATGTAGTACATAATTAAAGAATCTTTCTTAAACCCACTAACTAATAACAAAGGAGCTACGTACTCAACAAGTCCTTCCTCTACGTCTTTCTCAATTATCAGGTATCCATTTGAGCTACAGAGTAAATTTATGTCCTTAACGTGACAAACTATGTGTCCTACTCCCCTCACTTTAACGTACTCGTAGCTCACTGGAACCTCGCTAGTAAACGTTAATACAGAGATCTCCTTAGTAAACGGTTCATAGCTTAAGTAAAATAGGTGTCTCCAAAGGAACTTAGCGTTAAAGTTGCTCACCGCCTCTAAAATCTCATTCTCAATCAGTGATCCCCTTGCTAGTAACTGTATCAAGGTTAATATAGTTTAGTGTCACATTAGTGAGACGATTGACAACTAAGGAACGATAATTATCCTAGAGATAAATTAACGGTGTTATTGGTACTCTTTAACTTGATTGAACAGTTATGAGTGAAGGATAGAAGTGTCTCTTGTTAGCATTTTCTTTGATGTTGTCCCATTCGCTAAGTATTTTGACTGCCTCATTGGCTACTTTTATCGCGTCCTCTTCTCCCTTAACGTCAAATATCCCCCTGACTCTGTCAGCGAAGACAGCACAAACACAGCCAGCTCTGAGCCCGAAGAGGTTAGCCAAAGTCAAGATCGTTGACGCCTCCATTTCAAAGCTCAATACTCTTGCTCTCCTTAGGTCTGTTATTATGTTGTCCATCCACGATTGCCAATATCCGGAGAAGCCAGGTCTACCTTGACCCGTGTAGAAGCTATCTGTT
>Ga0180302_10000813_pt1 | contig 14402 bp, 12 predicted proteins | sample GuaBasSediGuay17_FD_121794 | JGI IMG/M metagenome (GOLD analysis project Ga0180302, IMG submission 121794) | Subseafloor sediment microbial communities from Guaymas Basin, Gulf of California, Mexico - Guay17, Core 4571-4, 12-15 cm | ecosystem: Environmental > Aquatic > Marine > Hydrothermal... | reverse complement strand
GGAGAGTGGTTGGTTTGTGGGTTTGTTTGTGGCTTAGTTGTTTATGTGCTTGTGTAGTGTGTTTAGTGGTATAAGCTAGAACTCCTTAGCTCAACTACCACCCACTCTATCTAGGACGGTCTCTAACCGCCAGGAACCCTTATATAGTCCAACTCTGCTCTAACGTGAACCTCAACAATTTCCTTCGCTATTCTCTTGTTTAAAAGGTGTACGTCGTAACCCTCTTTAATCAGTTCTAAGCAAAGCGATCCATTGTAACATATTGATTCTTTACCGAGTATTTTGGAGGACAACATCGAGGACATGTGCATCTTAAATAGGGGGAACTTCGTCTGGGACTTCAAGCTCTAGCGCCGAGATTACTCTCTCCCATGAGTTCACAATTTCTAACTAGCTTAGCTGTATATTAAAGTCTGTTACGCTACCTCTAATCGTTGTTAGGGCGAGACTTTCTCTCACTTAACGCTGAAAACGTAGGCTTACTAAGAGTGAGAGTTAACATGTTTTAAATAATCCTTGAACATAGTGAGAATAGGGAAAAGCATGCTATACGACGCTGCATATTTTGCTCTTTCAACGGTCATTACTCTCTCCCTAGCCCAAATGATCTCCTGGATTATAACGACTAAGGAGAAACTTAGAAACGCTCTTGTTTCTCTGTTGTATGGTTCTGCTTTTACTATTCTTTTAATTGTCATAGTTATGGGGAAGATGAGGAGGGCGACACTCTTAGCCTTAACTACACTCTTCAAAAACGAGTAAGTATACATCATGTGAATTAGAGACAAGAGCGCTTAGAAATTACAAATGGATTTGTCACGTACGAGTTAACAGCGAATTACATAACTCTTCCTAAAGAGACTATAGCGGCTTTCAAAAGCCCTTTAACTGCTCTAGACCTCAGGATATAGAGCAGTTAAGGGAAGTCAACTTATAGAACTACAATAGCGGACTTCCTTTACCTCATGTCCATTGAACTTTATAGAATCTTTGCCCTTGCTCATAGTCCTTCCCGTAAAGTCTGTCTCGCGGAACTCACCGAGTTCTCTGAAGAACTCGAGATGACAGCGAACAGGTTCTCCTCTTATCTCGAAGAGACGAAAGACTATTTCTCTTCCATCTTTGAAGAGCGATGACAATATTACATTTTCAGGTCTTAATTTGAGGAAACTGTAGAGAGGAGGTAGTACTCCACTTCCCTTAACTCCGACTATTGTAATCAGTGGGTTTAAGTACTCTAGCGCCCTTTGATACACTCTTCCTTCATGTACGTCTCCACTGTGGGGATAGAGCGCATACTCAAATTCGTGAACTCCAACTCCAACCATCTCAGGACAGAACCTGAACCTCCGCAAGGAATTAGGGTCTATAGTTAATAGTAGGATACTCGATAGCTTATTGTCTTCTAAGACGAAGCCTGCACTTTGTCTACTAATCAAGGCTACTCCGTACTCGTCATCAGATAAGTCAGCCCAACTATAAGCCCCGAAAACTTTACCCATCTTTCCATAACTTCTCTCGCTACTCTCATACACTTCTTCATCGACGTTAACGCTCTCTACGTTGAAAGGTTTGTCTACGAACAACTTTCCTCCCCTCACATTCAGTGGAAACACCGCTCTAAACCTCCTTCCAGTAGCTTTAGCCTCTATAGTTGTCGTGAACTCTATCCTAGGAACTCCATCGTAGAGGGTTATTTCAAACGACGTGGGATTTTCGAGGTATGAGAACGTGACTCTCAACTTAGCCCTAATAGGCCCCCTCTCTACGACCTCGACTTTGTCAGGCGAGAACGTTGAAGACGAATAGTGTAGTCCCTCAACTTCTCCAGTTAGTCCAGAAGGACCGTTTTTCACTCTTTCACACAAGATGCTGTTACCCACGTAACATCCCATACCTCTAAGCCTCTCATCACGGCCAACACCCAATACTTCTCTGTTAACGCGTTTGTCTATTATGCTAGTGATGTGACCGTTAGCTACTCTTACTTTAAAGTACCTGTTCTCGATCGCAAAGGACGTAGTTCCGGCCTCTTTAGTCTCAAAACACTTTAAAGACGTGTCAAAAGAAGGTTCGGAAGTTGAAGGAACGACGTAATAGGTGTTATACCCTAACGAGGGAACGTCGGCTTTGAACAGTATCTCTACCTCTCTTATCGAGCCATCTAAGTAAAACTCCTTACTTATTACTTGATATGGAATTTCTCTGCCATCTTTATCAACTATCTTGAAGTGTTTAAAGCCGTTGAATAAGTTAAAGGTCACTTTAACTGATACTACATCTGAGCGATCCCAACTCAATTGATTGAATACAACTATAGGTATTCCATCATCCCTTACATGTCTAACGTTACTAGCTATTACGTGTAGAGCCACTTCAAGTAACCTTTCAACTCTGTTCTTCACGTAGTCCATGTCTTTTAAGAAGACCTCTAAGTCCGAGGGGTAAAGGTATACTACAGTGTTGTGATCCTCCCAAAGAAGTTCAGTTATCCAAAGCTCTTTAAGCGTTTCTGATTGATAAGGAAGTCCCATGAAGGTAGCTATAGCTGAGAACTTTTCACAGGTTAGTAGAAGATCTACTATCTCTCTTTGCAACCTTCTGAACTTATCTCCAGAAACTCCATAGAGTGCAGCCCAACTGACATTGTCAAGAGAGCCTTTAATTACCGGAAAGTTGCGACACTCTCTCGTAATGGTCTCAAAGTACTCAGTAGGAGTTGCGATCATTAGTTTTGGCTTTAACTTTCTTTTATTCCACTCTTCGACGAACTTGATCAGTTCTTCGTGAGGGGGATCCCAATCTCCTCCCTGGTAAAACAAGAGATAATTTATTTTAGAGAACTTTAAGAGGCCCTCTATAGCTTTAAGGAAGGTGCTCTTGCACTCCTCAAAGTCTTCGTAGTGATTGGGTTTCCACCATGATCCGTAAGGCACTCTATTGCATAGAACTCTACTACCATCGGGGGATTCCCACAAGAAGTCTAAGGGGATGTTGAGCTTGTTGTAAACTTCAGATGGACGTTCGAACTTGAGAAACTTAAAGCCGCACTTTAAGACTATTTGTGGTAGTTGAGAGAATAACCCCGTGACATCGTTTAGTTGAAGCGTAACGTTCTTGAACTTGAAGCCTAACATTCTCTCCAGCAACTCTTTGCCGTAAATCACGTTCCTGATAAACGACTCGCCAGAACAATGAGTTGAAGCTATCCCTAAGAGGTGAGGAGTGCTAATCATTCCACAAGCTACATCGATATTTCCTCTTTTGATATATTCTACTAACTCACTGCGAAGGTCTGGACGTCCTACCCAAAAACCCATGAACGAATAGACCTTATCGACCCCACTCCATTTGTACCTAGGGTATTTCCCTAATAGCTTTAGGGCTTTTATGATTATCTTCGAGTTAGCTCTGTTTATATGGCTAATTGACGGTCCTAAGTAATATCCCCAACCCCAATCAATATGAGAATAGGGAACTATGAAGATGCACTTTTTCTCACTCATGATCTGTGTGGAATACATGACCTAAATAAGGTTAATTAAGACCTTTAAGTATGTATTATCACTACTCCCTATCACTGTTACAACTAGTTGACTTCAAGGGCTCTGTGACAACCTTGTCCTTAGTTGGCGATTTTCACTTTTAATGTCTTAAGGCTTCTAAAGTCATTTCCTCTTAAAATACTCATCAAATAGAACAAGATAATCGATAAAAAACGAAGGGAGTTTATATTTGCTTTAGAAATTCCTTCAGTTCCATTATCTTAGCTCCATAAATCTTCCCCATATACTTGAGTCCCCACTCATGGTCTTCATCAGTAAAAGTCTCTACGCAGTCCTTTAAAACGATGATATTGTAACCTCTGTTGAAAGCGTCGCTGGCTGTGTGTTTGACACATATGTTTGTGTGGAGTCCAGTTAGCACTACTGTGTCAACGTTAAGTTCGCGTAGTAACATGTCAAGTCCAGTCTCGTAGAAGCCGCTATACCTTCTCTTCTCAATTATGAAATCCTTTGGTCCTGGCTTTAGCTCGTCTATCACAGTAGCTCCCTCAGTCCCCTTAATTGCATGAGGACCCCACAACTTGAACTCGTGGTCTACCTCTGGGACGTGAGCGTCGTTAGCGTATATAATTGGTATTCCCTTTTTCCTAGCTTCCTCTAAAAGTCTCTTTATGTTAGGTATTATCCTCTGCGCTCTTTCACACTTAAGAGCTCCATAAACGAAATCCTTCAACATGTCTATAACAATTACGGCATACTTAGCCACGGTATCACCGAGTAGAGTACCATATCACAACATAAAAGCGTAATGAAAGAGGCAAAATCTGCACTCTTGTACAAGGAAACAGGCACTCGTCTAGGTAATTACCCTCGAATATAAGAGCTTCATTCCCTCCCTCTGATGTCTTCATGCTCTTTATCCTAGAATTCTCTATATTTTACAACTCTGCGCTTAAGGCCAATTGTATTAACTACCTTTTCACTAACATCAAACTGAGACTAATCCTATTTCACACAGGAATTCTTCTATACAGAGAGGACACGTATCACTGAATGGAGATACGTCAGTGACTCTAGTCATGGTCTCCGTTGTAGACTTCTTGTTCGCGTATAGGATGCTACCCTTTGAAAAACCTTAACCATTGATAGACTAGTTCCTTTTACATGTATAAAATTTCATTGTAAGCTCTTATCTCTTGGATTTCTGTTATTTTAATGTAAAGATATTGAATCTATTCTATATAATTAAACAGATACATATTCAGTAACTTTATTAAAATGACACCTTTATTTTATGACTTGAAAGTGCCGATTAACGTCGAGACACTAAAAGGCAATTCTCGAGCTCATTGTTCAACGATACAGTCTTCTAAGCCCTTATAGACTAGTGGGATAAAGTTATATCTCCTCCCTCTTTTAACAATTCCGGTAAACATGAAAGTTCGTACTCTTCGGGGCTTACTCATAATACTCATAACATTAACCTCAGTTCAACATTCCGTCCTAGGAGAACCTATAGACTTTTCTAAGTATCACAGGTTCAATATCGTTGAGAGCTTTCTCTTACACTTGGCTACGAACTATGACAGAGTTCGCTTAAGCGTCATAGGTCATAGTTGGCAAGGCAGGTCCCTTTACGCTTTATTTGTAGGAGACATTGAGGAAAAGCCCGTAGTACTTATTGTGGGATTACATCATGGAAGAGAGCTAATTTCGGCTCAGTTCCTCCTTTACTTTACTTGGTTACTCTTAACAAACGATAGTTACAGGCATTTACTCAACTCTTACGCGTTCATAATAGTCCCCGTATTAAACCCTGATGGGTACGAAGAGGCGTTTAAAAATCCTTGGCAAAGAAAGAACTGCAGACCTATAGATGATGACAACGACGGTCTAGTAGACGAAGACCCTCCAGAAGACCTTAATAAGGACGGGCGCATAGCTCGCTACTACAACGCCTCAACGCTATGGTATGAGGGAGTAGATAACGATGGCGATGGAAAGCTCAATGAGGACTGGGTAGGCGGAGTAGATTTGAATAGAAATTACCCATTCATGTGGGAAAAGGGGTCTAAGGTTAAGAGTTCTCTCATATACAAGGGCCCAGAACCTCTCAGTGAACCTGAGACTAAGGCCTTAGACCTCTTAGTTCGCCATTACGCAAAGAGAATAGTGATAGCACTGAGCTATCACAGTGGAGTTAGCTTAGTCTTGTACCCCTGGAGTTACACAAAGGAAGCGCCTCCTGATGAGCAACTATTCAGAGAGATAGGACTAGTTTACGCTAATGTTGCTCACTGCGAGTTGAAGCAATCGTCACATTTATACTTGTCTTTTGGCGAACTTATGGATTATTTATACCATGACTTCAATATAATAACGTTCACAGTCGAGATCTACGGTTGGGCCACTGATCCGAAGTGGTTTAGGAGTCACATCATCAGGAAAGACAGAGTTAGAATTTTTAAGCATATTTTTGAAGCCTTTAACCCAGTGCCGGGCAAAGAGCTATTAAGGGTACTTAAACTACATGCTACTGCTCTAAACGTGACCTTAACTTATTATGAGAAGTATGCACTAATAATGTATAAGAGCAGAGTTAGAGGACTTAAACTAGACTCAACTATGGTAATTTTCATCATGATCATCGCTATAATTTTACTGATTTTGACGGGATACAAGGGAGCCAGTAAGACCGACGAAAAGGACATTTTAATGAAGCGTCATCTTACGTCCTATCCTATTAGGTTACGCTTTATATTAAATAGACTAAGGAGTACTTTTAAATTGCACATCCCCAAGAGAGTTATATTCGGTTCTTAAAGAGTGACAGTGCAAGCTCTCATTGAAGAGAAAACTCAATAATACTCACCGTGAATTCAGGAAGGCTTTGATCCTCACCACTAAGAACTCCTTAGGTTAACGTCACTGATGAGAAGGCTCTATAATGTAATAATCCTCAATTATGCCCTCGTTTCTTAGTATTTCTAAAACGTCGTCTACGTACTCTCCTAAAGTCTTCCCCTTTCCAAACCCTAAGCATCCAACGCTCTCAAGGTAACTTCTGTTAATTGATATAAACAGTGTTGAGTTCATCAAGTAGTAGCTGAACGGAAATAAACGACAACCGAGGGGATACCAATTATATTCTTTTCTCAATAAACATAGATTGGTCTCCCTATCTAAGAAAACATAAGTCCCTTTAACAGTCTTTTTCAAAAAGGCTAAGTGTCCCACGTACTCTACAGAGTCGTTGAAGCCTAACTCGTTAAGTTTTATTAGGTCCTTCTTACTGAGTTGAAGCAACCAATCTCTACGGCCTATTCTGCAACACCTTCCACACTTTAAGCACACAAACCTATTGTATGGATTGAGTAGTGGAACAAGGTACATTGCAATCACTCCTCAGGGAGAGAAGGTAGTAATTTATTAAAGATTCTTAGTTTACTGAGTTAAGTCTCACATAATTTTTTAGGAAGTTAAAGAGATGCTACCTTACAGAGGAGGTGGTATGTGTAGTGACCTTGCAGGCTCATATAAGTATAGAGTTTATTTACATTTATCGATTAGCATTCATCACTATCAGATAACTCAGCGCTCGCCCACTATCATTATCAAGTCTGACCACCGCATCTCCAAAGTTTCAGCAGACTCTAAGAGCTCGTAAAGTCTTCTTATGTACTCGTCACTTACTGATAACGCTTTCCACGTTTTAACTATGTTTTTGACCATCTCCCTCAATACACGAGACGGGATTCTCGCTCTCTGCTTTATCTCCTTATAAATTATCACTTTAAAACCACAACTTTCGATCATTTTCCTCCAGTAAGAAGCGGGTTTGTAGTCTTCGAACTTACCAACGCTGTGCATAGCCTCACACTACAGCTCTGCGTACTTTCAATATAGTAGACACCCTTCAGGAGAAGGCCCAACTATCATGACTTTAGACGAGATATCGTGCACTACAGAAAGGACATCCTCATGCTTTCTAGGGTCTATTTTGTGAATAGTAAAGTACAAAGAGGTCCGCTATCTTCCTACCAAACGGGAGGTTAGCTACGTCACAGTTGACCAATTCCATGTCTAAGTCCTTGTGTTCCCTTAGCTTTTTAAATCACTGTCAACTCCTATTACTCTAGCCCTCAACTCGACAAGCTTTCTTGTTGAGTTCCCTACTCCGAAGTCAATGACAGTCAATCCCTTTACGTCAAGTAAAGCCAGATCTCTCTTTCAACTTTCATTAGTTCGATTTCATACTCTAAGGAATTGTTGTGCATCTCTTTCAACATATGAGATCCTTAACTCGTAAAGCTTAATTGAACTTACTTGACGAACGTTAAACTTCTCTTTATCACTTTTACTCCTTAACTTAACGTGAACATAGAGTTCCCTACTTCAGAAGTATAGAACTCAGCAAGAAGACTTCCTAGAGTACGTTTAAATTTATTCCTGTTATGTCTTTAGAAGCTCCTATCTAGACTACAAAGCGAAAAAGCTTTTAGAGTTAAGGAGGATATTAACGCGACCTCTTTCGTTCAGGGAAAGTGACATGATAATAGTAAGCATAACGCCTGATATAGCTCTTGACGTTGGCTATACTTACGCTGGAGGTTTAGGAGTTCTCGAAGGTGACAAGTTCTACGCAGCAGCTAAGCTAGGCCTCGAGTACGTCGTCATAAGCATACTATATAAAAACGGATACATTTCATACGACTTTGACGAAGACAATAACCCAATACCCTTGCCACAGCCTCAACCAAAAGAGTTTATTGAGAGCTTGATATTAGAAGACGAGTTCGAAGTTAAGTTAAGAGGGGAAAGAGTTCAAGTAAGGGCATGGACTTACAAGCTTAACAAAGCCAGAGCTGTGTTCTTAGAGAGCATCTCACCAGAGTGGGCTAGGAAACTCATTGACAGGCTTTACATAGAGGACTCAATAGAGAGTAAGTTCTATAAATATACTCTCTTAGCTAAGGCCGCAGCCTCTTACATTAGGAGGAACTTGGATGTCGAGAGAGTGAAGTACATAGACCTTCAAGAGGCATATACAGCAATGTTGCCTTTAACTCTCCGAATACCAGGCAAATATAGGTTGATAATACACACTCCTGGCCCTTGGGGCCATCCAACTTTTCCCAAGCGCTTGTTAGAGAAAGAGTATGGGTATAAGTTTATAAGTAGCCAAGTAGTCTTGACGGAGATAGGCTTAGCTACGGCTAGAGAAGGGATAACCGTGTCTGCAAAACACTTCGACATAATGGGCGAGGTTCTACCTCACTTCGCTGAGAAGATGAGGTACGTGACTAACGGCATAAACATAGATAGGTGGATGGATCCCAGAGTTAGGACTAGAGTTGATGAAGGTAAGCTTGACATAGATGACTTAATAGAGATAAGGAGGGAATTGAGACACTCTTTAGCTAAGTTCTTAACGTCTATGAAGAGCATGTCAGACGTAGAGGATAGCTTCATATTAGGTTGGTGTAGGAGAGTCGTAGCTTACAAGAGACCTGACTTCGTGATTAAGCTCATTGACGACCTCAGAGACTTGAAGATAACTTACATCCTAGGCGGAAAAGCTCACCCATACGACGGTGAGGGGTTAAGGTTCATGAAGGTATTTAGGAAGATGCACAAGGAGCGAGATAACGTAATATACATTCACGAATACACTGTTGATAAGGCTAAACTGATCCTTAAGGGGATAGACCTCTTACTCTTCACTCCGTTTCCAGGGTGGGAAGCTTCCGGAACAAGCTTCATGAAGGCTGGGATAAACGGAGTACCGACTCTAGCTTCTAGAGATGGAGCAGCAATTGAGTTCATTATTGATGATGTCAATGGTTGGCTGTTTGGAGAGGACTTGAGAGAGCTAATAGACTATCACATAGACCCTAAAGCTGAAGAGATAAACGAGAAAGAGTATGAAGAGTTTAAGAAAAAAGTAGAGTACATCTATGACATGAAGGAGAACGACCCGGAGAAGTATTACCAAGTGAGTCTCAACGTCCTAAGGACCCTTGCTCCGCGAGTAGGGATAGAACGCACGTTGAAGGAATACTATCCAGACATCTTAAGGGGAATTGTGGTGTAAGCGAACATGAGAGATGTCTGTTTGATACTTGAGCTTCACCAACCATACAGACTAAATAAAGCAACACACTCAACTGGTAGTTGGGACACGTTTTGGAACTTGTTTGACGTGGAACTAGACAAAGAAGTGTTCTCAAGAGCGCTAAAAAAGTGCTATTTACCTGTCTCCCGTATAGTGTTGGACGTCGTGAAGGAATACAAGAAGAAGGGAAAGGAGATAAGCATTTCTCTCAGTCCCTCTGGAGTATTCCTCGAACAGGCTGAGAGATGGGGGAAAGAGTTTCTAGACAGGATAGAAGAGCTGTTATCACTAGAATCAGTAGAACTCCTGTGTCAAACGTATTATCACTCACTGGCATCGTTATTTAAGGATCATGATGAGTTTAGAGTACAAGTAGAGATGCATCGTAAGGCTATAGAGGAACGCTTTGGAGTTAAACCTGTGACCTTTGAGAACACCGAATTACTCTACAATGACAGAATAGGGCATACAATTCATGAAATGGGGTTTAAGACTATAATAACAGAGGGTGTTGAGAGAGTACTCGGATGGAGATCTCCTAACTACGTTTACAAAGCTAAGGGATGTAGCTTACGCATACTCTTGAGACATTACATGTTATCAGATGACATAGCGTTTCGTTTCTCTTCAAGGACTTGGGATAAGTATCCTCTAACGGCTGACAAGTATCTAGACTGGATACAAATGTGTAGCGGCCAATGTGTCTTAGTATTCGTAGACTTCGAAACGTTTGGCGAACATCACTACCCAGAGTCTGGAATTCATGAGTTCTTGAGACACCTGTTATTAATGAGTGAGAAAAGAGGAATTAACTTCATTAAGCCTTCAGAGGTAGCAGAGAAATATGAACCTGTAGGAGAGCTCAGTGTTCCAGAATACGACACGATTTCATGGGCTGATCAAGAGAAGGACACATCTGCATGGCTTAACAATCAACTTCAAATGACATCATTCGAGAAACTCGAGAACATCAAGGAGCTACTCTATGCTTTAGGTGACGACGAATTGCTAAGGGCTTGGAGAGTGTTACAAATCAGTGACCATCTTTACTACATGTCATCTAAAGGGGGAGGAGCAGGAGTAGTCCACAAATACTTTAGTCCATTTAAAGAGCCATTAAGCGCGTATAATGTGTTCATGTGCGCGTTTATGGAGTTAGAATATGAGGTTAAAAGGCGTCTTTTTAGGTCGAAGAGAGCGTATAATTACGTCATGAGAGATGTAGGTGGAAGAGAGTTTCGCTTCTTTGAATCGTGGGACAAACCCCTTGATATTATAGTCAAGAACCTACGCGAGTTTATAGATGCTTTAAAAACAGTAAGTATAAAGTCTATTAAGTATCACCAAAGGAGGGGGGATTTCTTTAGGTGGATCGACCACGTCATAGGAGATCATGCTCTCGCTAAGAGGATTAGAAGTGTCGACTCTCAAGATCCTAGAGTCAGAGAGAAGTTAATTAAGTTAGTAGAAAGACGGTTAGCTAGACTAGCTAAGCTAAAGAGGTAAAGCGTCTTTGACAAGTTATTAGGGCTACTAATTTACGAGTATGATGAGAGGGCTACTAGTATTCCTGTTGGAGTGAGAAAGTACCTTCGCTGCCTGTCCCTAGTTATGAATTCAACGTAACCCATATCTCTTAATTCCTCGAGTGCCTTTCTGAGACTCTCTACATTCACTTTCGTCTCTCTTGAGATCTCCTCAATGCTCAGTGCTCTATTCTTACTTATAGCTCCAACGTTATTGAGTATCTCAATAACCATTTTATTCAGCGATTTCATGATCACCACCCCATAGCTCTCTCATAAACTTTAATAGTCCTCTCAGCTATGGCATCCCAACTAAACACTTCCTTAGCTCTTCTCTTGGCGTTTTGAGCCAGTACCCTGGCCTGATCAGGGTTTGAGAGGACATAATCGATTCCCCAAGCAATGGAGTTCACGTCTCCTGGGTAAACCCAAATGCCAGTTCTATCATGTTCTACTATTTGCCTGAGTCCTCCTACACTGCTCACGACAACTGGTAATCCAGCAGCCATTCCTTCAAGCGCCACCATTCCGAAGGGTTCGTAAAGCGAGGGCACGACTAAAACGTCGGCGCTCAAATATAAATCTATTAGCTCTGAGTCGCTGATGAAGCCTGTAGTTATAACTCTATCCCCCACTCCTAACCTCCTGATCAAGTCCTCTAACTGTCCTCTCATCCACCCATCACCAACCATCACTAATTTTACATTAGGGTGTTTAGCTGCGATCTTAGGGATCGCTTGAATTAAAAATTGAAATCCTTTTTGAGGGACTAATCTGCCTACGGCTAATATCAACCTATCATTAGGTCCTATTCTAAATCTAGCTCTAACTCTGCTTCTATCCACGTTGCGCTCAAATACGTGGACATCAATTCCGTTAGGTATTACGACTACTTTCCACTCAGGAACTTTAAAATGATCTACCACTTCACTCTTTAAGGAATCACTAACTGTTATGATGTATTTAGCCTCATAGGTCCCCCACCACTCTATAGAGTCCTTAGTAGAGGAGTCTGGCGAACTTAGAGCCCCACTCCTCCCCATCTCTGTACTGTGTAACGTTAACACGAGACTCCTGTCTAATGTGTGTTTTAACGATATTCCAGCTAGTACCGTTAACCAGTCGTGGACGTGGATTATATCGAATTCGCCAACCTCTCGAAACAGCGAGCCAGACCTCTTCTCCATGAAGTGGTTAAAGAGCAAGACCCAGACTAAGAAGTTAGGGTTTCCAATCTCGACCTTAACTCTATGGACCTTAACTCCATCTACTTCTTCCTCAAGAGGAGTTTCAGGGAATTCGAGAGTTACTACATGAATTTCAACGCCTCTCCGAGCTAACGCCCTACTTAAACCCCAACAGTGACGAGCGAGTCCTCCTACTATTCTAGGAGGGTACTCCCAAGTCAGCATTAACACTTTCACGTGATCGATTTTGAAAAAGAGCACTTATAAACGTTGATTATTAATGAGAGCTAGCCGATCGCTCATCAGAGTCCCATCAACACATCATCGGTCAGTTGGGGCCCTTTCATCATTTCTGGGTTAACAGGTCATCAAATCATGGGAGCTCTAAATGCTTTCTGAGGTTTTTCTCGAAAGCCATACATATAGCCTCTACGTTCTCTAAGGGAACGTCATAATTTACTTCTGCACTCAACATCAACCCCCCTCTCCTTGAACCTAACTCCTCGATGACGTACTTGACGTACTTCTCTATCTCCTCTGGAGTTCCAAAAGGTAGTAGGTGTTGTCTATCAATGTCTAAGTTTATGCAAACTCTCCCCTTGCACTTCCTCTTGATGTTCTCTATGCCGTTTACTTTATCTTGAATATTTAACACTGATACTCCCGCCTCAATTAGTTGGTCAACTACCTCTATCACATGACCGTCTGTATGTAGGTATACGTGAGCGCCATGAGACCTAACTAACGAAAAGACCTTTTTGTACGTAGGAAACACGTACTTCCTGAACAATCTAGGGCTTATCGGCATCCTATCCTGCAATCCTAAATCGTCGCCGAAGCTCACTACGTCCACTTTCATCTTCAGCACTCTCCTAACTATCTCCAAAACGTACTCAGTGACGACGTCTATGAGCTCTAACAGCTGTGGTGTCCCCTTGACGAAGTCTACCATTAAGTTGTTAAACCCCCTTAAGTAGTAAAGACGCTGGAAGAAGAAACCATGTCCGACTCCAACTGTAACTAACGCCCCTCTTTCCTTAGCACGTCTCACAGACTCCTCAACTCTCTCCCAACTTACTAGCGGACCCCCCTCTACAGGTATTCCTTTATCAGGGTCTGGAACCCTTAGGTCTTTAAGCTTAGACCACGAGTCAAGAGGATGCTTAATCACTTGACCTTGTATGCCGTCCTTTAGGAAGTACCAAACGCAACCCCAATCGTCAACGAAAACGTTCCCTTTCCTACGAATTCCAAAGTCATCGAACTTTACCATTCCCCTCTTAAAGCCTGGGAAGAGAAGAGGATGACGCAAAAATATCTCTTCAAGCCTCTCTCTGTACTTAGCCCAAGCAGCTTGTAAAGGGTGTACTCCACAAGGGATGAAGTCTGGACGTCTCATCTCCACTGTTCTCAAGTAGTTGTCTCTGATTATCCTAGGGTCTAAGGACATATGACATACTATGATGTCAAGAGGATAAAAACGTTATCTAACACTCTCACATCAATTCATGATTTTATCAAGGATGAAACTATCCTACTTAACGATCCTCGACACATCAACTATGTACATTTGTCTACTCCCCTCATGAGCTGAATCTATGCACATCTCTTTACCGTCCCTACTCCATCTAGGGTGTAAGTCACATCTGATCTCTCCTTTAAGCTCTGGAGGGGAGAAGAACTTGCCAACTTCAATTAACTCGTTCCTCTCAATGTTGTAAAGCAATAAGTGTCTCATTCCTCTGCAATCTGGATAAGTATCTGTCAATATCCATCGCCTGTCTGGAGAATACGAACAATGACCATTTTGAGTTAGCAATCCCTCCCCTACAATCTCTCTTTCACTAGTTAAGTCAGTGAAAAGGAAGAATCTATCTCCTACATCGTACTGCCGTGCCCATGCTAGTATTCGCTTAGAATCGTACCAATCAAAGTGAGATACCATGTCGTGGTCAGCTATACAATACAAGTCAGTTCCATCAGGGTTTGCAGTGAGCATTCTAGTGAACCAACCTCCATTAGGTCTAGTCCAACGATGTAAGAACACGAACCTGCTATCATTGGGGTT
>Ga0180302_10000812_pt1 | contig 14406 bp, 11 predicted proteins | sample GuaBasSediGuay17_FD_121794 | JGI IMG/M metagenome (GOLD analysis project Ga0180302, IMG submission 121794) | Subseafloor sediment microbial communities from Guaymas Basin, Gulf of California, Mexico - Guay17, Core 4571-4, 12-15 cm | ecosystem: Environmental > Aquatic > Marine > Hydrothermal... | reverse complement strand
TACCCAAAAATGCAGCTGTAAGAGGATCTAATGTTATACCTAATTGAGGTAATGCAAAATAGACCAAGAATAACTGAACTATCATTGGTGTACCTCGAATTAACTCTACATATATTACTGCTAACCATCTTAGTGGTCTAGGTGCATATACTCTAGTAACTGCAGTTGGTAATCCTAGGACAAACCCTATTGTAAAGGAGACTATAGTCAATAATAAAGTGTTCTTAATACCTTCAAGCAGTAATGGAGAATACTCTGTAAATATCTCTATATATCCCTCAAATACCATAGAAACACCTATTTCTTGGCGAGGCATAAATCATTCCTAGAAATAGAGAATTGCTTTCTGCATCATTTTTAAATGTAAATGTATTTATTCTCTCTATAATCTTTGATAGTTCTAGAACCTTCTTCTCTTCACAAATACTTATTAGTTTATAAATTGATTCCATACTTACACACCTCCACCAAGCCCTGGTATTCGGTGTTTTGTATAGAGTTTGTTCAGTACCGCACTAACACATGAAGTTAAAACGAAGTATACAAGAGCCACTATAGCTAGTGTTGTGAAGTAGTCAAGAGTAACTTGTGCTACGTGAATTGCTTGTGTAAACATCTCTGTAACTCCTATAGCGTATGCTATTGATGTATCTTTGAGCACTATTGTGAATTCATTCCCCCAACTAGGTATGGCTATTCTAATGGCTTGAGGAGCTATTACGTTGATAAATGCTTGAAACCTAGTCATTCCTATGCTTAGAGCAGCTTCCCACTGACCAATTCCGATGGATTCTATAGCACTACGAAATATTTGAGATTGATAAGCAGCACTTCTAATTGCTAAACCTAATATTGCTGACATTGTTGGTGATAAATTGATTCCTATCTCCGGAAGACCAAAGAATATTACAAAGAATAATGCTATTAATGGTATGCCACGTATTATTTGTCCTATACTAGATGCTAGTACTGAGAGTGGCTTAGGCCCATACACTTCTGCAAATGCAAGTAATAAACCCAAGAAAAATCCTATACCTACTCCGCCAATAGTTAAGAGACCCGTGTATGTGAGTCCTGATAATATTACTGGTACATAGTGAAGTACCTCAGGATTGAACATAGATGTTGCCCATACTATTCTTCTTGCTTAACCGCTTCCAAAGTACTTTTGAACTAATTTACTCCATTCAGCACTTTTCATAAATTCATCAAGTGCTTGATTGAGCTTATTTAGAAGTTCTGTTTCACCTTTTCTAACTGCAAAGCCGTATTGTTCTCCTGTTTTAATAATTGCCGATACTACTACATCATATTGTTTCTCGAACATTGAGGCTACTGGCGTATCTACTATGACAGCATCTATTCTTCCATTAACTAAGTCCTGCACCGCTAGGACGAAGGATGAATATGACTTGATATCAATATCAATGCCTGTTCTATTCTCATAATCGACTATGTAGTACTCACCTGTAGTCCCGGTTTGTACACCTACTTTTCTACCTGCTAATTCATCGGGGCTCTTAGGTCTGAAATCAGAAGCCTTCCTTACAAGAATTGCTTGGTCGGCATTCCAATAGGGAATCGTGAAATCTACTTCTTCCTTTCTCTTCTCAGTTATTGTCATACCAGCAGCAATAACATCTATTTTACCTTGTTTGAGTGCTGGTATTAATGCATCGAAATCCATGGTTATGATCTCTATATCATCGTAGCCTATCTTTTTTGCTAGAGCTCTTATCAAATCCATATCGAAACCTACAACATTCCCTTTCTCATCTATATATTCAAATGGTGGAAAGTCAGGTGAAGTACCAACCTTAAGCAACTTTTTTGGAGGCGGTGTTGAGACATAGTACCACACACCAATACCGATAGCAGCAACAATTATTACAGCTATTAGAGCTAGGACTACACCTTTCATGAACACCCCCTCTAAACCCACGACTTTGCACTACTAAAATTTTTCTAAATTCATTACATGCACTAACTCAGCTTCTACAAAATAGCTCTTCCCAAAGGAGTGAGTGATGTTATTTATTTGTAGGATCGCATTGAGTTCATATGACTAAGACATAGTATACTCGCAGTTTACTGTGACTTACTATTCCTTACTTGTGGTGCTGGTAATATGCTTAGTGATTTCGTTAGTATTAAGTCTCTTAACTCTTCAATTAGCATTTTCGCTAATTGTCTAGGTACTATGTATATGCTGCAAGAATTCTTGACACATACTACTAATATTACTTGCCATGGTTTAGGATTTTTCTTTCTCAGAACTTTCCTTAAAGCCCAAATATTTGTTGAGGTTAGGTATTCTATATCTTCATTTAACTCTTCTGCTCTTTCTCTTAGATCTTCTAGAAATTCTAAAGTTCCTAGTCTTAATCTGCCTAGGTCAAGCATTATTCCCCATAATCGTTTGTATTCTTCATCTATGCTATCAACTATTGCCTGAAGCGTTATTGTATCTAGTGGTCTGGAAGTCTCTATGAGAATCACTGATGAAACATAGTGTTTAGTATTTACCCATATTTCAATAGCCAAAGCATCTCTCGATCTAAATTCAGCACCTATATGAATATCATATACTTCATAACCTATTACACTTTCAATAAGCTTCTTAATATTTTCCTTGGATTGTAGTATGTTCCATATCCTCAGATTAACTTTGAATAATCTATCATCAAAACTACTATAAATAAACACTCACACCACCTAATTCATTGCGTAACGTATTCGGTGTTGGTGCTCTAATCATTAATATCATCTACTTATCGTAGAGTCTCCTCCCTAATAACTTTAGACTCTGTAATTGAGCTTGATTAAATTGAGGAAATAAGTTTTGAGAGGAGGTATAACATAATTAACTGGGTGTTAGCACTGATTAGGGAATTCCATGGTGAAAAAGTGCTTGGTGAATGGTCTAGACCCATCTGGATTGGTACCTATTTTCTCTACACAATGGGGATGATAATATTATTTATAGGGCTTATGTCAATTGTTTTCTCAGCATTAAGGGGCTCTATTATAGGTATCCTCATAGGTCTCATACTTATAGCCATAGCTATTCTTATGCAGAGAATTCCTGCAAAATATAGCGAAAGAGAAAAACTATTGCTAACACAAACAAAATTAATTCATGTAGTAAGTAATACAATAGATAAAGTAATTCCACTAAATACTATAGGTGATGTAGTTGTCTCAGATGTCTCGGTATTCTATAGAGGACGAAGGAAATTAGTGATTTCATTAACTAAGGGAAAGATAATAATCACAGACAAAGGCGGAAGGACCTTACTCACCTTTGAGACTAATAACGTAGATGAAGTTGCTAAGAAAATAAAGTCGCTAATATCAAGAGAATCTTCCGAAGAGCAATAGTGCATGAATACATCAAAGACTTAATTACTTAATAAATGTCACTATAATACGGTGAAGCACATGCCTAATCCCATCATTAATTACTATGATTTTGGAATTGTAGTTATTTCAGGTAAGGAGTATAGGCATGATGTGATAATAACACCAAGTAGAATTATATCTGATTGGTGGCGTTTAGAAGGTCATAGATTACAACTTCCTGATGTAAGAGATTATGTACTTGAGGACGTAGATAGTGTTGTCATAGGAACAGGCTTTAATGGACTAATGAAAGTTGATGAAGAAGTTATCAATACCTTTAGGAATAGAGGAGTAGAAATTTACATAGATAAAACCAGTAGAGCTGTTGATAAATACAACGAACTTGTTAAGAAAGGTAAGAAAGTACTTGCATTTCTACACCTCACATGCTAATCTTTACCTAGAGCTAATTTACTCAATGAGATCGAACTTAGTGACAATTCCTATACCGCAACCACAACTTCGCACGGTATGAGCCCTATAAATAAGTCAGAAGTAGTTGCTAACTTTGCAGTAGTAATAGGGATACAGACACTATGTATTGGAGATTAACTAGAGGTACAGATCTTGAACTTAATATTGAAAGTTATCTTCAAAGGCTAATTTAATAGATATTTATATGAGAACTATCACATTATGCCTTGGTTTAAAGATTATGGATAGCGAGAAGTATCTCGGGTCTTAGAGTATTATATAGAGCTAAGTAATCCTTTGGAAAATCTTTAATAAATGGTACTAAGGAAACTAAGAGCTTGTAATAAATTATTTTCAAATTTCTTTCCAATTCTTCATAAGTGATATTCGTATCTTCATGACCATGAGGAGTTAATGTAATTCCTTACATGCTTATATTTCTCGAATTCCCATTAAGGAATGACTTAGTTTCTAGTAATATTTAGGTGATGAATTATTTATCGTTTCATAATAATGTCTCTAAACTGCATTAAGGTAATTAGCTTTTATAGATTAGCTATTAGCATAATACAGCTAGGAGTGCAAGAAGAGTGTAGGAGTATGGTGCTATTACTAATTAAGTCTACATTGATTTTAATTATGATTGTATTCTCCATGTGCTATACTTTTATACCTACATCCATCATCTCAGAATTGGATTTCAATAATGTGTCTAAATTGAAGGTATTTAAGAGTACAGTAATTACTATTCATAGGTATCCTGATGAGCCAAGATCTATGGAGAATGTTTTCATATTTATCGAATTGCAAGATAATAGAACATCTAGCGATATGAGGGTAGCTGTAAATATTGAAGTTAAGTTACATGTAGAACTAAATATTAGCACTACCTATGTGCAAGAACCCGGAGATAGAAGGATAACAGTTCATGCATATATGCCTAGTAATTCACCTGCATCTAATGCCTATGTTAGAATTAGAGATTTAGTTCTAGATGAAATTGTTGCTGCGGGGTTTACTAATGAGAATGGCGAAGTTAGTTTTAGCATCAATACTACTAAACTCGGTTGCTGTAGATTAAGACCTCATAGAGTTGAGGTCTTCTATGATGTCAATAAAAACGGCCTTTATGATTATTTCAACTCGATAATACTTCTTATAGGCTCTATGGATGTTGATGTAGATCTATATCTAAGAGATATAAAAGAACTTCTTAATATAACTCAGGATTCTTGGTTTTTAAATTACGAATTCCCGCCAACACCCCTAAGTGATGAATTCTATATAACCTGTATACCAGGACTTCCCAGTCTTAAAATCGTATCTGAAGCTATACCACCACTACCTAAAGAGCCTCTTGTTTTATCGTTAAGTAGTTATGTTGAGTACAAATTAATTACTAATGAATATGAATATAGGGATAGCTATGTAGTTAAAGGACAGAGATTTAAAGATGAGAAAAAGCCATTGATAATTCTACTTAGTGATAATGTAAATAATTTAGATAATACGCTTGGACTCAGTCCAGACTCATGGTCTATACCAATGAATAATGATTTAAATCTCAAAGTTATAGCACTAGACAATTCAGAGATCATGAACGTTGTACTTGAATACTCAGTTAACAATGGCCCATGGTTATATGCGGAACTTCATAGGGATGAATTTATGGATTATATTGAGGATTTCTGTACGGAAATTAATGAGAAGCTTATTAAGTCCTTCGAGAAATATCTTATAAAATTAACATCAATAACTATCCCTAGAGCTAAGCCCCCATTAACTATCTATACTGCATCAGTGAGTGTAAGGAAAGGTTCTTTCGTCAAGTACAGAGCAAGAGCTGAGGACCGTTATGGAAATAAGGCTATGAGCCTTATTGGTTATTGCTATGTCCATGATCCTTCATCAAGTATCAGAGTTTTAGTAGTAGATCCCCATGTTAAACTCCGATTAATTCAGGAAAATGCTGAACAACTTAGAGACTTTACAACCTTAGCTAGAGCCTATGGCTTAACTAATAAATTTCTTGATTTGTATAATAAGTATCTTAATATATCTCAGCTAATTTCAAAGAATAAGCTTATTCAATTTCATCATTGGGAGTATTTAGGAGAAATGTATAGACTTAGAATTACATGGCCTAGCAAGAATTTGGTTAAAGAAATTCAGAGCTATAGACCAAATGTAATAATTCTGAGTAATTTGTATCTAGGGCTAGAAACTCCAAACTTATGGAACTGGGATCTCAGTACAGAAGAATACAGTGGTGTTAATGTCTTAGATTTTCTACTGAACTATATAGAGGAGAACCATGTAGGGCTTATAGTAACTCATGGTACATTGAGTGAATTCACTCTATGGTTAAACAGTACTGAATTCAAAGTTTTTAGCGGAGGATATGTAGTGCCAGACTCCAAAGACATAAACCTAGTTATTCATAAAAGCCTTGCAGATGCTCTAGGACTTAGCTTACTCACTCTATATAAGTATATTAAGAATGAAATTATCCATGGACTACATGATGAAGGGAAGGTCACATCTATAAACAATTACTTAGCTCCTTTACAAATACTTTGGGTTCCATGGAATGGGGTATTAATACCTACAGATAATGCTAAGGATATGAACTGGATCATACCTAATGATCCAATAACCATACCTAATCCACATATGTATAGAGGTGTTGAGTTTAGAGCATATACCCAAATTGGATGGCAATTAGGGCTTAATACAAGCATTATGAGAAGGGCTCTAATTAATACCAGCAAATACAAAGACACCATAGCCAATAATTATAAATTATTTTTACAGTTAATAGTTAATAGTACAAGAATTAAGAAATGTATTGAAAATTTAGATACCATTATAGATCTCTCTATTAATGTTGCAATTCCCTTATTTCAAAATGCGTTATCACACATAAAAATATATGATAATCTAATTAGCCTGAAAATAACTCAAACAAATATCAAAATACCGATTACAGAACACTTACTAAAGTCTATTATAGATTCTCAAGCTCTAAGGATTATTGCAATATCTCCCGACTATAAAGCCGGGATCATCGCCTATGATAAGTATTGGGACTTTAAACATGGCTATAGAGCTATATATTTCAGTTTTGAAATAGAGGCAGGCATAGGTAAAGCTGCTAAGATATTACTGCAGCAGGCAGTTAAGTGGTGTAGTAATTGGAGATCAGTAACTGGGCTAATTGAACAAGTAGGAGGTTATATACGAATACCCAAGAGTGATGCTAATAAGTTAAGGAAAATAATAATGGATTTAGGCGGTACGATTTTCAATGCAACAACTATTCTTCCGGAACTAGGTACAACAAATCTCAGTATAGAAATTCCTGATACAACTCTACTAGAAATGATTATTATAACACCTAATCCCTGTAATGTGGAGATATATTTACCAAAAGATCTAAAGTTACTTAAAGCCAAGGAACTATCAAATAGAGTCAGAGTTTTAACAATTAAGCCATTAAAGAAAGGAGTATTTTCAATAGAGCTAAGAACTAGAGGTATTGGAAGGAGTCTCATACCATTACTTCTAGAGATTAGATCTTCATTACGTACTCCAGAAATTCCTAAATATATGTCAGTAATAAGTAGGACAATAACAAAAACACCTTATCTAGGAGAAGAGATAGAGATTACTCTCACGAGAACAGCTATGAATACTACGTATGAACAGTATATCAAAGACATAATAGTATATGAAATTATTCCTCAAGAATTCGAAGTTGTTAAAGCTAATGGTGAAGTCATTAGAACTAGCTTTGGAATTGCTCTAGAAACTATGATACCTTTAGAGCTTAGAAATATCATTATTGAGTATTTACAGAATTTGAGTAATGAATTCTATGAATATATACCTAGCAGTGCAGACAATATAACACTAATTAAGTTCTCATTGGCTAATTTAAGTAAAGTAGCTTATGAAATTAAAGCCATAGACATAACTAGGAGGATTCTCATAGCAGGTTCCATATTAATTGTGAAGACACCTAAGGAGTGCTATGCAATACCCGGTCTAGTTACTGGAGATCATGTACTTAGAGTTAATCCACCTAAATTTACTGAAATAAAATTCAAGGAATCCAATGAACTTCAAATAATAATTGATGTTGAAGAAATCGAAAAATTCGATAACCTCACGATAAATGTGTACATACCGCAGAAATATGTGAATGCATTGAGACAACTAACTATAGTACTACCAGAGATCTTGCATAAAGAAGTAATTACACAGTTAAATTTAGAACTCTTACAACATAGATGTGCCAAGAACTTAATCATAGCAATTCTTGATAATACTACTAAATCAATTCTCAAGCTCTATATACCAAACTTATTAGAATTACCAAGAATTGTGAGCATTGAGTCAAGACCTAATTTCAATGGGCTTATACGGAATTACGTAAACGTATTTCCACTTATTACTTTTAAACCCATCATTAAGACTAAAGAATTAATGACAATAAACTTCGAGTACTCAGAGGATGTTTTAAGAGCTCTTAGCATAGATGAAGAATGCATTAGATTAATTCTCTATAATTCATCCTCTAAAAAGCTCATCGAGTTAATAACCAGTATTAACCCTGGAAATAATACCCTCTCAGCACAAACCAAATACATAGACTCACTCATAATTGTAGGTAAACAGAGTGAAACCCGAACTACTTTAAAATCTTTAACTCCATACACATCTACTAAATATGTCCTCCCTACAGAATTAGAAATTGTAATCATTATTATAAGTATAAGCATTGTAGCTGTTCTAATTATCATTGCCATGATGTTTCACAGATCTTCGAAAACAATTGCTAAATTTTAATCAATATATTACAAATTTTATAATGGGTATTAATATCGGATGTTCAGTGGTTATAGCTTACCCTAATGTAGGGATAGTAGAAGAGTATTAATAGAAATTCTGCAGTATTCTATTGAGAGAGGTGGCTTCCCACGCCATCTCGCCTCAAGGTCTCACATATCATAACTATTTCAGTAGCCATATGGCTACTCGCATTCGCTCTTCAGGGCGCTGGTGTAGTTGCTAATTCTGTTGAACCCTGGGTTGGTGCATTACCATTCTCGCTATTCTATACATTCTGTATGGGAATTTGGGGAGTTTTGAACTCGCTCCTACTGCTAAAGTTCTGGGCACCTAAGTTCTACAAAAGAGCTGAAGAAGTATTAGCTGAGATTGAAAAGAAAGGTGAGTAATTATGGGAGCTGAATTAACAACAATAGTTCTCTCTGTAATATGTGCTTACCTAGGTGTATTAACGGTCATTGGCTATATAGGATATAGAAAAACAAAACCAACACCTGAAGACTACTTCTTAGCTAGTAGAACTCTTGGACTATTTGTCCTATCAATGACAATGATTGCTACCTATGCTAGTATGTGGACATTTCTAGGAGCTGTAGGTGGTAATTATAGAATAGGTTTATCATTTCTATCAATGATGATGATGTGGAATCTTCTATGGCCAATAACGCTATGGTTATTTGGGCCGAGAGTGTGGTTACTTGGGAGAGCTTATAAATACATAACATATTCAGAACTCATCAATGATTATTATGAATCTAGATTCCTAGGTGTAATAGCAGCAGCTGTTGGTATACTAGCTCTCATACCATACATAGCAGTTCAACTCATAGGTGGTGGATTAGCTCTTGAGGCATTTACTAAGGGTGGAATTCCATATGCTGTTGGAGTTACATTGATGTTCGTAATAATGGTTATCTATGTATTGATAGGTGGATTAAGATCAGTAGTTTGGACAGATGTTATTCAAGGAGTCTTCTTCTTATCAGCCATGTTTGGTATGGCTATGTATGCTGTCTACTTACTCGGTGGATTTGGCAACATGTTCTCTTCTATAGCAAGTACTACTCCTAAGCTACTAAAACCTGGAGCTATAGGCTTTGGTATGTGGATTGGGTATGTATTTACGTGGGGTATTGCAGTTCTATTACCACACATGTTCCAGAGAATGTTAATGGCTAAAAGTCCTCGAACTATTGGAAGAACTGCTGCATCACTCTCAATCCTTAGTGGATGGATTCAAACTGTTCCTGTATTTATATTAGGTATTGCATGTACATTACTAATACCTGGACTTACAGGTAAAGCAACAGATGCAGCAACTGCTCTATTTGCTGGCAAATTCCTTGATCCATGGCTTGGAGCAGCAATTATTGCAGCAGCTTTTGCTGCAGGTATGTCTACTCTAGATAGTCAATTACTAACTGCAAGTTCAATACTTGTTAGGGACGGTTATGTAAATCCATTCAATAAGAAACTACCACCTGAGAAAGAAACATTACTAGGTAGGTTAGTAATTATTGGGCTAGGTATCATAATAGAGATATTTGCTCTAATGAGACCTGGCCTCATAGTTCCCATATCAACTGCTGGTACTGCAATATGTATTTCGAGTTATCTATACCCACTCATAGGTGCTACTCTATGGCGAAGAGCAGGTAAATTAGCAGCTTATGGAAGCATAATATCAGCAGCTGTAACAGCCATAGTTACATGGTTAGTGCTTCCATTCCCACTAGGGATATATAATGTACTATGGGGTCTTATTATTGGAGGCATAGTATTTATAATTCTCTCACTTATAGGAAAGCCTCCATCTCCTGAAAAACAAGAGAAATTCCACGGATTACTGAGTAAAGTATTTAGTTATTAGTGAATATATTTAAAACAAATTTCTTTTTCTTCCTTCTCCCTAAATCTTAGAGAGGGGTCCTAAAGTGCTATCTATACAAGATATTGTGATAGGAGTGCCCATATCATCATCATATGGCTTTCTAGGTTGGTCCTCTATTTCATTAATCCACGATACTGCGAGAAATGAATACATACTTCTCGATTCAGGAGGATTCAATAGTAGATTAGTTCTCCTTAAAAAGCTCAATGATCTGGGTATTGAATTAAGTAATGTGAGTAAGATCCTTCTAACACATCTACATTTTGATCACTGTATGAATCTTGAACTATTTCCTCGAGCAGTTATATACATTAGTAAAAAAGAGCTCCAATACATTCTTTCAAGAGAGTATCAGAAGAGAAATGATATATTTGTACCTAAACCATATTTGGAGAGGATTATAGAAGAGCGCAAAGTCATTGAAGTAAGTGAAGGAATAGAGCCTCATCCAGGCATAATGGCAATAGAACTACCAGGACATACACCTGGAAGTACGGGTTATCTCATTGAAGATTCGGAAATTATTTTTGTAGGTGATGCTATTAAGAATCTCTATGAACTTATACATAAGAAACCTGCACTGTACTTTGATTCATTGAGTCATTGGGAAAAATCTATAGATAAAGTATTGAAAATAGCTAAAGAAATAATACCAGGACATGGATCTAGAATCAAGGTAAAGGATAAAATAATAGAGGAGATAGTTAAGGAACTCGAAATAGAATTCGAAATAATCATAAAGGGTTCTAAGAGAAAATTCAAACTAAATACTCTAGGAGAATTAGCCGTAGAATTAAGTTTCTAATGACGTATAATGAATCAGCACCTATTTTTAAACTTTCTAACAACATTTGTCACGGTAAGGTAATTGGCTATATCTTTAATGAATAGAACTTCTCTAGCTCTACTACTAATTATAATATCTTTGGGAATTATTCCCATAGCTTTGTCGCAAAATCAAAGTATATCAATAGAGTCAGATATTAAAACAGGAAGAGCTATAGTGATTATCTCTGAAGATTACTCCATTGATAAGTTGAAAAGTGAGATGAAGAAGGTTTTAGAAAAGGTATCCAAAGAGGAACAAGATACATTAGTTAAGGAAACTTTCAATAACATAGCTAAAAACAACAATCTACTCTCAACAATTGCGAAGAGATTCAAAAACATAATTGATAAAGGTTTTAATGGATATACTATTCCTATAATGAGGATTAAGTCATATACCGAGAAGGATAAGAGAATAGTAAAGATAGTTGTTATAAGCATAATGTTGATTTCGAAGGATGAACGTAAACCTGAGGAAGTAAGTAAGTTAAAGAAACATGAAGAAGGACATGCTAAGATAAACGAAGAAATAGCAAAGAGATTAGGCCCACAATTAGCTAAACAATATTTCAGAAAAGATATGAATAATGAAGAAGTGAAGAGAGCTGGAAACAGATTAAGGAGTGATTTGATAAATACTCAAAATAAGGCACATAGTAAGTACGATAAACTCACTGATCATGGTAGAAAGGGAACTGCAAGTGATCAACTTGAGAAAGCTGATGAAGCTATTAGTGAAGTTCTAAAAGAATCGAACATCAAGCTTAAATACTTGTCACCAAAGACTTTGGAAGTTCCGCCCCTAACTCTAAATGATATATCTTCAATACTTAATGAATATTGGAGAACAGAACTTAGGGATTTAAACTTTACACAACTCATAGATATTGATAAAAATATTCTAGAGCTGAGTAGAAATCTCATGAACGGTGTTGATTTTAGTCTTGAGTTCGGTAAAAATGCTGAATATGCATCAAAAGGTTTAACGCTCTTAGCCATAGAAATTTTGAGAAGTAATGATACCATTCTAAATCGCTATAGAGCCGAGAGAGCAGTTTACTATATCGTTAATCTTCTATACTATGCACAATCTAGGAATATCAATATATCTCAAGAAAGGCGACTCTATGATGAAATTCAAAGCTCCTTATTAACAGATAATTACTACAACGCTGTACTTCGAGCTAGAGATATTTCAGAAATAATATTGCCTAAATTATTTCCTAAGTATCAAGAAACTAAGCCTTACACTCTAGTACTTGTGGGAATATTTAGTGAAAAAGAGCCTATCAAAAATGCTGAGATCTTGATATTTAATAAGGAAACCAAAGAACTATACAAGACTTCTTCAGATTATAGAGGAGTTTCAATTATAACCATATCTCCAGGGACTTGTGAGTACTTAGTACCCATAAAGATGAACATTGTTGGAATTCCATTAATAAGTATTACTAAGAACTTTCTTAGTTGGAGTAGTGGAGCTGTTAAAGCACCAGAGAATGGTATATTGATAATCTCCATAAGTATTAAAACATTTATACCATTCTCCATAGCTATGCCCATTATTGAAAACATTCCAAATATTGCCATAGCTCTTATACTTGGAGTGATATTAGTGAGTATATGGAGCTCTAGGAAGAGGACTCGAATTAGTACTAAGTAGATGCTCTATAGATATGTGTAATATCATCAATTACAAATCCCATTTTTGAGTACAGCCTTAAGGCTTTCTCATTACTTGCATGAACCCATAATCTAACTTCCTTAACGCCTCTTAAACAACATAGATTTTTAACAGCTATTCTCATTAATAATTTTCCGAAACCCTTGCCTTGATGCTTGGGTCTTATACCTATGGAGTTTATGTAGCCGTATAACTTACTAGGTACTCCATAAATTATTGCACCTACAACTTCCTTGTCTAAGAATAAGAGTTTCTTTGTACTTTCACGCCATGATTTAATTCTTTCTCTCATTCTAAGAAATTCTTCAGTAATGGGTGTAAAACCTGGGTGTTTAGCGAATGACTCATTGACTGTTAATAGGAGTGCTTTTCTAAGCTCTTGGTCTTCAAATTTATAATCAATAAGCATTGAATTACTTGGCATCTTTATTTCTTCACTACAGAATCTTTCTGAACATTGTAGAGTCATTTCGTAGCCTTGCTCTATCTCAATAAAATGATTTCTAAGTAAAGCTATTCTCTTTGTAGAATTTAGGAATCCTTCACTAAGGGTATAGGCCTCAAGCTGTTGAGCACTTAAAGCTCTAGCTAGGTATAGAGCTCTACCTATAATTAGATCAGTTATTTCTTCAATCAAGCTAAGTGGTAGTAGAGGATTTATGAAAGGACCTCTAAGCTCAGCAATACCCCCAAAACTTACTCTACGTCCATCTATTGATGCAAAGCCCACAACTCTATTGAACAGCTTTGCAATGATGAAATATATGATATTGGGATTCTCTAAGTATATGATTTTAAAACTTTCTAAATCCCATCTATGAGCATATTCACCATAGCATGCCCTGAGATATTCATTCATTATATTAACTAGCTCCTCAATATTTGTGAGATACTGCACACTATCTCTCGGAATATAAGATATCCCTATCAATAGGAGAGCCCCTAAATCTAATTAAATAAAGGGAAGAGGAATAAAAATAATGATGAGTAATTAGCATTTATAATGTTATCTAAATTATTTATTCATCATAGAGTTATTTATTAAAAAGTATTAGGGTATGTACTAACGTATTCTTTTAGAAACAATTGAAGCTATCATGATACTGACTAGTACTAAGGTTGCTATTATTGTTATATTTCTAAGTTCATTAACTTTCTCAGTAGTTTCATCATTCCTCACATCTATTTCACCACCTATTGTAGGACATATGAATGCATAGTGATCAGTACCTGCGGAAGATCCAAACATACCACCACTAACTACATGAATAACATTAGTGCTATGTATCTCGGTTACTCCTTGTGTTTCGGCCTTAGGTGATGGCATTGGGGG
>Ga0180302_10000811_pt1 | contig 14410 bp, 16 predicted proteins | sample GuaBasSediGuay17_FD_121794 | JGI IMG/M metagenome (GOLD analysis project Ga0180302, IMG submission 121794) | Subseafloor sediment microbial communities from Guaymas Basin, Gulf of California, Mexico - Guay17, Core 4571-4, 12-15 cm | ecosystem: Environmental > Aquatic > Marine > Hydrothermal... | reverse complement strand
CCTGTGGAGAAGGCTGCCGTCCAAGTAGAAGGACTAACAAAAAAATTCGGAAACACCACAGCCGTAAACAACATAACCTTCCAAGTAAACAAAGGAGAATTCTTCGTAATCGTAGGACCAAGCCCTTCAGGTAAAACAACCCTTCTAAAATGCATTATTGGAATAGAGAAGCCGGATGCAGGAAAAATCTACATCAACGGCGTAAACGTGGAGGGTCTTCCACCCTATAAGAGGGATGTTTCACTCGTCTTTCAGGATTTCGCCATTTTCCCCCACATGACAGTTAGGGAAAACATTGCTTTTGGGTTAAAGATGAGGGGGTACGATGAGGCAAAGATAGCTAGGGAGACTGAAGAGATAATGAAGCTTGTAGGCTTGGAAGGCTTAGGTGACAGGAGGCCCACCCAGCTTAGTGGAGGCCAGCAGCAAAGAGTTGCCCTCGCCCGCTCCCTCATCATCAAGCCAAGCGTCCTCCTCCTCGATGAACCTATGGCTAACCTCGACTTTAAACTCCAACAGAAAATGGAGATAGAGCTTAAGAGGTTGCAGAAGAAGCTTGGCATAACCTTCATATATGTTACGCATAGCAGAGAGCAGGCAATGATACTGGCTGATAGGATTCTGGTTTTAAATAGGGGGATGGTGGAGCAGATAGGCACCCCAACCGAGATCTATAATAACCCTGCCACTGTTTTCGTGGCTAAGTTCATTGGAGACATAAACATGTTTAAGGGTGAAGTTGTAAAGATTGATGAGCAGGTTAGCGTTAGAACAGAGATAGGAGAATTGAAGGGAACCCTAAAAGAAAAGAAACTTGAGAAAGGAACTAAGCTAGTTTATGCCGTCAGACCTGAGAAAATCTATTTGGGCGATGAGGCAAAGGAATGCGAAAACAAGATTGAATCAAAGTATATGGGTTCCATTTACAGGGGCTCCGACGTAACTATCCTAGTTCAGCTTAAGGATGGAAGGGAATTCAGGATTGAAAAGGGAGGAGAGGAGGGCCTCCTAGGAAAGAAGCCCGGTGAAAGCTTGCTCATTGGATGGAACCCTGAAGACGCAATGCTTCTGGATAAACCAAGCATCGTCCCAGGAGTAGATTTCGACAGCGTTATGGCCGAGTAGCCCTAAGAATCTTGTTTTTCTCGAGAAAACTTAAGAATTCGGCTGCAAGCCTCTCAGGGCTTCCTTCAACAACCCTTTTGGAGGCCTTCTCCTTCAGCCCTCCACTCATGAGCATCTTAATTCTTTCTGAAGCTGAAGGGCTAAAGCTTAAGACGGTTTTTCTGGTTCTAGGCTTGGGCTGGACGTATTGAAGAATGATGGTTCGGGGTTTAACTTCTAGGCTTAAAGGCTTAACTTTGTCCACAGGCTTCTTTAATCCTTCAACGTAGGTTTTGAGAGTTGCGTGGACTGGCTGGGCTATGTCTTCTTCAACCGTTAAGACAGCTGGAGGCTGAAGTTCAAGAATTTCTCTGTCGCCTCCTCTAAGCTTCCTGTAGACTTTAAACCTGCCATCTGAAAGGTCAAGCCTAGTAACACCGCAAACCACTGGAATCTTTAGCTCCTCAGCTATGCCCACCCCAACATATCTGCCATCTGTGTCTATTGATCTGGAACCGCATAGGATGAGGTCGTAGGATATTCCCTTAATAACTTCAGCCAGAATCTTCGAGGTGGTGTGGGGGTCCAAGGCCCCGCCAGTTTGAACGTGAACAGCCCTATCTGCGCCCATGGTTAAGCTTATTCTTAAAGCCTCATGGGCCTCCTCTCCGCCAAGGGAAATTGCTGTTACACTTCCGCCCAGTATGCTTCTAAGCCTTAAAGCCTCTGCCAGAGCTGCTCTATCGTAGGGGTTCATAACATAATAGAATTCTTCCAGCCTTCCAGCCCCAACATTAAACCTTAAAACTTCAGGATCTAAAATCTGCTTGACGCATACGATTATTTCCATGGGGTTGTCCCTCCTAACCATATCTGTAGACTATTCCAAAGCCTCCCCTTGGATAGTTCCACTCGACAGCCCCCCTTCCAAGCGACTTACAAACTATTCTGCAACTCCCACATTCAAGACAGCCAGCCCAATCAAAGACTATTTCACCCTTCTCAAGTTTGAAGTTTTGAACGGGGCAGACGTGGAGGCAAGGCTTCAAGTCGCACTGGGAGCAAAACTCACGTTTCAACGTTATGTGAGGAATCTTGTCAACTACGAACTTATTCAGTAAAAGTTTCTCCTCAATGCTCATAACGTGGACCTCCAAAGTTTCAGTAGGAATAGGAGAGCTTTGAGGAGGCCTATTTTCCCTCCAAGCCTGGCAAAGGCCTCCTTAACCTTATCCTCCTTAGGCCTTTCATCCGCAGAATATATTTGGGCGAGGAACTCTCCAAACATTCTCGGGTAGTCGGCTAGCATGTCCGAATACTTCTCCAAGAATTCTGGAAACCTCCGATAGCGTTTAACATCCTTCAAAACGAAGCTGTCATTTAGCATTCTCTCATATTTGGATAGGAAACGCTTAGAGTAGTCTCCTCTCTCTAGGGCTTCCAGCGATACTTCAGCTGCTGTAAGGCCTGAGGCCATGGCCAAACTCGTCCCTTCAAGGAATAGGGGGGAGGAGTTTAAGAGGCCGGCGGCATCCCCTGCAACTAAGACTCCCTCACCATATAGCTCGCCCTCGTAGCTTTCGGGTATAAGGTGGGCTGAGTATTCCTTTATGGTTCCACCCTTAACTAGTGGAGCCACAGCCTTAGCTCGTTTAAATTCCTCGAGGAGCTGGTTTGGATTCTCCTGAAGTCTGGCTAGCTGGTGGAGATAGGAGGCTACGCCCACGGATAGACTTTCCCTATTCGTGTAGATGAAGCCTGAAGCCTGCTTGGTCAAGGGTTCTCCATAGAAGATTAGAGCTGCCCCCTCCTCCCTAGAAAGGTTAAATCTCCTCTCCACCTCTTCCTCCGGCAGGCTTATCACCTCCTTAACGCCTAAGACAAACCTGTTCGGCTTTGAAGGCTTTCTGAGGCCGAGTTTTTCGGCTAGGAGTGAAGGAGCTCCATCAGCTATTATCACTAGGTTGGAGGCTATTTCCCCCCTGTCCGTTTTAACCCCGACAGCTCTACCATCACGCCTTATAACGTCTTCAACGAGGGTTTCACATATGATGGTGGCTCCAGCCTCCTCAACCTTTCCGGCAAACCACCTATCAAATTTAGCTCTCAAAACCGTGAAGCATTCCGTTGGAAGCGAAAATTCAAAAGAGAAACAGGCTTCTCCAGCCATGAGGTGGAAGCTTCTCTTGGAAACAAGCCTTTCGATGGGGGCTTCTGACCGGTATTCTGGGATAAGTTTTTTCAGGATTACTGGATAGAAAATGCCTCCGCAGACGTTTTTGGAGCCTGGATAGCTTCCCCTCTCCAGCAAGGCCACGTTTACACCCTTTTTTGCTAGAGCGTACGCAGCCGTCAGTCCTGCAAGTCCTCCCCCAGCAATAGCTACGTCAAATTTCAGTTCAGCCATATCTACGCCCTCCAAGCTTTTTCAAAATCGCCGGGATACATGTTTGAACATCTCCGATTAGGGTTAGGTCTGCCGTCTTGACTATGGGAGCAGACTTATCAAGGTTTATTGCAATGGTGAATCTTGCATTTTTTATTCCAAGCGTGTGGTAGGGGGAACCTGAAATCCCGCAGGCCACATAGAGTTTTGGCGCTATTTTCTTCCCACTAATCCCTATCTGCCTTTCATATGGTATTAGGCCTTTATCTAGGGCGGCCCTAGTGCCCCCTATGGACGCCTTTAAGGCTTCAGCCAAATCCTCTACGAGCTTCATACTTTCGGGGCTTACACCCCTCCCAACTCCTATCACCACATCGGCTTCTGAGACATCTACGAGTTTGGGGTCGGCTTTAATTCTTCCAGCAAACCTTACTCCCACATCAACCTTTGCAGGTTCAACCCTGACCATTTTAGGCCTTCCAGTCCTGCTTTCCTTAAGCTCTAAGAGGCTTGTTCTCATCGTGGCTATGGCGGTTTCACAGCCTGTCCAAGCCATAACAGCGTGGGCTTTATCCTCGTAGACCGGTTTCCTAGCCTTCAAAACCCCATTCTCAAAGAAAATTTCAAGACAGTTTGAGATGAAGCCTGAGTCAAGCTTAGCCGCCACCCTCGCAGCCACATCCTCCCCGTTGGGTGTGGAGGGGAAGAGGATTAGAGCTGGCTTACGGGTTTTGGCAAGCCTGCTCACGGTTTCAGCGTAGATGGGATTTCTAAAGATATTTTCCCCTTCTTCAAGCCTGCACGTAAAAACTTTGTTCGCTCCGTATCTGCCAAAGACTTCGGGTTCCTCCTTCAAGTCAAAGGCTAAAACGTCAACCTCAACCTTCATGCTGTCGGCTAGGGTTCTCGCTTCGGCCACTAGCTTCAAAGACTCCTCTAAAGGCTCTTCAGCGAAAACCCAAACGTTACCCCTCAAAGCTCCACACCTAGCCTAAAACCAGGCTCCGGAAAAAGCATATATGTTCAATGCCAAAAACCTTTTTGTAAGTCTTCAAACCAACAGCCTCTTTTGAGGTAAAGGAAATGAATGGCAGAATTAAAGTGATAGATTTAACTCAGCCCATCTTTAATGAGATGGCTTGCTGGCCCGGCCAGCTCAAAAACCGCATTTGGACCTATAATACCCATGAGGAAACGGGCAGGCAATATAAAATGTCTTTTCAAACCACAGCCATGCTGCTGAATGACCATAATGGAACACATGTTGACGCTCCAAACCACAGGGACCCGAAAGGTAAATCCATAGATCAAATACCCTTAGAGCGCTTTTATACGGAAGCCATCTGCGTTGACGCTAGGGAGGTTAAACCGGACGAGTATGTTACAGTTGAATATGTTAAGGCCTACCTTGAGAGGACGGGTTTAACCATAAGGAGGGGGGATACCTTCCTCCTCTGCACAGGCCACTATGAAAAGTATACGAATGCTAGAATGGAATATGTTCTCGAACCCTTCACAGGGCTTGATGGAAGAACAGCTGAATGGCTTGCAGATCAGGGGATTTCAGGTTTTGGAACGGATGCCCCCGCCCCAGACGGCTGGAAGAGCATAGCCAAGGGTGAATTCCCAGCAGACGTAACCTTTAACGCTAAACGGGGCATCCTAGTCTTCGAAAACCTTTGCAACCTAGTCAAGCTCGTAGGGAAACGCTTCAAATTCATAGCTCCACCTTTAAAAATCGTGGGCTGCACGGGCTCACCTGTTAGGGCTATGGCTATCCTCGAAGAGTAAAGGTGAGGAGGCTTATGGTCAACCTGAGGGAGGCGGAGAAAATCGAAGTTACGACAATCATCGACAACTATGTAGACTTAAACCTACGTGGTTCTAGGGGTGTGGAGAGGGCTAGCTTTGAAAGGTGGGAGTGGCTTGTTGAGAAACCCCTACTAGCTGAACATGGCTTATCGCTACTCATCACCCTCTACCGTGATGGTGAAGTTCACAGGGTTCTCTTCGATGGAGGCTGGTCAACTTCAGCCTCCCTCCAAAACATGAAAACCTTAGGGTTTAATCCTTCGGAAATCGAGGCTGCGGTTTTAAGCCACGGCCATATGGACCATTTTGGAGGACTAGCCGAGATTTTAAAGGCCGTGAAGGTTAGGATACCCTTAATCGTCCATCCGGATGCCTTTCAACCCAACCGCTACTTCCAGCTTCCAACGGGTAAAAGGATTAGGCTTCCAAGCCTAAGCGAGGAAAGCTTGAAGAAGGCTGAGATTGTGAAGTCTAGAAGGCCTCAAACCCTTGCTTCTAATCTCTTAGCAACCACGGGTGAAATCGAACGTACAAGTTTTGAGAAGGGGCCATCTGGATTTTACCTGGAACCTTCAGGGGAGGAAAGAGACTTTATCTTAGACGATCAGGCGGTGTTCGCCAAGCTTAGGAAAGGCCTGGTAATAATTTCAGGGTGCGCCCACTCCGGGATAATAAACACGATAAGCTATGTTCAGAGGCTCTGCCAGACGGAGAAGGTGTACGCTGTCTTAGGAGGCTTCCACCTAGGCGGCTCCACACCTAAATCCTTGGTGGAGGAAACCATTCAAAGGCTGAAACGCTTCAACCCCACCGTGGTTTCGCCCATGCACTGCACGGGTTGGGAGGCTGTGAGGATGATCGCAGCGGAGATGCCCAATAGCTTCGTTCTGAACAGTGTCGGTTCAACTCTCATCTTCGAGTAGGTCCGAGAGTTCAAGCTCTTCAAGTTTTTCCCTAGTTGGGTAACCTGTCTCCGCATTCCAGCCTCGTAGCTCATAATATTTTTCGAGGAGGGGTTTAAGGTTGCAAATTCTGCCTTTAGCCGGGCCTGTCTGTAAGGGTTCCTCTAGGAACCTTCTCGGAAGCCTATCCTCCTCCTTTCCAATCCCATGCTTAAGGTTAAAGAGCCGTTTAAGGTTGAAAATTCTCTCCCCAGTCTTCAAAACCTCCTCAAGCGTTATATCCCATCCCACGGCGGCTGAGAGAAGCTTTGGCACATAACTGAACAGGACGGCGTCTGAAATCTCGTGGGATAAGGCCACATAAGCAAACCTGCAGAGGCCAGTTGAATTCACCACAGCATGCATGTTCTGATCTAGGATTATGGTGGAGGGGTTCTCGGAGCCTTCAACACCCTCTGTATGCCTTCCACCAGTAGTATTGGTGGCGAAGGAAAGACCGTAGCCAGGCTTAACCCTAGGATCGTGCATGGCAAGTTCTAAGCCTTTAACCTGCATGGCTAATTGGGGGGCTTCCCCTCCTATCTTTTCCGCAGCCCTCCTAGAGCCCTCTGCAAGCAGGTTTCCAAAGCCCTCTCTGAAGGCTATCATCCTGATCATTTCTAGGACAGCATCCACATTCCCCCAGGTGAGTTCCACTCCACCCGTATCCTCCTTTGTTATCAGCCCCTTCTCATAGCACTCCATGGCAAAGGCTATAATGCTACCCGTGGAAATGGTGTCAATTCCATACCTGTTGCATAGGTCGCTTGCCTTTGTTATGGCTTTTAAGTCGTCTATTAGGCATAGGCAGCCTATAGCCCCAACCGTCTCATATTCTGGTCCAGGCCCTTCATAGCCGGCGTAAGGGCCACTGTCGATTCTCACATCTCTATGGCAAGCTATAGGACACATGAAACATGAAGTCCGTCTAACCATTAAATTTCGGGTAATGTTTTCCCCGTCGAGTTTTTCCACAGCGAAGCCTGCCTGAGTCCAGTTTTTGGCGAGACCATAGCCTTCCTCCATTAGGAGTTTGAAAAAGCCGTCTGTGCCATGGTCTGAGAGGAGTTTAACAAGGGGATTAGCTTGAAGTTTCTCTACAATTTCTCCTGAAAGCCTTTTCAATTCTTCCTCATCTGCTACTTCAATCCTTCTCCTGCTGGCCTCCACGGCTATGGCTTTAAGCCTTTTGGAGCCCATCACGGCTCCCATGCCGGTTCTGCCTGCAAGCCTACATTTATCATTGAGGATAGAGGCTATTAGAACAAGGTTTTCTCCAGCTGGCCCTATACATGCACACCTCAGATTTTTCCCTCCAACCTCCCTCCTCAAAATTTCCTCGGTTTCGTAGGTGTCTTTACCCCAAAGGTGGCTTGCATCCTTAAGCTCGACTTCTCCGTCTCTAATCAGCAAGTATACAGGCTTCTCAGCTCTACCCTCAACAATTATTCCATCCCATCCTGCAAATTTGAGTTCAGGGCCGAAAAAGCCTCCAGCGTTTGAGGTTCCAATGCAAAGTGTCAAAGGAGATCTGGCTGCAACACTATATCGGGGTGCTGCTGGCGTTATAGTCCCAGTTAGGGGTCCTGTCATGAATATAAGCTTATTCTTCGGGCTTAGAGGATTAACTCCTGCCTCTAATTCGCTGTAAAGTATTCGGGTAGCTAGCCCCTCCCCTCCCAGAAACTTTCTCAACCACTCTTCGCTGATGGTCTCCCTTCTCATCCTGCCGCTTGAAAGATCCACCCGAAGAATTTTTCCAGCATATCCCCCGAGCAAAAACTTTTTCACCTTAAAAAGGGGTGGAAATGGAGGGAATAAAAGCTTAATCCTTCTTGTTTTCGATGATAACCTCGCATACGTCGTCTCCAGCGGCTATGGACTTCGGTACCTCAACCTTAAACTTTGGATTACCCGTTACAACTATGCCAATGCCTCTGGCAGCCTCCCTGAAGCACACGTTGCAGACCTCCCAGTTCAGGTTCTTGGCTATGGCGCACTTGGTAACTATTTTTACGCCCCGCTCTGGCGTTAGCTCCTTCCATTCCCCCTCAATCCCATAGTAGTTCTTATCGTTGTAGTCTAGGATTTTGGCCACTCCAATACAGTTCCTTTCATCTTCCTTTACTCCAGCCCTTTCCATCATGGTTGGGGCTGCCTTTATCCTAGCCTCCTTCCAGACCTCAGCGATCTTGTTTAAACCCTCGTCCCCGAAGTATTCATGAACAGCCTTCAAGGTTCGGCCTATTAGAGGTGTTAGAAGGTTTCTGAGGTAATCCAGTTTATCCTCACACTCGCTCATACTATTCACCTCAAACAGTAAGAAAGATAAGCTCAAAACAATTTAAGCTTTGGGAAAACTCCTCCCAGGCTTTCTTAAGCTTAAGGCTATTAGCCAAAGTCCTATGAAAGCCAAAACCACGCCAATATTGAAGAGGATAGGTTTAAGGCTTCCGTTAAGAAGTAAAGGTAGAACTCTTGCTATGGCCACTCCAACAGCTGATGTTGTTACTCCGGTTGCTAGCAGCCTAACCCTCAAGGCTTTCACCCTAGGAGCCCACAGATGGTAATGTAGAAGCCAGCTAGGATTCCCGTGGTTATGACTCCTCCAACGCTCGCACCCATGGCGTGAGGTAGAATCATAGCCATAGGATTCGCCTCTTTAGCGCTGTACTGGGCTATCTTTGCCGTTGAGGGTATGCATGAAACGGCTGCCACTCCGACTAGTGGATTAACCCTTCCCTTGGAAATCTTGTAGGCTAGGAGACCTGCTGCGAGACCCCCAACCCCAGAGAGGATAATGGCGATAATGCCTAGGAGGGCTATAAGGGAAACCTTAGGATTAAGCACTACATCTGCGCTTAGAAGACAGCCTAAAACAAAGCCTAGAAACATGGTTGAACCACTCAGGATAAGGTCTGCAACCTCCTTATACCTTGGAATGTTAATCTCCTTGATGGCTACTCCAAGAAAGAAGCATGCGAAGAGTGGGGCGGCAACAGGAAAGAGTAGACATAACACGGTTGAAAGGGCTATGGTGAAGATGAATTTTTCCCTAGGAGTTATCCTCTGAATTTCGTAGAGTGGGGGCATTTCAATCCCTCTAAGCCTCTTGGGAACCATGGCCTTGATGAGGAAGGGGTAAAGCATGTAGATGATGCTAAGGTAGAGGTAGGCCACCACGGTGATGATTACGAAAAGATGCTTAGCAAGCATGATTGAAGTGTAGATTACCATGGGGCCATCTGCCCCCCCAATAATGGCTATAGCTGCAGCCTCCTTGAAGTTGAAGCCTAAGGCCACCGCTATCGGAAAGGTTACTAGGGTTCCAAGCTCGGCTGCGATGGCTAACGCCATGCTTAGGAGGGGTCTGGCGATGAGATATTCAATGTCGGTCATCGCTCCTACGCCCAGGAAGATAAGGCAGGCTATCAGGTTGTTTGTGAAGGTTAGCGTGTAGAAGGGTTGGAGGAAGTATATTTGGAGAGCTTCAACAATTTCTGAGGGTTCCTCAGCTATAGGGTTCACAAAGAGGTTTCCAAGCCTCTCCCCCGGAAGCATCAATGTTCCAGCATTTACAAGCGTCATGCCAAGCCCCATGGGCACCATTATAAGCGGTTCTAATACATGCTTGTAGCCAAGCCAAATGAGGACTACGCCCATAATGATTAGGAGAAGTCTGACCAGCGAGTAGAGGGGGTCAACCTCGAAGAAGGCTGTAATTCCCTTAAAGAATTGGAGAAGCGACACTATCGTTATTTCAGCCACCTTTCTCAGCCCTCCTAATGAGAAGCCTCCTAAGCCCTATAATGAGGACAACCACGATCAGGCTTGAAAAAGCGAGAATGCCATAACCGTAAATCATTACGTGTAAGGCTGTTTGAAAGGCGGTGTCCAAGCCTAAACCCTCAAAAACACAAACATAGATGGCCTGTGAAGCTAAAATAGTTTTCTAGGGGAGGGCCATGCTTAATCCAGTTCTATAAGCAAATCTCCAGAGTTAACCGTTGAGCCTTCAGAGACCTTTACACTTTTTACAGTTCCATCGCTTGGCGAAATAATCTCATTCTCCATTTTCATGGCGTCTATGATAAGCAAAACCTGCCCTTTCTTAACCGCTTCACCAACCTTAACCTTAACCGATAGAACCTTACCGGATAGGGGGGATCTAATTTCCACCTTTACCTGCCCCCAGCATAAATTTTTATTCTATAACGTAATCCAGCCTAAAACTTTTATCCTAAGGGAAGTAGATAAATATGCAAATCCCCTTTACTTTTAGAGGTGCTTGCCTATGGAGGCTGACATTGAACATAAGCTTCAGGAGCTTAGAGAGAAACGTGAAATTGCCAGGCTTGGCGGTGGCAAGGAGAAAATAGAAAAACAGCATAAACATGGTAAGCTAACGGCGAGGGAGCGTTTAGAGTTACTCTTAGATCCTGGAAGCTTCTTTGAGCTAGGCCAGTTTGTAACCCATCGGTGTAGGGATTTCGGAATGGATAAGGAGCGATACTATGGGGACGGTGTGGTTACGGGTTATGGAACCATAAACGGAAGGAGGGTTTATGTTTTCTCCCAAGATTTCACGGTTTTAGGCGGCTCCCTAGGCGAAGCCCACGCCATGAAAATCTGCGAGGTATTGGACTACGCCATTGAAACAGGCTCGCCCATTATAGGGCTAAACGATTCTGGGGGTGCAAGAATCCAGGAGGGCCCATCCCATTATGGAGCCATCTTCTGCAGGAATGTCCTAGCCTCAGGCTATATTCCACAGATCTCAGCCATTTTGGGGCCTTGTGCTGGAGGAGCCTCCTACTCTCCAGCCCTAACGGACTTCGTATTTATGGTTAAAGGCATAAGCTACATGTTCATCACGGGTCCGAGGGCTGTTAAGGCGGTTACAGGCGAGGAACTCACAGTTGAACAGCTTGGAGGGCCGGAAGTTCACGGCGAAATAAGCGGGGTAGCCCACTTCGTGGCTGAAAGCGAAGTTGAATGCATGAAGCAGATTAAGAGGCTTCTAAGCTTCCTTCCCTCCAACTGCATGGAGAAGCCTCCAACCGTTAACACTGGAGACGATCCAAACCGTATGGATGAATCCTTAAACTACTTGATACCTGTGAATCCGAGGAAGCCCTACGATATCAAAGACTTGATTTTGAAGGTGGTGGATGGAGGAGACTTCCTAGAGGTCCAGGAAAACTTTGCAAGAAATATAGTTGTTGGCTTTGCGAGGATGAATGGTGAAACCGTTGGGATCATTGCAAACCAGCCTAAGTTTCTCGCTGGCTCCTTAGACATTAATGCCTCGGTTAAGGCTGCCAGGTTCATAAGGTTCTGCGATGCCTTCAATATACCTTTGATCACGCTTGTAGACTGTCCAGCCTACCTTCCAGGAAAGCAGCAGGAGCATGGCGGAATAATCAGGCATGGAGCCAAGATGCTATACGCCTACTGTGAAGCCTCCGTCCCGAAAATCACAATAGTGCTCAGAAAGGTTTATGGTGGAGCCCTCTCAGGAATGTGCGTTTCAAAGCATCTATCAGATATTACGCTCGCCCTCCCCACCGCTGAAATAGCAGTTTTAGGCCCGGAGGCAGCAGTCGAAATCCTGTTCAGAAAGGAGATAGCAGCCTCAGAGAATCCTGAAGCTGAGAAGGCTAAGAGGGTGCTGGAATACCGGGAGAAATTCTGCAATCCCTATGTGGCTGCGGAGCGGGGATACATAGATGGAGTTATTGAGGCAAGGGAGATCAGGCCTACCGTTATATCGCTACTGAAAGCCTTAAAGGGAAAGGTGAAAAGGGCTTTGAAGAAGAAGCATGGGATAATACCGCTTTAAACCTCCACCCCATAGGATTCATAGGCTCTCCTAACATCTTCCAAAATCTTTTTAGGCGGGGGACAGTAAAGCTTCCTATCTAGCTTTAAGCCTGCCGTTTTAAGCTTAATCAGTGCTTCCACCAGCTTGATTGAGGATGCTATGCTACTTAGAATGGGGACTCCGCTGATCTCCCACAATCTCTCCTTGATGCATACAGCCTCCAATATGCCGCAGCCTGGTATGATCACCCTCGCCCCCTCCCTTACAGCTTCTTCAGAAGCAGATTCAAAGCCTTCCAAGAGTATCTCCGGCCTTTCTAAAGCTTCAACCACCGTAGCCACATCGAAGTCTAAGCCTTTAACTATGGGATTTAATCCCTCAAAACCGTACATTTTGATTTGCTGATGAATCCTAGCCGCAGCCCTCCTAGGCGACGTTATTATAGCAAATTTTACGTTTAGGAGGCTGACCATAACCATGGAAGCCAGTCCAAGAGATACAGCTGGAATATTGGCTGCTTCCCTAACTGCGTGGAGTGCGGGGTCTAGGTAGCAGCCTAGCACAAACCCGTCGTAGCCTTCTTTCTCGGCCTTAATAGCTGAGGAGACAATGTAGGGCTCGTTAAGCTTCCTAACGCAGGCATAGGAAAGCTCTCCTCCCATACCTTCAGGAAGCCAGTAATGGTCAACCTTAACATCCCCGCTGGTAATCCCATCAATATAGCTCTTCAAAATCCCATCATAGACCTCATAACCCCTATACTTACCCATAGAATGCTGATACCATATCCTCAACTAAAACACCAACCCCCTTAACCTATCCTCCCCTTCCAAACTTTAAAGGCAAATCCTTTATTTACTTTTCAAAGTTCTATTGTTAGGAGGTGTTTTCTCATGGATTTGGAGGAAATTTTCCCTCAGCTAGCCCAGATCAAGGATGAGGAAATTAAAAGGAAGACGAAAGCTGTGATTGAGGAGGCTGTCAAGCTGAGCGGCTAGGATGACATCAGAAAGATACCTTGGGTTGACAGCTGGACCCTAGAAACCTATGAGGGTATGAGTCTGGTTGAACACACGAAAATCGTTACGGACATAGCTATCTATATGGCTAAAAGGCTCATGGAAACAGGATTCTTCGAGGTAAATATGGATGAGCTGATTTCTGCAGCCATCCTCCACGATATAGGTGAAGCCCTCGAATTCGAGCCAGACCCTAAGGGTGGTGTTCGGAAGAGGTGGGGTAGGAGGCTGTTAAGACACCCCCTCCTTGGCGGAGCCCTAGCCCTCAAGCATGGGCTTCCACCAAGAATAGCCCACATAATCTCTGCCCATTCAAGGGAGGGAGACTTAACTGAGAGAACTGTGGAAGCTGTAATCCTCTACCATGCGGACTGGACGCCCTACGACTGTTTGAAGGCTAAAAAGCTTGGAGGGTAGGCCTACCAGCCCAGCCTCCTTTTTCTGTCAGCCTTCCTCTCCTCGTATCTTTCCCTAGTTATGACGTAGACGGTTCCCCCGCCCAGCTCATGCTGGACATCGGTTCTAACCTTAGGCTTCCACTTCAAAATGTCGTTGAGCCCTCTAGGGCTTTCAGCCGTAATCCAAACCTCTTCAACTCCTAGGTATTCGAAGAAGTGCTCCCATTTAGCCGCTGCCAAATGGGCTCCAATACCTGTTCCAGGAAGGTTTGGATCTGCAATAGTGTGAAGGCTTATTCCAATCTTCTCGTTGTAGAGTCTGCCGTCTGCAACCCCAACAATTTTACCCTCAACTTCTCCAACAATGAACCAGATGTTCCGGTACCTTTGATATTTCCATCCTAGAAGCTCCCCGTAGGTTCTTGTTCCAACAATATCATAGTAGTCCCTTTCAAGGGTTATTAGAGGCCTGATGAAATCCGCTATCCTCGGAATATCCCTCCTCTCAGCCTGCCTTATCAGCATCTTCTCCCCGCTGAAGAGGGTTACTTCCCTAGATTTGTAAGGCTTAAGCTCGATTGCAGGAGGCCTAAGAACAGACTCAACCTTCTCGTTGTATTCCTTTGAAAGCCTGATTAGCTCAGCAATCTCTTCAAGCTCCACCACTTCAACCCCCCTAAACACAACTTCTTTAAATATCAAACCTTAATAAGTTTTCCACGTGAAAACATTTAATTTTTTAGACAGCTTAACCAAACTGCGCACCCCACATGGGTGGGGTGGTGGTCCAGCACCATCCACAAAAATGTGGAACGTGCAATATTTTTAAATCCCGTATTTTAGGGAGAATTAAGTTTCTATTACCGTTTCTTTAACCTCAGCTCTTAACGCTTTAACTATTAGGAGAACACTATTCTGAATTACGG
>Ga0180302_10000810_pt1 | contig 14418 bp, 11 predicted proteins | sample GuaBasSediGuay17_FD_121794 | JGI IMG/M metagenome (GOLD analysis project Ga0180302, IMG submission 121794) | Subseafloor sediment microbial communities from Guaymas Basin, Gulf of California, Mexico - Guay17, Core 4571-4, 12-15 cm | ecosystem: Environmental > Aquatic > Marine > Hydrothermal... | reverse complement strand
CCCCCCTATGGGGAAGGCGACCTGGGCTGACCTCCTGCCCTCGAACGTCCTAATACTCCCCAGTTGAAGAAGCCCTTCGTCTACCATCCCTCACCTCCCCTTCAAAGCGCCCCAAATCGCCGGCAGCGAGCCAATGGAGCAGACGGGGAACAACTCCGAAGCTCCTTTGTTCATCGTATCGACTATTTCATCCTTCGAAAGCGCCCTGTTCCAGACCCTCACCTCGTCCATCGCCCCCGCGTATCTCTCGGCCGATATCCCGTCGTTCGCCAGGAAATAGGTTTGTATGTTGCCGTCGGTCTCTTGAAATTTGCTCTTAGCCGCTTCTTCTCCGTTCACGTAGATGATGAAGTTGCTCTTATCGCTCACCACCGCCACGTGTGTCCACTCATCTGCCTTGACCGTCCCAGCCCCCGTCTCACACAACACGGTCCAGTTTCCTCCGACCATCCCTCTCCAGGAGACCGTTCCGTTGACGTTTATGAATAAAGTGTTGTGCCCCGACTGCACCGGCCTGCTGCGCCATAGATGCTCCCATGTGTCACCCGTCATAGTCGGCTTGATCCACATCGCTATGGTGAACTCCCCCTTGAAGAGGTCGGGATTGAGCGAATCGGAGGTCGGTATCTCAACATAGCTGCCCGGTTCAAATTGTATCGCCTTACCGAACTTCCCGTCCGTAAAGGATATGCTCCCCTTAGGCTCACACTGGTTGTTGTATACTGAGAGATCGGTGGTCGTTTCATCATCGAAGGAGAGGCAGAGGACGAGGGTTTCATCCTTCGCCCCTAAGGCCAGGCCTGCCGTCATTAGGGCGAGCACTAAGGTTATCAGGCATATCCTCATCCCGTTCCCTCCCTTCTCAGGTTTTTCAGATATCGCTTTCAATGAACCCGTTATGAAACTTTCCCGCCTTATTGGCTGTTGCGCTGCACACCTGACCTATCCGGCGGGTCTTTCGACGCCCCTTCGATCGAGCTCTTTAGCTGAGACAAGGGAGCTGGCGATCCTCTGCTTCTCTCATACCTGAGCTTCTCGAGAAAATCCCTCTTCAGCATCTCCCTGAAGTCGATCGCCTCCGAGGTCACCACGAGCATGAAGTCGATGTAGAGGCCGGGATCTTTGATGATTATGGGCTTGCCCCTTATGGCGCTGTCGGCGACTACGGCGGGCGCCCTCACAAGCAGGTCGACCTCTTTGCCCAGGATCTCCTCCAGGTCGGCCCATATCTCGTCCTCGCCCTCGTAGTAGACCTCCTCCTCGAACTCGATCGGCCTTCGCCTCTTGGGGTGGAAGTAGACCGCCACATCGACGTCCGAGCCGGGCCTGGCCTCGCCCCTCGCCTGTGAGCCGAAGAGGAAGGCGAAAGCCACGTCGTCCCGCCTCAGGAAATACTCCCTGAGCTTATCCAGCATCCCCCTCATCCTCCTGGCCGAGCATGACCAGCCTGGGTATGTCGTTCATCAGCTCGTGGAAGATCTCCATGGCTATCGCCTTGCGTATGCCCTTCATCAGGTGGAGGTAGAAGTGGAGGTTGTGAATGGTGTTCAGCCTGTGGCCGAGCATCTCGTCGCACATGTGCAGATGTCTCAGGTAGGCCCTGGTGAAATGGCGGCATGTGTAGCAGGTGCAGTTGGGATCCAGGGGGGAGAAATCCCGTTTGTATTTGGCGTTGCGGATCTTTATCACCCCTTGCGTGGTGAAGAGCGATCCGTTTCGGGCGTTGCGGGTGGGGATGACGCAGTCGAACATGTCTATGCCCTGGCTGACGGCGAAGACGATGTCCTCCGGCTTCCCCACCCCCATCAGATAACGGGGTTTATCGGGCGGAAGAAGGGGGGCGGTGAACGCCACCATCTCATACATCAGCTCCTTCCCCTCCCCGACGCTCAGCCCGCCGATGGCGTATCCGTGGAAACCGATCGACACCGTCCCCTCCACGCTCGCCTTCCTCAGATCCTTGTAGACGCTGCCCTGAACTATGCCGAAAAGCAGCTGATGCTTGTTCTTGTGGGCTTTTTTAGACCTTTCGGCCCACCTCAGCGTCCTCTCCATCGACCGCTTGGCGTATTCGTAATCGCACGGGTAGGGGGTGCACTCGTCGAAGGCCATGATGATGTCGGCCCCCAGGGCGTTTTGGATCTCTATCGATCTCTCCGGCGAGAGGAACTGCTGTGAGCCGTCTATCTCCGACCTGAAGTAGACGCCCTCCTCGGTTATCCTGCGGATAGGTGCGAGGCTGAAGACCTGGAACCCGCCGCTATCGGTCAGTATAGGCCCCTTCCAGCCCATGAACTTGTGGAGGCCCCCCGCCTCCCTGATGATCTCGTGGCCCGGGCGGAGGAAGAGGTGGTATGTGTTCGAGAGGATGATCTGGGCGCCGACCTGTCTCAGCTCGTGAGGCGAGACCGATTTGACGGCGCCGCGCGTCCCAACGGGCATGAAGGCGGGGGTTTCGAAGACCCCGTGGGCGGTGCGGACCCTGCCGAGTCGGGCGTTTGTGAACCTGTCCTCCTTTATCAGCTCGAACTTACCCCCCATGGCCTAGGTTTTCTTCAGGATCACCACCTCGACCGGCGCGAGCCTCTTGAACCTCTCCGCGTCGTTGGCCGTGCCCACTATCGCCCCGTAATGCATCGGGATGGCGACCTTGGGCTTTATGATCTCTGCCGCCTTGGCCGCCTCCTCGGCCGTCATGACGTATGTCCCCGAAACCGGCAGCAGCGCTATGTCCGCCTCTATCCCCTCCATCTCCGGTATCAGATCGGTATCCCCCGCGTGATAGACCTTCACCCCGCCGAAATCGACGATGAACCCCAGCCCGCCATACTGCTTGGGGTGGAACCGCTTGTTGGGGTTATACGCCGGGACGGCTTTGACCTTCAGCCCCCTGACCTCGATCTCATCCCCCGCCTTCACCACCCTGATTTCCCCCTTGAGCTTCTTGGCGGACGATTCGTTGGTGACGATGACGGTGTCGCTCTTCCTGATCCGCTCGATGTCCTCCGGCGAGCAGTGGTCGTAATGGTCGTGCGAGACGAATATGACGTCCGCCGGCTCGCCTCTGGCGATCTGATAAGGATCGAAGTAGACGTTCATCCCCTCATATTTGACCAGGAAGGCGGCATGCCCCAGCCAGCTTATGTTTTTCACGAACTCCCTGGCGTCCATCTCCATCCCCTCCTCCGAGGGATTGAAAGCCGAGATGATTATACCAGATCCGCGCGCCTATGCTCAAGCGGGGATGGGATCTAGAACGGGGTTTTAGCGCGGGCAGAAGGCGTATAGCCTTCCATCGTAGGAGGGGAAGAGGAGAAGCGGCTCACCACCGGACGAGATGATTATCGGCGACGACCATAAACTCTCGCCTCTCGTTTCATACGGCCAGACCCTTCCCCCGCCCCTGTAGCTCCAGATCAGCTCCCCCGTCTCGCCATCTATCGCGTAGATCCTGTCGTCAAGCGAACATATGAAGACGGCCGTCCTCCCCCCAATCCTTCCCACAGCGGGGGATGCTGTGATGTATTTCCCTGTGATGAACCGCCACAGCTTCCGGCCCGTGAGGGCGTCCACGGCGTAAACCGCTCGATCGTAGGATCCGAAGAACAGGACTGGCCGGCCCTTAACCTCGCCCAGGGCCGGGGTGGAATCTATGGCATGGCCCGCCTTGTAGCTCCAGATCACCTCCCCGCTCCGGGCGTCCAGAGCGTAGAGCATGCCGAACCTCGTTCCTATGAAAACCTCCCATCTCCCGCTCACCTCCCCCACGGTAGGCGATGATCTCACCTCGGCCCCGGCGGTGAACCTCCAAACCGTTCTTCCCGTCTCGCCCTCCAGACAGCGAACCTCCCCGGCGGACGAGCTTATGAAGATAAAGGGCGATCCATCGATAAGGGCGTATGCTGGCGAGGAGAGATAGGTGGTCGAGATGACCTCGCTCCACACCTTCTCCCCGGTAGCGGCGTCTAGGACGAAAAGCTCGCCGCGTTGAAACCCTTTGATCGGCCTCTTATCCGAGTTCCATATGCCGAAGATCACGACCCTCCTGCCCTCGATCTCCCCTACGACAGGGGATGAGGGGACCGCTTCACAGATCGTATAGCTCCAGGGCAACGTCTCATAACACCATTTCTTCCTACCGTTCCTGGCGTCGAGGGCGTAGACGGTCCTGTCGGACGAGACGACGAAGACCGTGGGCTCGCCGTTCACCCAATCGAAAGCCGGGGCGGAGCTCAACGCCCCGCCGGTCGTGAACTCCCACACCTTCTCCCCGCTGAGGGCGTCCAGACAGTAGAGGTTTTGATCGTAAGCTCCCACGAATACGAGCATCCTGCCGTCCACCTCCGCCGCCACCGGCGATGATGACCAAACGCTCACGCCCCGCCTGTATCTCCAGATGTGCTCCCCCAGATCGAAACGCCACCTCAGCCGGAGCTCCCCCGATGTGAAGTCCACCTGGGGCTTATAACCGGTATGACCCTGATCGCCCCCGAAGAAGGGCCATTCGGTCGACCCGATGATCTGAACGAGGAGGAGGATCACCGCGATCCTCATCTCAGCTCAAGCCTCCCGACGCATCCTTTCAAACATCTGCCGCAGTAGATGCAGCTTGACAGATCCAGTTTCCCCCTCTCGATGGCGCCCATCGGGCAGACCCGATCGCACTCCCCACACCCCGCGCATTTACCGGTGCTTCCAAACCTGAGAAGGGATATCTTAGATATCAGCGAGAGGAAGGTCCCTAGAGGACAGATATATCGACACCACGCCTGTGGGATCAGAAGTGAGGTGCTCAGCACGACGAACAGCGCCAACAGCGAGGAGTAATCGAGCTCGCCTCCGTAAAGCACACACCAAGGGTTGGTCACGAAAACCCTGATAACCACCAACGTCATCCAGATCCCCAGCGCCGGATACCTCACCCTCTTCAGCCTCTCGGCCAAACGTCGGCTCAAAAGCGCGGGGAACATGATCAGAAGCAGCAGTATGCTGAAACAGGCCGCCACGTTCTCCGTGAGGAAATCCGTGGAGGGTTTGAAGGCGATGAGCATTCGGATGGCGATGAACGAGACGAGGACAAGCAGGATCAGATCCGCCGCCTTCGATCTCCTCCCGAGCCGTTCCCTCTTGAAAAGCGCGATCCTGCCGATCCCTTCCTGGAGGAAACCTAGGGGGCAAACCCATCCGCAGAACGCCCGGCCCAGCGTCAGCGAGAAGCCGAGCAGTGGGGTGAAGATACAGAGCTGACCGAACGCCCTCAGATCATCCCTGCCCACCTCAGCGATGCCCCCTACGGCGTCCCGAAGCATACAGAGGCATCTATGAAGGAAGATCACGAAGACGAAGGTGGAAACGGCCCTCAACGCCCATCTGGCCCGCTCCTCCCGCCCGAACCTCCACAGAAAGAGGCCTGAAAGGGAGAGGAAGAGGGAGATCAGGATGAACGGCGTGGCATCTATCCAGCTGTTAGCCACGGGTATCAGGGGACGGGTCACGATCTTTCTGACGATCAACCCGAAGAGATCATGCAGGCTCATCCATCTCCTCCTCGTCATCGATCAGGACGCAGGCCGATTCAGGGCTGAAACCGAGGTAAACCCGCTCGCCGACTGAGAGATGAGATCTGAGGAAATCGCGTCGGGGGAGGTGTGAGATGAACCGCACATCTCCGACGTCAACCGATACCCTTATGAAAGCGCCCCTATCCGATATCTCACGCACCACGCCCTCGAAATCGTTTCCCAAACTTAAGGGCTCGCGCGATACCCGCACCTCCTCCGGCCTGATACATATCCCCCCCGGATCGACCTCTCCCCCCCCCAGCGCTTTCACCTCGAGCCCGCCCACTTTCATCACGAGCAGGCCGCCCTCGTTCCGTTTGATCTTGCCCTTGAACAGGTTCTCAACGCCTAGAAAACGGGCGGCGAACGCGGTTTTGGGCCGATCGAACACCTCCTCAGGTCGGTCGACCTGCACCAGTTGACCGTTGTTCATCACGCCTATCCTGCCGGCCAAAGCGCGCGCCTCGGAGTAATCATGCGTCACGTGGATGACCGTCAGGTTCAGCCCCCTGTTCACCTCCTTCAACATGGCGTAGGCACGTTCCCTTGAGCTATAGTCGAGCGAGTGTAAAGGCTCGTCCAGGAGCAACACATCGGGCTTCACCGCCAGAGCCCTCGCCAGGGCGACCTTCTGTTTCTCACCTCCGCTTAACGAGCCCACCTCCCCCCGATCGAGGAGCTCCTCTATGCCGAGCATCTCGACCACCTCCCGCACCCTCCTCTCCCTCTCTTTCCTCGAGTATCCCCTAGCCCTCAAGCCGTAGGAGATGTTCTCCTTGACCGATAGATGGGGGAAAAGCCCATACTCTTGATATACGAACCCCACGTTTCGCCTCTCGGGCGGGATATGGGTGACGTCCCTGCCGTTTATCCATATCTCCCCCTCATCCGGCCGCCAAAACCCGGCTATCGTCTCCAGCAGCAAGGTCTTACCCGCCCCGCACGGCCCCAGGAGAACGAAATACTCCCCGCGTTCCACCCTCAACGTTATCCCTTTAAGGGAGAAACCCCCCCATCTCCTTCGAACACCTTTCAGCTCGATCATCTCCCAGACCTCATCTGCTGAAGATAAAAGCCTTCGCGGCGGGCTGCTCCCTGATCCACCTCAGGAGAATGAAGATCCAAAGACAGATTATGAGGAAAAGGATCGCCACGGGCTGAGCCTCCGAAAGGCCGTATTGGGTGAAGACGTCATAGGTGAAGGTGGAGATGGTGAACGGGTGGTAGGCCAGAACCATTAAACTCCCCATCTCCGACAGGGCTCTCGACCAAGTCATCACACACCCTTCAAATATCGAAGGCGCGGCCAGCGGGAGGGAAACCTTGAAGAAGGTTCTCAAAGGGGAGGCGCCCAGGCTCCGGCTGATCCTCTCCAGCTTCGGATCTATCGATTGGAACCCGTTCATAGCGCTGAAAAACAGAAAAGGCGAGCTGACGTAGACCTGAGCGGCCACCACCCCGAGATGACTGCCGGCTATGCTCACCCCGAGCGTCCTCCTGAAAAACTCGCCGATCGGCGTCTTCGGCCCCAACATCACCAGCAGCGCTATACCGACGATCGTGTGTGGGGTGAGGATCGGGATGGACAGCAGCGATTCCAACGCCCTCTTGCCCTTGAACTCCATCCTCGCCATGGCATAAGCCAACGGCACGCCGAAAAACAACGAGATCAAAGTGGTGATGGTGGCGGTCAGCAGGCTGGTGAGCAGGGCTGAGCGGAAATCGCCCCGCTTCAAAGTGGCGGCTAAGGTCTGAGGGGCGCTCTGAAAAAGCAGATAAAGAAGGGGGAACAGGATGAAACAGAGCAACGGGAATCCGAGGGCGAACATCACGAGGTGAAACCGCTCCCCTCTCGCGCCGCCGACGGCTAACAGCACGGAATAGAACAAGCTGAACGTGATCAGGCTCTGAACCCAGTAGGGGGTCAGGAGGAGTATCGATAAGATGAAGATCACCAGATACCCCATCAGCTTGGGCGATCGATACACGGCGGCGTACAGGATCAGGAGCAGCGGGAAGAGAAGGGATCTGCCGGCATAGACCACCAGGAGAAGGAACAGGATCAGATATCCGGCCAGATAGATCGACCACTTGAACCCCTTCGATCTCCTCGACCAGATGAGCCCATGGCACAGGAAGAAGAGGTCGGCGCACAGATTGACCAGGTTGGTCCCCCAATCCATCAGGCGAGACAAGAGGAGGAGGTGGATCGCGGTTACGGATCCGAAGGCGAAGGCGTATCCCAGCTTATCCCTTCCCAACATATCGCCTCAGCTTCCTCGGAACCTTTGACCTCCCCTTGGCCTCGGCGGGTGTTATGAGTTGATATCCCTTCGCCCTCAGAACCCTCCTGCCCTCCTCGCCGAGGAGGAGATCGAGGAACATCAGGGCGTGTCTCAGATGGGGAGCGCCCTTGGGGATCGTCGCGGCGTATGATATCCTGCCAGCATCGCCCTTGAGCGGATCGATATACCTCAGCTCACCTCGCAGGGCGGCCGACAAGGGGAGCAGGGCGTAATCGAGATCGCCCGATCCGACCGCTCTCGTCAGCTCATCCACCTCATACCGTTTCACCTTCAACCCCCGGATCATCGGCACTCTCGCGGTGTCGAAACATCCGATCCTCACCCCTCTTCTCGACAGAACCTCCCTCCAGTTGGCGGCGTTTATCTCCCCGGCGTATCGGCTCGAATCCGCGTAGGCGATCACCAACCTGTCGGCGGCGAACTTTATGAGCCAATCGGCGTAGCTCGGGGTGAACAGCTTCCTGGGCATGAGCATCCTCTCGATCAGCTCAGGATCGGATATGACCAGGTCCACCTCCCTCCTCAAATCGATCACCTTACATACAGCGCCCATGGGCTCGGACGGCTCGGCCTCGACCTTTACCTCCGGATGGATCTTCTCGAACCTCCCGATCAGCTCCTCCATAGCGCCCGACAGGGCTGAGTCGTAGAAGATGATCAGCCTCTCCTCATCATACGTGCAGGCCAGCAGGATGAAGAGGAAGAGCGATATGGAGATGAGCCGCGCAATCGCCCCTCTCATCGCTCACCCCTCACCAGCTCCCTCAGCTCCGGAGGCATGTTCCGGACGCCGACCGCCAGGGGCGGATCGATCGGCGGTTGACCGTTCTCATCCATTATCCTCTTCCCTTCCTCGCTCAACATCAGCTTGAGGAAATCCACCGCCAAATCATAATGTGGGGCGCCCTTGGGGATCGTCACGCCGTACACTATGGGCGATCCCTTGATCACTATGTACTCCCCCGGCTTCTTACCGGTTATCCTCACCTGAGCCTTGGCGTAGAGCTCCTCCAGATCCGGATCGCTCAGGTCGATCTCCCTGGGAAGCTCCACATATCTCAGCCTGTGCTGTTTGGCCACGGAGAGATACTCGAAGGCGTAGTCCAAGTCGAGCGATTCCAGCAGGGGCAGCAGCTCGACCGAGCCCTGCCTTATGTTGCTCGGGGGACAGTTCTCCATCAACGTCTCATATATGCTCCTCCCCTTGAGCCTGTCCTTGTAGTAGATATCCGCCAGCTGCCACACCATCAACGTCCTGTATCCGCATGGATCCATGTTCGGGTCCGATCTGCCGAACCTCACGTCCTTCCGAGCGAGTATCTCGAACCAGTTATCGGAGTTGATCTCATCCCCATATCTGCTCCTCTCGGTGTAGGCGATCACCATTCGGTTGCCGGCGAACTTCACATACCAGTCGGCGTAATCGGGCATCAGTATGGCCTCTATCACCTTGTAATCGGCCACGGCGACCAGGTCGGCCTCCCTCCTCAGCTCCGAGACCTTTCTCGCCGCCACAAGGCTCCCCGAGGCCTCCCTCTGCACCTCCACCTCCGGGTGAAGCCTCTTGAAAGCCTCGACCAGATCGGCCATCGGCTTCGACAGGCTTCCGGCGTGGAATATTATGAGCTTCTCCTCCCCGCCACATCCCGATATCAAAGCCGCCACCGCCGATATCAGAACAGCCCACCGCATCACCTCACCTGGAAGGGACATCCCCCTCACTCCTCGCTCAGATGCAGAAATCCGAATCGGGGCGATGTCATCCAGAGCTTAAACCTGGGGTCTTCCGCCCACCGTTTGTAGTCGTCCTCCACCTTCTCAGCGAACTCGCGTTCGATGATCTCATCGCCCACGATCGTTATCGAGCCGCCGATCGGCCCGGAGCGCCTGAACTTCACCTTAACCCATCTCCCATCGATTAAGAACCCGATGGCGGCATACCGGTCGTCCACCAGGGGTTCAACCTCTATCTCGCCCTCGCCGACGTGCATCAAAACCAGGAACTCCAGCTTCTTGGAGGGGGTCAAGCGATGTATCTCCAGGACCTTCTGGTGTTTCGTCCTGCCGTCGAACAGATACCAGCTGTAGGAGATGCTGAACGGAGGCGTTTTGGTGTATTTGTTCGGCTTAGAGGGGTCGAAGGTTTCGAGCTTCGGGTTTTCGGGGAGGATCACCCACCCGCGCATCGTCTCCGACCCGGCTTTAACGGTGAACCGGTTGCCCTCGACCCTCAGCTCCGGGCCCACGGCTCCCACCCAGTATGCCCTCTCCGCTTTCGGCCCAAGCATGACCCGGTCGTAAGCGATCACCACGTCGGGTTTGACGAACACCACCTGTCTGTACACCTCCTCGGCGAGTCCCAGATCCCACGAGCAGGTCGCATCGCCCGCCACGTAATCGAACTCCGGGCTGGTCTCATAGGCGATTATCTCCCCCTCTTTGATCAAGGGCGACTCGGTGTGGCCGTGGAGATCGATGCCGCCGCCCCATCCCCCCTCGGCCGGGGCGTATCCCACAAGCCTTCTCTCCCGCACGATATACCTGAAGGTCGGATCGGAGAACCTGTTTATGAGGAGGAGCTCCTCCGCCCTGGGATGTCTCAAGTTCTCGCCCCATCTCCTCATCCAATCGGACGGCTCGATAACAACGACGTTCCCCCAGCTCTTGCCCGGGTTCGGGTTCCCGTCATCCCCATATGAGGAGGCCGTTCCCAGCAGGAACTCACCGCCTTTGATTATCATCAGGTGTGTGGGCCGATGTCGGTAGACGTGATCCCTTATGCCGCATCTGAAGATCACCTCGGTCGCCCCGGCGCTCCAATCGGACCGCATCACCACATCCCCCTCGCCGTCGAACAGCAGCGTTGGGGGAAGCTCCTCAAGCGTCACCTCGGGGGAGCCCGGCTCGTACCAGCCCAAGGCCAGGGCGATCGGCACCACAAACGCCATCGCCCTCGTCGTCGAAGCCGACTCCTCGAACCTCAACAGCTCGTCCACCTCCTCGCTTGAGATCTCCGGCTTTGACAGCTCCATTATCAGCTTATCCCAGCCGTATCTCCACTTCTCGAGAGGATGCCCGCTCAACGCCCCGTCGATCCACCTGATCGGCTCCCCCAGAGGCCCGACCGGCCCGAGCATCCTCCTCCTATCGTTTATCGGCCGGACGAGCTCCGAGTGGGTGAGGAACCCGTAGACCAGCTTCTTTCGGTGGAACCTCCTCTCCCCGAACACGTTCCTCAAGTAGAGGAACGAATACCCGTAGCCGGCGAGTGGGCAGTGACACCCCGTCCTCTCGTTGAGCCATCTCCGGCCCCCGCGTTTGCCCTGGTGGAGCGTGAAGTATCTGTCGACGTTCGACAGCCACATCCCTATATGCCACAGTATCGCCCTCTCCCTCGGGGTGAGCGGCTCCTCGATCGACGCCAGCGTCCAGGGCAGCACGTTCATATCCCCTAGATATCTGTTGAAGAACTCGCGCAGCTTCTCCACCTCCTCGTCCGCCTCGCCCGGGGTAGCGGCGACCATGTCGAAAAGCGTCGCGACCGCGCCGGGGAAGAACGGCCCGTGGTGGTGGAAGGTGCAGTATCCGTCCGTCCGAGCGTCCTTGAGGATCTCCTTTATCCTCGACCTGAAGTATTCCCTCAGCTCCGGATCGGGCGCGAACATCGCTCCGAACTGAACGGCCAACATCCGCCACCCCAGCTCATACCTCCTCCACCCCCCCTGTGAGGGGAGCTTACGCTGAGCCTCCGGGAGGGCGGGCACGAAGGTCGATCGGGCGATCCCGGCCGGCAGGAACCCCTCCCTCTCGCACTCCCTCCTGAGCCATTCGAAATATCGCCTGAACAGCCTGGGATATCTGGCTATCCTGTCCTCGATCTTCGGTATATCCTCCCTCCTGAACAGCATCCTGGGATGTTCCAACTTCGGAACCCTGACGAACCTGTGTTCCCTGACGATCCGCCCGCGCGGGGAGGTGAGGGCGATCGTCAAGGTGAACGTCCCGGTGCTTTTCAGCTCGAGTTCGATTAGATGCGATCGGCTCTCAAGCGGCGAGAGGATCAGGTCCATTCCCCCGATATCCTCCACCTCGTCCATATAATTCCTCGCCTCATAGTCCAAGTGCACTTTCTGGGGGGTGTTAAGCAGGTTTCGCAGCTCGATCCTGAACCTGACCGGCTCATCATGGTAGAACAGCGATCGATATCTCTCGGGTATCGATTCGGCGCACGGCGGCTCGCCTACCACCTTCACCCTCACCGCTCCCTCGGCCGTCCTCTCGACCTTGAGGGCATCTATCATGAGAAACGGGCTATATGCCTTGACCCTGATGAGGTGCCTGCCGGGCGATAGATGGAGAACGGGCGCGTTCCACCTCCAAAACTCCTCCGTCCCATCGACCAGGAACTGCATCTGATCGGGCGTCATCCATATCTCCCTCCGCCACGGATACTCCGGCCCATCGTCCAACGATATGGTTAACGGCCCGGGCCGATCATACTTGCTGAGCGGGATAGGAGGTGCGAGCTGAGGATCGCTCACCGAGCTCACATCCGCCCATCTCTCCTCGACCGTCCTCCCCTCGGCATCCACCAGGGCGATTCGAACGGTGAGGTTGTTATCCACGCTGAACCTCTTGCTCATGCCTCCCCCCAGATCGATCGAGACGGAGGTTCGCCGGCTGAAACGGGGGCTGACGTCGAGGGCGTGGCCGATCCTATGCAGCGTCCTCTTTTCGAGCGAGATCGGCGCCAGGAAGACGGCCAACCTGGTGCGGAGCTCCAGCTCTATCCGGTCGGACGGTATCAGCGGCCACCAGCTGTTGTTCGGAGGCGTGATGGCCTTCAAAAGCAGAGGTTCAGCCGGGAGATCCACCTCACCGGTCGCCTTCAGCTCGCCCGGATCCACCCTCACCACCTTCCTCGTTTTCCAGCAGGCGACGAACAGCTCTGAGCCGCACCCTTTCAGCCATCCGGGCGGCGCGAACGTCTCCAGGGCCACCGGCATGCCCGGAACCCTCACCTCCCCCACCACGCTCAGCTTCACCGGATCTATCGCCACCACCCTGTCTCCCAAAGCATCCGAGACAAATAGCCTGCCTCTCGTGGGATCCGAGGCGATATCGGATGGGTATCCCCCCAGATCTATCACCTTTACTAGCTCGCCGGTGCCGACGTCCACCACCCCTACCCTGCCGGTGGAGGGGGATGTGAAGAACAGTTTGCCGGCCGAGATCACCATGGCGTCCGGACCGGGCGTCTCCTTCAACGGCTCGGGGAAGCTTTCGAGGACCTTCGGCCCTTCTGTCACGGGCCGGACGTCTATCTCCCTGGAGACCCTCCCCTCCTCGGTCACCGCCTCAACCCGGAGCTTATGGGGCGAGGGGGAGGTGAAGCGCACCCAACCGGGCCTGTTCCGATTTCCCACCTCAGCGGACCGCCTCCTGGCGAATCCATACCATTCCCTGTCGGCATATATCCGCTTGAACGTCTCGAGATCGATGACGACAGGCTCGAGCCACACGATCAGCCGTCCATCCCCTTCCGCCTCCAGATGCGCCACCTCCCAGGGCAGGGCCGCCTCCGCCGAGATGGAGCGGCTTTCCAAGTCGATACAGATCACCTTCCTCCCCTTGAGGCAGCCCACATATAGACGCCTCCCATCAATCGCCATCGTCCACGGCGCCCCATCGATCGAAATCTCGCCTCTCAGGGAGAGATCGGACGGTGCGAGCACCTGAACCTTTTCCTCGGTCGAGTTCGCGACGTAGATCGAATTTGAGACCCTATCGATCACCAGATCGGCGATGTATCCCCTCAAATCGACGGAGTTGATGACCCTTTCGCTTTGGGGATCGAAGGCAGCCACCCTCCCTGCCTCAGGACATGTGAAAAACAAGAGGCGTTTGCCGCCGATCTCCCACAGATCGATGACGTCCGGGCCGGGCCTGTGCTCCAGCGGATAAGGGAACCGTCTGACAGGGCGCCTGTCGCTGTGCCTCCACAAAAGCGCCCATACCCTGAGGTCCACCGGGCGGGGCGTCTCGACTGGGAAGATCAGCTCAACCCCCTCTTCGACCCTCCGGGGTTTGAGGTATATCCCTCCGCTGGCGGAGGGATCCCGTCTCAGCTCCCACTCCCCTCTCATCTCGGCCCTCTCCGCCTCCCAGGTGCCGATCTCCCCCACTTTCGGCAGAGGGAAGAGGGTCTGAGCGGTGGAGAGGGCACAGATGACCAGGCTCAAAACGACGAAGCAGCTTAGAAACCTCAACCGCCCGATCATGATTTGTTCCCCCTCTTGGCGGAAGCAGCGATCTTGAGGGATCCCTAAATTCTAACTCCAACTCCTACCGTCCGTCAAGCTCCCATAGGCTGAGGTTGAGACAAGAGTTGGGACAAGTTTACAGGGAGCCTCCCAAGGAGGGAAAATAAAGGAGGCTCCCATGAGAAAGTCTATCCCATTTTTCAAATTCATGCAACTGATTTTCGACGACCCCGATCATGCCAAACATGCCGCCCAAATAGCCCAAGCGATCCTCAAAGCAAGGAAGCT
>Ga0180302_10000809_pt1 | contig 14422 bp, 19 predicted proteins | sample GuaBasSediGuay17_FD_121794 | JGI IMG/M metagenome (GOLD analysis project Ga0180302, IMG submission 121794) | Subseafloor sediment microbial communities from Guaymas Basin, Gulf of California, Mexico - Guay17, Core 4571-4, 12-15 cm | ecosystem: Environmental > Aquatic > Marine > Hydrothermal... | reverse complement strand
GATAAGAGATATGCTGATAAGATCTATACTTAAGATATCATTTGATAATGAGAATGTAGCTGAATTAATATACAAATCAATAATACCCGACAATAAACAAGTGCCCGAGAGATTAACCATAAAAACAGAGGTAAGGGGAGCTGATATTGTAATAGAGATAGTCTCACCTAGCCCGATGACTATTAAGAATACGATAGATGAAATAATAATGTGTATAATGACAGCTATTCGAGTAGTATCCTCAGTAGCCTATTGAAACAGTTCATCATTTTCTGTGTCTTTTGTTTCATGAACCTCTCACCCCGTAGGGTTTAAATTCATTTCCTCCTAGGAGTATTTGGATATCGACCCTATGAATATCGAGAGTATGAATCTTGGATGTGTCTCCATGTCGCTGAGGCTAGTCAGGAAATGGATGACTGGCTGGCGTAGGAGGTATAGAGATGAAACTCGGGTAATGAACCCTAGAGTGCGATACAAAAGAAACACTCTAGGAGGAACCTTATTAATCGAGATTACTAGATGAGTAATAGTAGAATATATCAACTTGAGAACACATTTATAATACCATGAGTAGTTACAGAGGTGGTGTAAATGTCGAGTATACGTATAAGTAGAGCAGCCAGGGAAAGATGGCTTGCCAAGAAGTGGTATACCCTGTATGCTCCTTCATCTTTTGGATTCGCTGTCCTTGGAGAAGTTCCAGCAAATAGTGATAAGCATATGCTAGGTAGAACTATAGAGGTAAGTCTCTACGATATAACAAAGGATATATCACAATTACCCATAAAATTGAAGTTTCAAGTGGTAAGAATTGAAGAAGATAAGGCTTTTACACAATTTAAGGGATTTGAACTCTCAAGAGATTATCTAAAGAGCCTTATAAGAAGAGGAACTTCTAAGGTAGAAGCTATAAGGGATATAGTAACTAAGGATGGAGTTCATCTTAGAGTATTCGTGCTAGTTATCACTGCTCATAGGGTAAAGAAATCTCAGAAACGAGCTATAAGGAAGAAAGCATGGGAAGTTATTGAGGAAAAAGCCAATCAGCTTACATTTGAAGAATTTATACAAGAAGCAGCACTAGGCCCTATAGCAGCTGAGGTTTATAATAGAGCTAAAGTAATATATCCCCTTAAGAAGGTTGAAGTGTCTAAAATTAAAGTTCTAACGAATACCTTTGAAATACCTCTAAAGCTACCACCTTCTATTGCAGCATCATGAGAAGACTACTGGAAAGGAATACTATACTAAAGAACTGGACAAAAGTAGACCTTAGAATATGCTTATATTACCCAAGTACCTATGAGTCTGGTATTCTAAGCCTTGCACTTCAGATGCTCTATGGGTTATTCAATGAGAGAGAGGATGTGCTGTGTGAGAGAAGTTTTGACAATATATATCCCAGAGGCATCAGTATAGAAAGTCACCGAAAACTGAATAAATTTGATGTATTAGCTTTCACTATCCATAACGAACTTGATCTCTCCAAATGCGTGGAAGTACTAGAACTCTTAGGTATACCAGTTTACTCTAAAGATAGGAATCCTAGAGAATATCCTATTCTCATTGCTGGTGGTCCTGTAGCTTTTCAGAATCCATCACCAATTTCGCCCATATTTGATGCGATATTCATAGGAGAAGTAGAGGATGTGTATAATCAACTACTAGATGCTCTAAAAGTAGCTAAAGATACAGGTTCGCTAGAAGCCTTAGCTGAAGTCCCTGGGTTATACGTACCAATTCATAGTGAGAAAAGAGTTAGGAGAGTTTACACTAAGGATTTAGATGAAAGCTTCTATCCTTTAAGACAATTTATTCCGGTTGATATTAAAGTAGCATTTGGACCCTCATTTCTTCTTGAGATCAATAGAGGATGTGGTTATGGCTGCAGATTCTGTCTAGCAGGTTTCATATACAGACCCCCTAGAATGAGGAGTATGAAACGTATACTAGAGATTTTAGATATAGGCTTAAAACAGAGCGGAGTTAACTCCGTATCCCTAATATCTTTGGCAATGGTAGATCATCCACAAATAGTCGATATACTGGAAGAGATATGCGATCGAAATCTTAGGGTATCAATCCCCTCACTAAGATTAGACGCCTTAAGTGAAGATGTTATTAAACTTATTCGAAAAAGTGGACAACGAAGCATAACTGTAGCCCCAGAGGTAGCTACAGTAAATTTAGCCAACAGTATAAATAAGGGAATATACCCTGACGATCTATTTGAGCTCTGTAGAATAGCACGATCTTATGGATTTAGGAAGATCAAATTATACTTTATGATAGGGTTCCCTGGAGAAACTCTCAAAGATGTAATGGAAATTGGAAGACTTATCCGTAAGATTAAGGAAAGTGGCTTTCAAAGAGTAACTGTTACTATAAATCCCTTCATACCAAAGCCTCATACACCACTTCAATGGGCTCCTTTTGAGAGTATAAAGAATATTCTGGAGAAGGAAGATGTTATTCTCAGATCACTCAAGTCAACTAGTGGCGTGAAAGTAGAATTTCTGAACTGGAAATTTGCCTATAGTGAGACTTTCCTAGCTAGAGCTCCTGAAGAAGCTCATAGTGTAATACTAGAAGTTGCTCATAGAGGTGTACGTACTGTTAGTAGTTGGCACAGAGCGATTAGTAAGTATATTGGTAAATATGGACGTATACTCGAAAAACCCCTCCAAGGATACGAGCTTGAGGATGAATTACCATGGGATATAGTGGATATTGGTATAAGTAAGAGTTACCTACGCTACGAATATGAGAAGTATTTCTCTGGAGAGATTACGGAAAGTTGTTATAGTAGGTGCAGTAACTGCGGTATATGTCCTCTAGGCAAGTCTTTTCCATAGAATATCGATGACAATATCGTAAACTCTACTCAGCACCTGTCCCAGACTACCTCTTCCTACAGCTCCACCTGCTGTAGCGTGACCTCCTCCTTCACCGTGTATTACCCTTCCTATAGCTGGTAGTAGATCCTTTCCTAAGCTTATCCCTGTTAACTTGTAAAACTTAGATGATGATCTAGCACTTATCCTAATAGTATCATTCTTTTCAGCAACAACTATGGCTAGGTCTACTCCTAATGAGATCAGAGTTCTTGCTAGAACTCCTTCATAGGCGCTCACATATGACAGAGCTACTATGAATTCTCCTATTCTTAAAATATCCATCCTTCGTAGACCCTTGAGTATAGCTATTTTTTCAGAGATATCTACTTCAGTAGTTACTAATGATGACAGAGCTAGTGCGTAGTTAGCACCCCTCTTTAGGAGCTTACTACATACTTCAAATACCCTGGAGTTCGCATGAAGGAATCTTCTGGTATCATAGAGAATACCTGCTAGTAATAGTGTAGCGAGATCACTGGGAATATCCATGCCTAGATTTTCCAGTAGTGTAAACACCATTAGAGAGCACGCTTTGGCCTCCGTAAATATCCACTTACACCTAACTCTGCTCAATGTACCCTTAGTCGGGATATGATGGTCTATTACTATTATCCTGTTTCTGATATTCTCTAAGTTCTTTCCTATATCTCCTAGCTGGCTTAGATTGTTGACATCTACCAGGACATATATGTCTGCCTGTATAAACTCCTTTGATAGTTCTAAATCGCTTCCATAAATCCTCGAGAATACTCTACGAGCCAGTTTACTAGCACCGCCAGGAACTATTATATTAACATCTGAGGTAGGGTAAAGTTGTTTTAGGAGATAGCTCATACCTATAGCTGAACCTATAGCATCTGGATCTGCATCTTGATGAGTTATTATTGCTAATCTATTATATTTATGAAGGGACTTGATAGTATCGATTAGATCCTCAAATTTCATACACTTAACTTATACTCTCTTCCTCTTAAATTCGTCCTATATCCTAACATCTTTTAGTTTAAAGCCTATCCACAGGATATTCCCATCTCTCGTTGTATATTCGTAGTCCTAGTAGAGAGTAGAAAATCTTAGATTTCTAATATCTTGGAAAGCTATTAGTCTATATTTTTCATAGTTCTAATAATTTTCTTATTTCAGTCTCTGCCTTTTCAAGAGCTCTGTCTACTACTTCCTCTAATAATTTATTCGTGTCTATTTTTCGAAAGGATTTAATCTCTATATCGACTTCTACGTTAACTGTAGGGAAGTATTCTCCAATGATCTCTATCTTTATTACTAAGTCTCTTATGTGATCTTCTGGAAATTTACTCTTTATCTCTTCCTCTACATGATTAAAGATTATATTCAGTATTTTACTCTTATCTTCATCTGTAAGTTTTCTAAAGCGTAATCTTTTACGCTTAGCTGAATTCATTCACTTCTTCCCGTCTCTCCTCTAGCTATCTCTCTTATCTCCTTCTGTACATCCATTATTCTCTTTCTAAGCATGGACTCTTGTCTGTCGAGTATCTTTATTCTCTCCTCTATTATCTCTTTCCTCTCCTCTAGATCCTTCTTAAGATCTCCAGGATCTACTGATATGAGCACTATACCTCTTAGTTTATAGGTCTTCACATCACCACCTTTATCTAGAGCTTTATCTATTTCATCTATTGCTATCTCTATCTCTCTAAGTTGTAGATCGAGCTGCTGTTTTCTGAGAATTACTGTCTGAAGTTCGTTCTGTAGTCTCTGTAGATTTGCTACTAATTTCCTAACAGATGGTGGTAACTCTTCTATACTTGACATACTATAGACCTCAATCGAATTAATTAAACTTGAATATTTAAATAGCTATACCTAGGTGCGATCATATCAATACATGAAGTTGAGCTTGAAGTGAGCGTTATCTGAAGAGACAATAAAGCGTCTCTAATGTAGCACCTATCAGTCTTAAAGCACTATTGACTAAGGCTCTTAGTATTGATAGATCAATTCCCTCTATTAATATTACGAGTTTATTATGCTCTCTCGATATATCCATTCTACCTCTCTTAGTATGGAATTCTTTGAGTTCGGGTAAGAGAGATTTATAGAGTACATCCAAGAAATCGAGATCTTCTATCAATAGCTCAATTCTCACTTCTCCACTTGGCATATCTCTCCTTTAAATACCCATTAACTTAATAAAGTATCACTTCTCCCCAAACATATTTTCGATTCTGATACTCCATTACTTCTGTAATATTCGTTGTATGTGGTGGAGAGTCTTTCCTCCCCGAGTGCTTAAATAGGCTCCCTATACAGGACCCTCTTTATAAATAGTTTAGGTCCGGAAGGTTTTAAGTCTCTGGGATTGATGAACTTAAGTACAAATCTCGTACCAATTGAAGGAATTTCCTCGAGTACGATAATATTATCAAATGCATTAGAGAGAGACCTCAGAGAGTCCTCCTCTAGGTAGAATATTCCTAGGACTTCTGATAGGCTATGAGCTAATTCACTTAGTTCAATACTTGGTCCCGGTGTTATTACAATAGCGCATCTTTCTACTCTACCTGGAGATGAGATATCATGAAGCTCTCTCATAAGTTTTACTCCCTTTAGCTGGATTATGAGGGGGTAGAAGTAGTATCTTTCCTCTGATATCATTAAGAAGGTTATTCTTCCAGGATTTCCATGAAGCCCTCTTCCTACTATTAGTACCCTTTCAGCACCTAAATCGAGAGCTTTAGTAGCAAGTTCTTCTATATTTAACTTTCCTCGATTAATCCTAGTAGCTTTGGGTAAGCTTCTAGCTAAATCGTTAGCTAGGCTCCTCGCTCTTGTGCTAGGTCTTCTGGTGGTAGTTACGATTAATTTACTCCTCATTTCCTCTTGAGTTCCTCGGGTGTGAAAGTTTTTCCTAACTCAGTTCTAGGAATCCATGCACCTCCAGCAAAAGTATATCCACACTTCTTACATCTCCATATTCCTACGCTTATCCTTATCATTCTGCCTAGTGTATAGCATCTCGGACATCTATAGGGCCTTCTCCTTCTCTCCTCTATCATTCTAACTCTTTTTCTCAGTGTGGTGCCATATCTCGCTCCGTATCTGCCTGAGATGCCAACGCTCTTAGTCCTACCCATTACTACCACTCTCCTCTACTCACTCAGCGGTGTGGGAAGCTTGCTTATAAGCTTTCTGGAGATCTCCAATCCTTTTTTTCCTAAGTCTATTACTTCTTCTGACGTAAAGTAACCGCTACCTCCCTTTTGAATTGCCACTATTCTACCCTCCTTATCGTAGCATATTGTAAGTCTTGCATCCATAGCTAGTTCTTCTTCATACGTAGGGTCTACTACTACGTACTCTCCTATTTTCGCAAAGGTTATGGATATTGCTGTATTTCCTATTGGTATTGGCTCCTTCTCATCCAATATCTCGATGTGATCACCCTCTATGCGTGTCTTAGGCTTTCTAGCTGTTAAAAGAGCTGATACTGCTGCAAGCATACAGGCATCTAATAAGTTTCCATCGTGATTTAGAGCATAGAGGTCCACGTATACAAACCATACTTTTCTCCCAGTTACTATGACTAACTTTTCTAAATCGATCAATTTAGAGCTTCTTATACCTCTATCCACTACTCTTGATATCTCTATATCTTCTTCCTTAGGTGGACCATATTCGAATAGAGGTGATGCTAGAGGTATTAATTCAGCATTAACTATGAGTGCACCCGAGTTCGGTGAATCGGGAAAGGGTGATGCCATACCGAGTTTTACTCCAGCTATCACCATAGTGTTACCTAGGTTGACAATAGCTGATCCTTCAGCACTATCAATAACTCCAACATTTATCTCTACGTCCCTAAAGTCCATGGGTTTTCTTCCATCTAATCTCTCTCCTTTTTCTAGTAGTGCTCTTATAGTCTTCTGCTTTATAAGTGGAATTACATGTTCTATTCTAGACATTATATCACCCTATATGTCTTTAGAGCATCTAAATACTTGGATCTTAATGCTTCTCTCTGCTTTTCGTAGATTACACCTATACCTTTCTTCGCGAGTTCTAGAGCTTCTTTAAACTCTTCAAGAGTGAAAGTTCCATCACATTGGAGTAATGTTATGGCATTTAGTGAGGGCATCATTGCTACTGGCATATCTCCTTCACCATACTGATCCTCAAGGTGGTTAAGATCAAGAACTATTCTTCCATCTACTTTACCTACAGCTACAGCTGTTACTAGATCTCGCATAGGTATTCCAGCATCGGCTAGTGCTAATGCAGCCGCACTTATACTAGCACATCTAGTCCCTCCATCTGCCTGTAATACTTCTATAAAGACATCTATAGCTGTTCTTGGGAATTTTTCAAGTAAGAGTGCCGGTTCAAGCGCTTCTCTTATGACTTTTGATATCTCTATTTCCCTTCTTCCAGGCGTAGGACTTTTTCTGTCCTTAACGGAGAACGTGGCCATTCTATACTTTGTTCTCAGAAGCGCTCTATCGGGTCTAGCTTGATGTCTTGGATGTACTTCTCTGGGTCCATATACAGCTACGGCAATCTTATTACCTCCTTGTTCAATATAGGCAGAACCATCAGCATTCTTTAGTATACCTACCTCGAACCTTAGAGGTCTGAGCTCATCTAGTAGTCTGCCGTCTATTCTTCTACCACTTTCATCTATTAGCTTAAGCTTAGATTTCATGTCGATCTCCTTCCTAGGGTTTCTCTCACGATCTCCAAAGCTTTTAGCTCTTCTTCTAGTCCTTTCCCTATCATAAGTACTCTATAGTTAGCACCGAGTACTATATTACAGTTGGCTTTCTTCTTAACCCCTCTCAGAAGTGTCTTCTCCTTAGATTTAAGTAGTAACCAATCCCATGAACTAAGTTCCAGAAAGAGACCTCTAGTAGCCTTACCTAATCTAGATTCTTTTATCGTCAGTAGAGGATCTCTCGTTAAGTCAAAAGCTATAACTCTAGCTACAATTAGATCTCCTATGTTCAAGTAGTCTTTTAGCTCTATTTTACTTACATTAACTGGTTTAGAGAGAACTTCTGATATCGGAAGAATAGCTTTCCATGGAGAGTTTATGTCCACTAGCCAGTTAGTTACCCCTATATCGACTATTTTCCCTATCACAATGTCGCCTTCTTTGGGAATATAGGGTGTTTTTAGGGGTAGTACACTCAGTACTCTTTCTCCTCTTCTTCTCTTCATTTTAGGTATTCCTATTAGAGTAGAGACAAGTTTATCATCTAGTTTAATGACTTCTGTAGTTGTCTTGATATCACCCACTTTAACTACTTCACCTGGTAATACTATCTTAATTTTTTCTCTCTTCACCTTTATCACATCATACGAATTCCTTACTTAATATTTTCATTTCCCCTTCTCCCTTAGTCAATTCGAGGAGCTTGTTGAGAAGTGTCTCAGTTAGTCCAGCTGCTATTTCAAGTTCCATACTCATACTACCATCGGATAGGTAGTGAACTCTGAGTACTTTCCCCATTTTTGAGATGGGTCCATAGGCTCTTCCTACATAGGCTGGTGGTACTTTTACTGCTACTCTTGCTCTAGCTAGTTTTAATGGAAGGATGCTCTTAATACTATCTATAACAAATTTAACCTGTTCCTCCACAGGTTTGAAGGGATCTATAGGTACTCTCGCTTGCTTCATTGCCATCTCTATTCTGAGAGGAGGGTGAGGTAGTCCTGTTCTAGGATCTATAGCATTTCTCGAGAGAACCTCTATTACTCTCCTTTTTTTCTCCTCTATAAGTTCACGTCGTTGCTCTGCTGTAAGTTGTAGTTCTCCCTCTTTCACTATCCTGGCAGCGACCTTGTATATGTCGTCAGTTCCGAAGACCTTTTTAATATCCTCCATGGATGCTTTCATTGCTCTTCTTACATCATAATATACAGTATCTCCAATCAGGACTTCTCTTATATCATCTAGTCTACCTGTTTTGAATAACCAGGCTTTTTCGGCATAGACTAATATTTCAAATTTCTTACCCATATAGTGATATCTTGCGATGACTTCCCTAGCTTTCAATTAAACTCACCCTACTTTTTCAATAAGCTCTCGAATTTCTTCTCTTTCCAGTTTTCTAAACTTCATAGTTTCTTTTTCTATTATTGCTACTTCTATGTTCTCAGCTTTTAATCCTCCTTCAATAACTTTATTCAGTGACCTTATTGCTAATGTTACGGCTTCATCGAGATGGATCTCTCTCTTATAACTCTTTTCGAGTAGTCCTCTAAGTTCTTCAGCACCAGTACCAATAGCATGTGCTAGAAATTTGTAGTAAGTACCACTGGGCTCTACGTAAATTAGCTGTGGACCTGTAAAGTCAACACCACCTATTAATAGAGCTACGCCGAAGGGTCTAACTCCTCCATGCTGTGTGTACAATTGTAATATGTCGCAAATTCTTCTAGCTAGTAGTTCTACCTCAATAAGTTCATCATAAAGAAGCCTATGTACTTGTGCATAGTATCTAGCTCTGTCTATTAATACTCTAGCATCAGAGAACCATCCCGAGAAGCTCACACCAATATGATCATCTACTGCTACTATCTTATATCCTCTATTACTTTCCTCTAAGAGAGCTATAGATCTAACCTCTGCAGCAAGTACTATACCTTCTTCTGTCTTTATTCCCAGTGTAAGTGATCCTCTCCTAACGGCTTCCATAGCATATTCTACTTGATAAAGTCTTCCATCTGGTGACCAAATGGTTATAGCTCTATCATACCCCATTCCCGTCGGAGGGAACAATACATATCACCTAGGGATTTTTTCGATCTGTGGCTTATATAACTTTTCAATAATGTATAAGACCTACAGCCATCTCAATTTACAACTATATTTGATTACTATGAGTCCCTATATAAATATCCACTCAAATAGCCTAGTAGAGGATCATATCTTAAATCTCCTATAAGCTCTTCTAGAATTCCTTGTATACTCATGCAGAGTACTAATGTAGAGAGGTATTACTCCTTCCGGGTGTCTACGAAATTATGTGAAATTATCTTAGGCATAGATTCGAGAATTTTAATTGCTTTTTTAAGAGTACCAGTAGTCTTAACTGTGTACATAACTGTATTATCTAGCCTATATCCAGCCATGAGTATGGCTGATCTCACTAGATCGACATGTTTATGAAAGCATGATATTATTCCTGCGCTTCTTTGTTCATCATATTTGACCAACTTGAAGTTTGTCTCTACGAGTCCCACTATTCCGCGAAGTACGAGTAGACTATTGATTAAAGGCTCCTCTATTTCTCTTCTTTTCCATATTTTATCTCCGTTCTTAGATTCCACTCTGAATACTAGGTATCTTCTTCTCAGTCTCTTTGCTCTTACCAGTTCAGCTCCCTCACTATCCTTGTCTATCGCTTTAGTTTAAATATATCATTCATCTAGTAACATTACACCTGGTGCAATGAACTTATTTGAGAGCTTTAGTCTATTTCTCTCAACAATGCTCATTGGGATCTTACTTAGGGAGTATATAGCTCTATCTCCAAGTCCAAGGGTCGAGATAAAGGCTGCAATATCTCTAGGTGGATGCATTTCATAGGGATCACTCGCTCCGCTAGAGCACACTACGTCCACTCCCATTTCCCTCGCTAGTGTCAACATATTATAGTATCTCCTAATAATACTAAAAAGCGTACGCAGACTTGATTTTTTGTTCAAAACTCTTATCCTTTTGAGACATACTTCGAGTATTTTACCTTCATTAGCCATGAGTTTTGCCTGAACTGGTCCAAAGAGATGCTCATTTCCGTGGAAATTGATCATATCTATCCTCCTATCTCTAGCTGAGAATCTGGCAGCGTTCACATTTTTAGGATGGGCAACTATTATTTCGAAGTTCCTTCTCTCCTTTCTAAGTATTCTTTTTGCCTGTATGTTTCTATCAAAATATAGATCAAGTCTGGATATAATTTCTACATTTAAGTCGATCTCCAACTTTTCTCTCGTGCTGATGGATAGCCCGGAGATGGCTATCCCTCTGTATCCTAGCTTTAGACCCCTCTCAAGGAATTTAGGAATATCTTCAGTACTCGCCACTATATATAGGTCGTAGAATTTTCTCAAGATCCTCCCCTGCTAGATGAATATACTTATCTTCTCCGGTTTATATTTCCAGTCCTTTGGGAGTACTCCTACTCTCTTATAATACTTAGCTAACCTATAGATTTTAGACTCTATTGCCTGGAGACCTCTTTTAGAGTGATAATCTTTAGGATGTTCTTCTAAGTGTCTCCTCACCCTCATAGCTCTCCTTATGAGGTTAGCTAGATCCTCTGGAAGTTCAGGGTTTAGACCATGTTCTCTAAGTATCTGTACAATCTTCTTTCCTGTTACCTGTTTAACCAGGGGTATTCCATACTGATCTCTAAGTATTATGCCTATCATTGAGGGGGGATATCCACGTTTAGCTAAATCTACTATTAGGCTTTCAACTTCCCCTGGAGATAATTTTAGCCATTCTGGAGGACCTGTTCTCAGGGGTCGTGTTGAGTGCGACTTACCTTTCTTCTTACGCTTTCTCATACTATCCCCTACATATGCTACTCAGCGTATGCAACTGTTATTTAAAAATGTAATCTTGGAACCTCCTAATAAATACCCCTCTAGAGACTACTGAGAGTAAGTACTATACTAGCTGATAGAATCATTAAGGCTACTATGATCGTAAAGATATCCGTCTCAAATACTCTAGCTAGCCTTAGCATCATTCCTATAGTTACTATGCCTACTACAGTTGAGACTATAAGTGGAGCAACGTATACTGGTTCAAATTCTCTATACATTAACGGAGCAGTCAGTAAACTCACTATAGGTGCGGTTAAGAAACTAACTGTAAGTGAATCCTCTGAACTGAAGCCCAATATTAACATAACTGCCAGAGTTATTCCACTCCTTGAAACTCCAGGTAACACTGAGAGCCCCTGGGCTAGGCTATACAAAATCATATCCCTAAACTCAATATCCTCCACTCTCCTAGTAGTGCTTTTTCCAGATACTCTTAGCAGTATAGCCACCACTAGCAGTAATAATCCTATGAATAACATTAGTACTGAGCCTTCGAGTCTACTTACAACTCCTCTGAATACTATGTAAGTAGGTAAAGCTACTATTATAGAGAGAGCTGTGGTAACTAGTAGGAATTTCAAGTAGATATTGGTGAAGTCAGCTCTAACTAAATCTACCACAGAGCGATAGAATATTTTTCGGTAGTACACGAAGCCAGCTACAGCTGTTCCTAAGTGTAAATATAGTGCTACATCATAAGCTACTTGAGGGGATATTTCTAAAAGCACTAGTATTAGCATTACTATACCGCTACTACTTACTGGCAACCATTCTGCCACTCCCTGAACTATACCTAGTAGTACTAGTAACCATTCTCTCATCTTAAGCTCAGTTGATTAAGGAAATCAAGTTATTAATCCTCACGCTAATAGATAAATAGGTTCAACTGGGAGAGAGTATGACTTATACCGTAGTGCTGGCTGAACCTGAGGGTACTGTCCTAGTAGGTGTAGTTTCAGGTAGTCTAGCAGTAGGTAATAGAGTCCCGTGGGCTAGAGCGTGTGTAGGTGCGGTGGCAACACAGGGATATACAAATATCACACTAGGACCTCTTGTCTTATCCCTACTCGAAAGAGGCTACAATAGTAGGGAGGCTGTTGACTTGGCTCTACGTACGGATCCTGAGCCCGATAAGAGACAGCTTTTAGTGTTCTCCTGTAGAGGGAATGGATACGCTCATACAGGTGTCTTATGTCCTCCAGCCAAAGGTGCTAGGATTGGTATAGGCTTTGTTTGTGGTGGAAATATGCTCAGTAGTAGTGATGTTATCGACGTAATGTATAGGGTGTTAAGTACTACCTCGGATCTTCATCCTATCGTGAGACTCATAAAAGCCCTTAAAGCAGGACACGAAGCTGGTGGAGATAGAAGAGGAGATCGTAGTGCTGCTGTTGTATATGTAGAACCATATAGTAATCCTATTAGGGTTCAAGTGGACTACTCATTGGATCCTCTAAAGAAACTCGAAGAAAAACTTCTTCATATAATCACCTAGAGCTAAGTTCTTACCTAAGTTTAAATTGGAGTTATACTGAGAAGAATAGGGAATACTGTGAGCTCAATCGTACTCGATAAGCTCAGAGAACTAGGAGCTCTTGTTGACGAATACATGGAGGAGGTCCTACTAAGGGATACTTCTGGTGACTTTAGAGAGGCTGTACTCTATCAAGTAAAGGTGGGAGGGAAGAGAATAAGACCCGCACTCACTATACTGAGCTGTGAAGCTGCGGGGGGTAGAATAGAAGATGCTGTACCAGTTGCTGCAGCAATAGAACTTGTCCATAACTATTCACTGATACTCGATGATATAATAGATAGGGGTGAGTTGAGAAGGGGTAAGCCTACTCTTAGAAAGGTCTATAGTGATGTAATGGCTATACTAGTTGCAACACATTATAGAGAGTCTATTGTCCAAGCTATTAACGATACAAAGTGTCCCGTAGAACTTCATTCACTACTCGCAACTACTCTTAAGAGGTTAATAGAAGGAGAGAGATTAGATATATTGTTTGAGCAAGCTGGTAGACATGAAGAATACCTAATTAAACATCGATATTATAACATTACTCTCAACGACTACTTTAAGATGATAAGATATAAGACAGCGGAGCTAATGCGTGCAAGCTGTCTTTCAGGAGCTATAGTAGCTGATGCAGATAACTCAATAAGAAAATCGCTCTCGGAGTATGGACTCAATATAGGAATGGCCTTTCAGATAGTTGATGACCTCTTAGATATATTCGGGGAGGAGAGAGTATTCGGAAAGAAGGTAGGCAAGGACATAATAGAACACAAGCTCGGAAATATAGTTGTACTTCTATCACTAGAGGAACTAGATGAAGTAGAGAAGAGAAGACTACTAGGCATACTGAGAAAAGATGAGGTTCACGATAGGGATGTTAGAGAGGCCATAACCATAATAAAGACTACAACCTCAAAGGAGAGAGCTTATCGAATGGCTAAGGAATTTATTGAAAGTGCTATACATAGTCTCCGTAGGTTAGAGATGACAGAGGCAAGGGAGATGCTAGAAGAGATTGGTTACTTCATAGTGAAAAGAAGGTGGTGATCAATTGAGTTGTACCAATGATAGTAAATTAATAATACTGAAACTTGGAGGATCTGCTATAACCGATAAAAGTAGACCATTATGTCCAAGGACAGAGGTAATGAAATCGTTAGCAAGAGAGATCAGTAAACTTATTCATAAAAACTTTAGGTTCATCTTAATTCATGGAGGAGGATCCTTCGGACATTATGTAGCGACATCCTATAGAATAGATAGAGGAGAGACGTCCTACAGAGGATATATAGAGACTAGAATAGCCATGTTACGTTTAAACGAGCTACTATGCAGATATTTCTCGGATGCAGGGATTCCCATAGTACCTATTCATCCCTCCTGCATAATGATTGCCAGTAATGGT
>Ga0180302_10000808_pt1 | contig 14425 bp, 18 predicted proteins | sample GuaBasSediGuay17_FD_121794 | JGI IMG/M metagenome (GOLD analysis project Ga0180302, IMG submission 121794) | Subseafloor sediment microbial communities from Guaymas Basin, Gulf of California, Mexico - Guay17, Core 4571-4, 12-15 cm | ecosystem: Environmental > Aquatic > Marine > Hydrothermal... | reverse complement strand
GGTTTATCATTTATTGATCTAAACGCATCTCTACGGCTTGTATGCATTTTTCTAACCTTAGTTCCTCTGTGAACTAAGCAGTATACATCTGCTGTTTCGCCATGCATAACAACAGTAACTTCAGCAAAAGGTGCTTTAGCAGCTACGAGAACCGCCGAGTAAAGGTTCATAGCTGCATCAGATGATGGTCTATCTGATGATCTTTGAGAACCAACTAAAACAACTGGTACTGGGAGATTTCTAAGAGCAAAAGCAAGTGCTGCAGCGGTATAAGACATAGTATCTGTTCCATGGGGAACAACTATTCCGTCAAATCCCTTCCATATTTTTTTAGCAATTTCTTCCGCGATTCTAGACCATAGCTCAGGTGTCATGTTTTCGCTGAAAATAGAGAATAAAACCTCTGCTTCAATATTAGCTATATTCATGATTTCAGGGGCGAATTCTAAAATATCTTCTGTTTTTAACGCAGGATATACTGCACCAGTTCTGTAATCAACTCTGCTTGCAATAGTGCCTCCAGTGCTTATTATAGAAACTTTAGGTAATTTCGGATTATACTCTACTTTAATAGATGGAGTATATTTCTTGAGCTTTTCTCCTTCAGCAACCTTTACTAGTTTTAATTTGTCTGTAAAACGTACGCCAATATTATATCCATTATCTAGTTTAATGACTATATATGGTCTTTTTGAGAGAGCAGCCCTAGGCATTAATATTCCTTCAACAACAAGGTCTTTACGTATGATCCTTACTCTGTCGCCAATTTTAACATTACATTTTTCTAGAAATCTTCTCAGCTCTCCTTCATAGCCGTAGAGAGAGTCCTCTATCAAAACTAAGTATCACCTATTAGAAACTTTAGGTAAGATGTTTTATAAAATGAGCTTAGAAGAAACAATAGGTAACAGTAATAAAACAAGCAAATACGGTGCTTATTCTACCTTCTACCGTAACCTCTCTGTAAGGCCATTTGTTGCTGAGCAAGTCTTCTAACATATTCTCTTCTATTCCTAAGCCTTGGGGCTAAATTCTTCCTAGGCTTAGCTGGAATTTTAGGTGTCTGGCTTCTAACCTTTCCAGCTTTAGTTATTGAACCATGAGATGGCATATGTTATCACCTAATTTTTCCGTTAAGGTGTTTTCTACACCAACCCTTATTAAGCTTATCGCTTACCTTGAAGCTAATATTTTAATTAGTGTAGCTTAAATAATTATATGTAGCAGTTCAATATAGAAATCTGAATATGTGATGATAGGAGGTGATTGGAATCAAAGCATACCTTGTAGACCACACTATAGGTGTTTTCGCATTTGACAATAAAGGTAATGTCCTAGCCTACGAAGTAGCTAAAGGAGACTTAGAGAAAGTTGTTGAACATGTTTTTAAAATTGAAAGAGGTGAACCTTCAGAACTCCATGAAAAAGTTTTGAACAAACTATCAAAAACAGAAGGTATAGACAAAGTAGTAATTGAAGATGAAAGACTGGCTAAAATAGTTACTTCTAAAGGATTAGATGTTGAAATAGAACCAGGAAATGCTATTGCTAGAGCATTTAGGGAAAATGTAGTAGACTATGCTGTAAAATATGGATTTGCGGTATCTCCTGAAGAATACTATTCTAAAATGCATGAAATATCGGTGATTCTTACAAGGAGAAAAGTTAGAAAGGCTGTTGAAAAAAGAGACCTACTTGCCGCACAAGGTGTTAGAGCAATAGACGATATTGATAGAACAGTTAACCTGTTCATAGCAAGACTTAGAGAATGGTATTCACTACACTTCCCAGAACTAGATGATCTTATAAAAGAACATGAAGACTATGCTAGATTAGTTTATGAATTAGGTTTAAGAGAAAACTTTACCAAAGAAAACCTCGTTAAACTAGGCTTTAGTGAGGGTAAAGCTAACAGAATAGCTGAAGCTGCTAAGAAGAGTATGGGTGCAGATATTACAGATTTCGACATTAAAACAATGCAAACTTTAGCAGATATAATATTGAAACTTTACCGTCTAAGAGCCGACATAGCTCAGTACATAGGTGATGTTATGAGAGAAGTAGCTCCAAACGTAACAGCACTTGTAGGCCCACTCCTCGGAGCTAGATTAATATCTTTAGCCGGAGGCTTAGAGGAACTAGCAAGACTACCTGCAAGCACTATACAGGTATTAGGCGCTGAAAAAGCACTTTTCAGAGCGTTAAGAACAGGAGGTAGACCGCCAAAACATGGAGTAATATTCCAGTTCCCTGAAATACATAGATCTCCCAGATGGCAAAGAGGCAAAATCGCAAGAGCTTTAGCAGGTAAGCTAGCTATTGCTGCGCGTGTTGACGCTTTTACAGGGCAGTATATAGGCGACCAGCTTAAGGAAACATTAAGGAAGAGAATAGAAGAAGTAAAGAAGCTCTATCCTAAACCGCCGAGACGTAGAGAGGAAGTAAGGCCTAGACCGCGTAAAAGAGAAAGGCCTAGAAGGAGAAGAAGAAAATAGAAAACGGTTTGGGTGAATAATATGAGTCAGCCGGTAAATGTTAAGCCTCATGAGAAATTTGAAGGAGTATTTATTGTTGAGCTTGAAGACGGGTCGTTAAAAATAACAACTAAAAACCTAACTCCAGGAAGGAGAGTTTATGGTGAACGGCTATTTAGGATAGGTGGCGTTGAATATAGAGAATGGAATCCATATCGTAGTAAGCTTGGGGCAGCCATTTTAAAGGGAATATCCCATGTACCATTGAGAAATGGAGTTAAAGTACTATACCTTGGTGTAGCTACAGGAACAACAGCAAGCCACGTCTCAGATATTATTGGTTTAGAAGGTAAACTCTACGGCGTGGAGTTCGCCTATAGGGTTATGAGAGAATTTGTGACATTAGCTGAGATAAGAAAGAATCTATACCCAATATTAGCAGATGCAAGACTACCACATACATACAGAAATGTGGTTGAAGAAGTTGATGTAATATATTCTGATGTAGCACAACCTGAACAAGCAAAACTAGTTGCAGATAATGCGGACTACTTCCTTAAAGAAGGAGGCCATCTACTATTAGCTATTAAAGCTAGAAGCATAGATGTTACAGCAGAGCCTTCAGAAGTTTACAGAAGAGAAATAGATACTTTGAAGAATAGAGGATTCAAAATAATAGATGTAGTCCATTTAGAACCTTATGATAAAGACCATGCAATGGTGTTAGCTGTATTTAAACCTAAGAGCTAAACTGCACCCACGTTTCCGCATAAATTTTTAAATCTCTAAAACTACACTTCAAAAGTTTTGGGAACAGTAAAAACGCCCTACCCTTAAGAGGAAGGACATTACAATGCTTATAACAAGAAACCATGGGCTAGTCGAAGAAGTAATAGATGCTCTTCGAAGCAGAGGTTTTAAAGTAGGTTATGTAGAATACCCCACCTATGAAAGAAGATCATTAGATATTGTAGCTAGAAGAAGTAATGAAAAATACATTATGAAAGTTTCTTTCGAAATAGACTGCGTTAGCTCTAAAGAACTAGCAGAACTAGCAGCATTATCTAAAATATTCGATGCAGCGGGAATAGTTGTTAGTAAGAAAACTAGGAAAAAAGAACTAAAAGACTACGTTGTTTACGAACGTTACAATGTACCTGCAATGACACCTGAAACACTAAGAGAACTTGTAGATCGTGGGGAAGTATATGTTTATGCTGGTAGAGGAGGATACTATGTTAGAATAAATGGTAAGAAACTTAGGAAGAAAAGAGAAGAAAAGGAAATGTCGCTAGGTGACTTAGCTCAACTACTTGGCGTTTCAAGAAAAGCTGTTTACGAGTATGAAAGAAAAAGAATGAATTTAAGCTTCTCTACAGCTTTAAGGCTAATAGAGATTTTCGGGGAAGACATATTATTACCCGTTAACATTAGGGGCCGTGATATAAGAGAAAGAGGAGAACTTATAGAACTTCAGAAGCTAAAGACAAAGTTTAAAGAAATAGTTTCTCAACTTAAAGAACTAGGTTTCCTAACGGCAGTTACTGAGAGAACACCTATAGATATAGCAGCTAGAAGAAACGATAAAGGAAAATTTGCTATAACACTTAAAGAAACAGGAAGATCTCAGAGAGACCTCGAAGCAAAACTTGAAGCTGCTGAAATAGTTTCAAGAACATTAGACATAAGATCGCTTATAATAGAGGATTTAAAGAACCTAGTAAGATATATATCAGAATTTTATGGGTAAAGGTTAATCTTGAAAATATATGTAACGGGAAGACCGGGTGTAGGTAAAACAACAGTTGTTTTTAAAGCTATAGATATTTTGAGAAAACATGGTTTAAAAATTGGAGGAATTTTCTGCCCGGAAGTAAGAGGCAGTAGCGGTTATAGAATAGGTTTCAAAATAGTAAATTTACTAGACCATTCTGAAGGATGGTTAGCAAGAAAGAACGTTCAGCTCAGAGGCCCCAGAATCGGAAAATATGTTGTCATAGTTAATGATGCTACTGTAGTAGGTGTTAAAGCTCTTAAAGATGCAAGAGAAAAAGCTGACGTAATAATAATAGATGAAGTAGGCCCTATGGAGCTTAGAGTCAGCGAGTTACGTAGAGAGATAGTGAGCTCATTAAAATCTAATAAACATATAATAGCTGTAGTACACTATAGGTTAAGGGATTTTGAGATAATGAACATACTTAGGGGCTATCTTAAATATGAAGTAACGTTAACTAATAGAGCTATGTTGCCTAAGATAATAGCTGACAAAATATTACTTGAAACTAAAAGATGAAAATGGGATACTAAGGAATGGAAAAAATACCAACTCAAATAGTCATAGAAGGTTTAGCTAAGATAGTGGTTCCTGATTTTTCAAAGTATAGGAGAGAATATGGTGTTTATGAACCTACATGGGCACCGGTGTTTTATAATCCGCTAATGAAACTAAACAGGGATTTGTCTGTAGCCGTTATTGAAGCCTATTCTCTGAGAAGAAAAGCATTGAAGATAGCAGATATTTTAGCAGGTACTGGTGTTAGAGGTATACGTTTTGCACTTGAAGTAAACAATATTGATAAAGTACATATAAATGACAAAAATCCATTAGCTTACGAGTTTATGGTTAAAAATATAGAGTTAAATAATGTAGCAAGCAAGGTTGAAGCAGAGAATTTAGATGCAAACTTAATGCTGAGATATCACAGGTTTGTAGGAGAACTTTTTGATTACATAGATATTGATCCTTTCGGCTCACCTATAGAATTCATAGATTCAGCTTTAGCTACAGTAAGAATCAATGGAATGTTAGGAATAACAGCAACAGACACCGCAGTTTTAGAAGGCAAACATCCAAGCGCATGTATTAGAAAGTATTTTTCGAAACCTGTTAAAACTTACTTTTCTAAGGAACTAGCTATAAGAATATTGTTAGCATCAATAGTGCTAAGAGCCGCATCCCAGGAAATGGGGGTTAATGTTAAGTTAGGTTATTATAACAAGTACTATGTTCGCGTATATGTTACTGTATCTAAAGGGGCTAAAAGAGCCGATGAGTCCTTAAAAAATCTTGGCTACGTTATTTTTGATAGAGAGAAAGAAACATTTTTTACAGCTCACGATCTAGCAAAACTTTACAGCTTCACTGATGGGAAACGATATGTCATTAGCGGCCCTATATGGTTAGGTAAGTTAGGTGAAAAGGAATTCATAGAAGATGTATATAAAATCATTATAAAAAAGAACCACTTAAAGTATAAGGAAATAACGAGACTTATTCTAATGTTAAAAGACGAACTAGATTATCCACCCTTATATTATAATGTAGATTCACTAGGGAAAAAGCTAAAGATATCTATTCCCTCAATGAATAACCTTTTTGAATGTCTTAGAAAGCAAGGCTATAGGGCTATAAGAGTGCATTGCGAACCAAAGGGGTTTAAGACAAATGCTCCTTTAGAAACAATTATAGAATGTTTTAAAAAGCTTTCACATTAGCCTCCTTTCGATTTTTTAGAAAGCACTCCCTGAATAATCCATTCCGTTAGTTTAACACATGTTGATGGATTTATGTAGCTGCCTTCAGAACACTTACTGTATAGCGGACAGGTAAAGCATGGTATATCTATTACTCCATTAAGTTTTACTCTCTCTGTAACTTCTTTTACTTTCTTAATATAAAGTCTATAAGTTCTCTTACCATTATGTGTTACAGGCTCCCTCTCGATAAGTCCTCTTTTTAATAGCTTTAACGCTATCCTGGATCCTTCTCTACTATCTATACTAAGCCTATGCCAGAGCTCGCTTTGAAGTATACCTTTCTTTCCTGCTTTTCTTATTAGGTTGAAGGCTTTTTGCTCTAAGGGTGACAGTGGTGTTGTAGACATGGTAGTAATACCTCCCTGCTGTTTAACATGCTTGCTTCAGCTTTATCCGCTTCCCTGCTCTATTACTGTTTTCTAGTATAATTTTGGAAGTAGTAAGTATTTAGTTTTGCTAGAAAACTAAGTAGATGTAGAAAAATGTGGCTTAAACTTAAATTCTTACTTCAAAATCTAGAGCATCTATTAATTCTTTATACCTATTTCTAACAGTTACCTCGGTTATACCGGCTGCATCAGCTACTTCTCTTTGTGTTCTTTTCTCATCCATTAAAACACTAGCTATATAGATCGCGGCAGCAGCTAAACCTATAGGTCCTTTACCACTAGTTATGCCTCTTTCTCTAGCTAGGGAAAGTATTTCAGCGGCTTTTGTTTGCACGTAAGCTGGCAAATTCAGCATGTTTAAAAGCTTAGGTACATAGTTTACAGGGTTTGATGGTGGAGGTTTCCTTCTTAGTAGTGTTATTAGTTTTCGATATTGTTGAGCAACTCTTTTTCTAGGAACGTTAATAGTTTTAGCTATTTCATCTAATGTTCGTGAAATCCTTAATTTTCTACATGCTAAATATATTGCTGCTGCAATATAGTCATCATATATTTTGCCTCTAATCATCCTAGCTTTAATAGCTTTTCTTAAGATTATTGCTGCGGTTTCATTTGCTGTAGCTGGTAGTTGAAAAGTTGATGTTAAATGGTTTAGTCTTGAAAGAATTTCTATAAGTTTCTTTTCTTCAGCACTGGCTGCTCTCATTCGTTTCTGACATATTATAAGTCTTTTTACTCTGATTTTTTCTTTGAAAGATAATCGTCTACCTTGATAATCTCTGTTACTTGAATCTATAGTCGTTGTTAATCCTTTATCATGTATTGAAAATGTTCCTGTAGGGCCTGTTCTTTTTCTCCTTAAAAGTTGTTCATGAGAGAAAGCTCTCCACTCAGGTCTCTTATCTATCATTTTATCTTCTACTACAACACCACATTCAGCACAAACTATTTCGCCTCGTTCAGGAAAGTATATTAGGTTTGAAGAACCACAGACAGGACAGTTATATATCGTGTTTCTCACCTTCTCTTCCTAGTTTTTCTTCTAGGCCTTCTAGGCCTATAATAAAGTGGAGAAGGAATACGATGCACTGTTAAGCCTTTACTCAGTTTAACAACAGCATAAGGTTCCTTTACAGATCCTATAATGTCGATAATCTTGCCAATAATCTTCATATACTTTGTCAGAACAAGTGATTCTAAAGGAGGTATTTCTCTGCTTCTTAACTGAACAATGAGATATCCTGTTTTAGTAGTATGTAGCGGTAGTCCTAGATACCTCATAAATAAACTACCTTGCTAAATCTATAGCTGTATCAGTAATACTTGGGTAATACCGAAATTAAAATCTTTGCCCTAATAATACCCTATCTATATTTTAAATATCCTATTAAATATGCTAAACGGTATTATCTATGATTATTTAATTGGATGTTAAAATTGGAGTAGAAATTCTGCTATTTCTACTGCCTTTTCCTCATTCTAATTTCTTTAATCTTAGAAGCTAACTCCTTTAACAATTCAATTTTTCTCTTCGACTTTAAAACTATGATTCTTGTTTTCTCTTGCCACCAATTTGAAGGATAACTTTTTTCCTCAACACTGATAAGTATTCCCAATTCTTTTGCAGCTTCAATTAGCTCTTTAGGTTTAGGTGATTTCACAGAATCTTTCAGCGATATTTTTCTACCTTCACTCCTGCTTTTTGTTGAATCTATGTTAGATGGCCAAACTACTATGTATTTTCCTTTATATTTTCTTGACAATGTACCCACGGACTATCTTTACTTTATTAGTACGGCATTAAGGACTCCATCTTGGCCCGGTCTTGATGTTACTCTAGCTTTACCTAGTTCCGTTTCGATAATAGTGCCTTTTACAATAATGTTTCTTCTAGCATATTCTCTATTAGCTGGTGTTTCAAGAACCCTGATTATTCTTACCTTTTTTGATTCGCCTGTCTCAGGGTCTACAACATTGACATAGTGCACGTACTTAAGCTTAATCTTGTAATTTCCTCCAAACCCCCGTTCGATTACACGTATTTCTTTCTCGCTAAGTTTAGTTTCGGTGAAAGGGCCTCCTAATTCATACTTTCTTTTCTTTCTCCATGACCTCTTTTTTCCGCCTGAGGGCTTTTTAAAATCGTTTCCTTGATAATAGCTCATCGCTGATCCCTACGTTTTCTCTATTACGGTGGTTTACTATCAATTAGTGAGAAATATAAATTTTTACTTTTTAATATCTTGCAAGATATAGTATACATAGTGTTGAGGGTTTGATTATTAATGTTTAAGAATATAGCTTCGACAAAGTTTTTCGCTGTGATGAATGTCCTTTTGAAGCCTGTTTACAAAGTTTACGAGAAATGGCTATGGCTTCAAATAAGGAACGGACCTATACCTAAACATGTAGCTATAATACCTGATGGAAATAGGAGATGGGCGAAAAGCTTAGGTCTGGATCCTAAAGTAGGTCACCTATACGGTTATGAAAGAATGAAGGAAGTTGTTGGTTGGTGTTTAGATTTGGGTATAAAGACATTAACAGTGTATGCTTTATCGATAGATAATTTAAGAAAGAGATCTAAAGACGAAATAGAGCATTTATTTAACCTAATATCTGAAGGTCTTAAGGAGCTTTTAAAATCCGATATCATAGTTAAGAAAAAGGTTAAAGTCAAAGTTATTGGCAGAAAAGAAATTCTCCCAAACCATGTTAGAGAAATAGTCGAAGAAATTGAAAGGGAGACCAAAAATTTCAATGAAAGACATCTATATATCGCTATAGGTTACGGCGGTAGAGAGGAAATAGTTGATGCTGTAAAATCTCTTGTGAAAGACGTAATTGAAGGCAAAATTAAGCCTAGTGAAATAGATGAAGAAACACTGTCAAAATACATGTATACTAGTGACCTACCAAATCCTGAACCTGACTTAATAATTAGGACTTCAGGGGAAGAACGATTGAGCGGATTTTTACTATGGCAATCAGCGTACTCTGAACTGTACTTCTGCGATGTACATTGGCCATCATTTAGAAGAATAGATTTCTGGAGAGCAATACGTTCGTATCAGAGACGTGAAAGAAGATTTGGAGCCTAACTTTTCTCCTTAACCTTCGTAGCTGCTCTTAACCGTTTAAGTCTCGCTCTAATTTTAAGCCTTGCTAATGCTCTTTTTCTTAAAATATCTTCTTTAACGCTCTTCTCTATTAATGTAAACAGTCCTGTGAGAAAACCTATAACGCCTATTGTAACACCTAACCATAAGAAAAGACCGGAAGATAAAACTGGGTTAATTATTTCACTTGGACTTGTATAGGCTACTTGCTCTAAAATACCAGCTGTAATGTTTAATATTTTGAAAAGTAAAACTATAAACACGAAACCTACAGCTTCATGCCATATTTTAATATCTCTTCTAATGACTTTAACTATAGCTTTTCCTCCAAGTAGAAGTGTTATCGAAATTATTATAAACGGTGTTATGACGTATATTGCCTGGCTCCAAGCTAAAACACCCTTACTTAAATCAACCACTAGCAGCATATATGATGTCCCTAAAACTATGGAAAATACTGCTAAAATTGTTGAAACAAATATCACTGGCGAAGACTCCCACCATTCTGCAATTTTCCTATCTAATGAGAAACCACGATATATCATAGTAAAACCTATTATTGCCAGTGCTGCTAAAACTACTTTATCTATTAAACCTATAGCTGCAAATATTGATGCTACAAGTATTATAAGCCCAGGTACTCCGAGAAATATGCGTGAAAACCTTGGCTCCTCCACTATTTTTCTTAAATACCTACCTATCAGAATATATGTTTCTTCAACACCACGCGACTGCTCAACAATAACTCTTTTAACAGACTCTATGGGTGTTAATGAGCTCACTATAGGTATTATAAGTTCATCATCTGCCCCATCACTTACTATTATAGCTGAACTAGCACCAGTTTTTTCTAAAACTTCTTTTGTTTCCTCTTTTATCTTAATACCTGCTTTCAAATCATCCGTAGGATCTCCCGTTATTATGGCTACTTCAACATTGTATCCTTCATCTTTAAGTCTTTTAGCTACATTTAAAGCCGCAAATACGGCATTTGCATCCGCATCTTCAGGTCTTCTTAAAGCATATTCTGTAGCTACCTTAAGAACATTATTAAACCCTATTATTGGAGTTCTAATGTTAAGTACTCTAATATCCGCATCTCTATCAACACATAGCACTACAATTTTCTTCTTCCTTTCCTTAAAGCTCATAATTTTAATTCCTTACCTAAGCTATAATGTACTTTTCCCGTCGTTTAACATTTTGTATTTGAAAACTTATCTAATTTTTTACTTTTCCCGCAGTAATGCTTCTACATTATCTATTCAACCTTATCATTTTCTTCCACTTCACCTAGTAGTATTCTTAGTTCATCTAATCCTAGCCTTCTTCTGCCGCTTACTTTCCTCTCTATGTCACGACGCTTCCTTTCCAGTATTTGCTTAATTTCCGCTTTTCTCTTCATTTCATTTAGTTCATTGTATTTTTCTCTTAATTCGCTTAATTTCTTCACATTATTTACCAGGTTTTCATTTATTTTATTTAGCATGCTTCTTATTTCATCTATTTCCTTATTTAGCCTGCTGATTTCGTCGCCTATAGTCTTAGCTTCTTGTAAAAGAAGCTCTATTTCGGATCTCACTTTACTTATCTTTCCATAAAGTTGTTCAAGGTTTTCCTTTATGGTTTTTAACTCTATTTTCTCTTTAACGAGCTTAGCTCTAAGCTCTGTTAGGATGTTTTTAAGTTCTTTAGCTTTAACTGCTTGACCCAATACTTCTTCAAGCTTAGCTATTTGCTCTATAAGTTCTTTTTCCTGTTTAAGTGTTAGAATTGATGTTTGCTGCTTCCATTCCAACTGCTGTATCTTTTTTCTTAATTCAGCTACCGGTATTTTTAGTGCTTTCGAGTACTTTTGCAGTTCCTTCTTAACGTTGTTTAGCTCAGCTATTGCTGCTTTAAGTTTTTTATATGCTTCATCCCTTCTCTCTTTAATTTCTTTAACTTGGCTCAAGATGTTTTTCTTCTCGTTCCTTAGCAGTTTTATTTTCTCTATTAACTGCTTATGTTCTGATATAAGCTCTCTTCTTTTTACAATAAGCTCTCCTAGTTTTGTTCTTAAAATGTTGCGCTCTACTTTTAACTTTTTAATAGCTGTTTTTGCTTCTTCTATTTCGCTAAGCGTTTTCTTAATTTCTGCTTCTATACTGGAGATATCCATTAGGTTTACACCGCCTATTCGAGAGATATTCTCGCATCAACCACTTTTGCTCCTTTACCTTTCTCATAGACCATTATTAGGTTTAAATCTAACTCTTTTATAGCTTTTATTTTTTCAAGTATTCTAGAAACATTAAACAATATTTCAACTACTGCTTCTATGTCCCTAGGTCCTCCTGTCCTATATCCTTCAAGTATAGGATATGCCTTTGTCTCCCTAATCATTTGTTATGCGTCATCCCTAGTTATAGGTACTATTCGAAAAGAAACGTCTCTTAAGACTTCTACAAAAATTCCTCCTAAACCAAACATTACTGCATGACTGAAAAACGGGTCTTTAATAGCCTCTACAATTACCTCTGTTCCTTGAGGCACCATTTCCTGTACAAGAATCCCCTCTATACGTGCTTTAGGTTTTCTCTTCTTAACATTCTCCATTATTTTCAGAAAGTTTTCTTTTACCTCTTAAGGATCCTTTATGTTTAGCTTCACTCCACCAATATCGCTCTTATGTACTATGTCTGGTGAAACTATTTTAAAAACATCAGGATAGCCTATTTCATTAGTCACTTTAACAGCTTCCTTAACGGTCCTTACTAAAATAGATTTAGCAACAGGTATGTTAAAAAGCTCACAAAGTCTTTTAGCTTCATGTTTCAATAGAAACTTCCGGTTTTGCTTCCATACTGCTTCAATAATCCTTAATGCTTCTTTCATTCCAGAACTCCGTTTTGAAATCTTTAGGAACTGTACTTATAAAGGTTAGTTAAAGGGGAAGATAAAGATTTAGGTAACTCCTATAGCCTTCCTGAGGGTTCCTCTGTTAAAAAGTCTTCACCACCAGCTAACACCCTCTGTACTTCAGCATATAAATTATCTAAGCCTATGTTAAGCTTTGACGATATAGGTATTGGTTTAAGTACTAACTGCGTTTCTGTCATAGTTTCTGCAAGCCTCTTAGCAAGGTCTTTTATTACAAAACTAACGGGCTCACTATTAATAGCATTAATTAATTCGACAGGGTCTTCAAACCATTGAAGAATTTTCTCTATTTCTGCTTCCGTTAAAAGATCTACCTTAGAAAGCACATTTATCTGGGGCTTATTAAATCTAAGCATAACAGATGCTGAGAGCAGGAGAGCAGATACAAAAGCTGCTGGTTGAAGCGCGAAAAACGAATCTATCAAGTATAATGAAACAGATTTATGTTCACCTATTATAGCAGATAAAACTAAAGGCCCCGAACTTCTAAATGCGAAAAGCTCAAGCTGGCCTGGAGTATCTATTATTACATAGTTTGTTCTTTCACTCCATATTTCTTTACGTAGAATATCAATGTAGTTTATAAGCATATCAACTGAAGCTATTAAGGCAGCATTTGGTCCCAAATTATTTTCAACCATAACCTCTCTTGTGTTTACAAGGTCTCTTACATCAAAATCCGGGTTATAAGGTAGCCACTCAGTGGCAGGGTCAAGGTTTACTTTAGAAACGCTTAACTGCTGGTCTTCAAGCCAATCAGCAAGTGCAGCTGTTAAAACAGATTTCCCTGAACCTGCAGTACCTAAAATTGTTATAAAATACATTGCTTAAACCCTTTAAAATAAGGATAGCCAAGATCTATATTTTGGCTTAAATATTCCCTTAATATTAATTTTTGCTTTACAGTACTTGCATCTATTATCTTCTGTTAAATTCCATTTTAAAATTTCAAATCCATATCTTTGAATAACAGTTTTACCGCAGCTTGGACAGTATGTTGACTCTAATGGGTGGCCCGGGGCGTTACCTATGTAAACATATTGTAACCCTTCCTCCTTAGCTATCTTAGCTGCTTTCTCTAATGTTTCTATAGGTGTTGAAGGTAGGTTTGTTAGCATGTATGATGGAAAGAATCTTATCAGGTGGAATGGTGTTTCCGGGCCTAAATTCTCAACAACCCATTTGGCTAATTTTTTAACGTACTCCATTTTATCGCCATACTTTGGAACTATTAGATCTGTTATTTCTATGAAAATACCTTTTCTCTTCATTTCCAATAACGTGTCAAAAACAGGGCTAATATCGCCAACAGCCATAAACTTTCTATGAAACCATGGATCACCTGAGGCTTTAAAGTCAACAGTTGCTGCGTCAAGATAGGGTGCTATTTCATCTATTGCTTCTACGGTCATATAGCCATTGGTTACGAAAGTGTTGAACAGTCCTTGTTTCTTAGCTAATTTAGCTGTATCGTATGCGAACTCGAAGAAAACCGTTGGTTCATTGTAAGTATAACTTATCCCATTTGCACCGTAGCTTAAAGTATATTTAACTACTTCTTCAGGTGTAGTAGATTTACCCATAACTTCTTTTTCCTGGCTTAAAACCCAATTACAGCAGAAAACACATCTAAAATTACATCCAACAGTACTAATGGACATAACTTCTGAGCCTGGATGGAAGTGGAAAAGCGGCTTTTTCTCTATAGGATCAATGTTCATTGATGTGAGTTTACCGTAAACTATCGAGTAAAGTTTACCTTCAATGTTTTTTCTTGTATAACACACTCCAAGCATTCCATTAGGTATTACACATTTCCTATAGCATAGGTAGCAAAGTACCTTCTTATTTTCTAAAGGCTTCCATAGCATTGCTTCTCTAAACTTAGTTTTTAACATTATTTTTAACCCGCCTGCGGATACCTTCCTAAATCTAGGTTTACATGTTAATGTATTTAAACTAATATTGTCTTGTAAAAGAT
>Ga0180302_10000807_pt1 | contig 14430 bp, 13 predicted proteins | sample GuaBasSediGuay17_FD_121794 | JGI IMG/M metagenome (GOLD analysis project Ga0180302, IMG submission 121794) | Subseafloor sediment microbial communities from Guaymas Basin, Gulf of California, Mexico - Guay17, Core 4571-4, 12-15 cm | ecosystem: Environmental > Aquatic > Marine > Hydrothermal... | reverse complement strand
TAGTATGACTCCGTAGTCGTCAAAACTAACCTGTTTCATCCTTAGCCTCAGCAATTCACCAACCCTAGCTCCGCTTTCATAGAAAACCAAGACTAAGGCTTTATCCCTCAGGTTAGAGGCACATTGTGCCATTTTCTTTATTTCGTCCTCGGTTAGGATTTCAGATGGGAGAATTTTATCCCCGTTCTTTATAGTCGTCCTGATCCAGCTAACTTCTTCAGGGTAAACTTCTCTTACATCTATCTTTCTGAGCCACCTGTAAAACTTCTTGGGTGTAATCTTGTAATGCTGCTTAGTCCAGTCAGACCAATCCTTATTCCTCTCTATCTTCTCAACAACCTTAACGATATCCTCTCTTAGCCTCATCGAAAGGCTTCTTAAGCATCAGGGAAATCTGCTTCAAAGTATGGATATACTTAGTAATTCTAGCAGCGCTCATACCTTCGGCAACGCATTGCCTATAAAATTTTAGAATAAGTCTTTTATTTTCTTCCAACAGTTCATTAGAATTCCTAATTCTCTTAAGCAAATTTCTCAAAGTTTTTTCTCGATTGTAGATGTCTTCCTTCACTATTAATATTTAGACCATAAAATATTTAAAGCCGATAGATTTTCACCCTAGGTTCAACGCCCGTGCTGTGACCAGAATCTAGGGTTCAAGTAATTTTGTATCGATTTTTCTAAGTAACATGATTTTAATGAGTTTAGCCTACACAATTTGCTCAAGTACTTTTCTTAATTCTATTATCTCAATACCTTTAGGTTTCTTTTCTAAGTCGTCTTTCCAGCAAATGATGTAATCACATTCCACTCCTTCTTTGATTTGTTCAAGGTGTCCATGCTTTATGAAATCTGATGAGTTTACTTCAAACTCCGCAGCTCTTGTAATCCATCTCCCCTTCTTTTTAATTCTTATGTAGGCGTCTGGGAATCTTGTGCCAATATGCTCGATCTTCATCCTTAAAACTAGAGTTAATTTGCTAAACAGTATGACGACCTCTTGTTCCGTTTGTGGGGCTCGGCATAACCCCTCCCAGTTAGATAAATTCCTAAATGGGTTCCTACTTTTAGTCAATACATCCTCTAGCTCTCTCCATTCCTCTCTACTTAATTCAAGTATCGTTCTGTTAAGGTTGAGCCTCCTCCTTAGGTCATTGGATAAAGGCAACTCTTCGATGTTTAGGGGCTCCCAAAAAGTCAACTCCCACCTAACGGGTTTACTGTGCTTGTAAACAAGGTTTTCATCGTACAAGTAGTTACCAACTATCGTTCCAATACTGTAAACAAACTTTCCGGAGCTGGCAACAACTTTATCATCCCTCAAAACATCTTTATAGAACCTCCATAGCTGATTTGGTCGACTACGATAACCTATCTTTTCAAAAGCCTTCTCTAACTGTCCCTTAGTCCTATACCTCCTAAGATCTCCGGTAGCTGACCAGCCAACAGCAATACAGCCAGCGTCTCTCTGTTCAACCCACAAAAACCCCTTTTCTCCAGGGGCGATTTTCCAATATCTCCTTCTCCTGCGTATGAAGGACATCACCTCAAATATTCTTATTTATTTATAGTTTATTGTAATAGACATACTTCTTACTTTTTAGGATGTCTAATATTTCTTCCTGAGTGATTTTTCCTTCCCAGTATTTGATCAACATTTTTGCCAAAGAGAGATAAGGAATTAATGTGACTTTTGTATGTATGACATTATCTTTAGCTTCTTGTGTAAACTCTGGATAACCGATAGTTACGAAGGCTATAGGCTTATACTTTGCACCTTTACCTAATATCTCCTCTGCCTCTTTTGCACTAACTAATTTGTTTCCTGCTTTACGTTTACACTCAATGACTATTTTCTGTCCATCGATTTCGATTAAGCCATCTGGTTCGTGTGGTTCTATGTCACCAATAAATTCACAAGGGAGTTTAAGGAAGTCATTTATAAGCTCTGTGCATGCTCTCGCGAAATTGTCACCGGTTTCTTCAAATAACCTATTAAGTATGCTTTGGTCTCTTCCTAACTCTTTGGCTCGGCGTAAAAGATATTGTTGCTTCCTCTCTTTCTCGTTTTTAATAAACTGTTCTACGTGAGACTTAATAGTAACAGATATTTTATCACCGATTCCCCTAACCTTTCTTAGCTCATCAATTGTGGCTTTCCTAAGAGATTCTAGAGAATTGTACCCTGCATTCGCAAGAGCTATAGCTCTAAACCTATGGACTGCTGGTATATTTAATTTCATTATCTCTAAGGCATTTTCAGGTACACCGTACTTTACTCTCTCAGAAAGTTTATTTATGAATTCTACAAATTCTTCTGGGAAATCAAATAAAGGTGGTTCAGCTATTCTAGCAATGGCCGTCAGAATCCAACTAAGAGTCTCAGTTATTCCCTTTAATATTCCGGGCGGCGCAAAACCTTGCATCACAGAATATTGGACGCCGTCTATCCACCTTAATGTCATCTGAGTTGTTTTTACAGATCGTAAAATTATTTCTTCATTCTTTAGATCGCAGAAATAATTTCTCTTGTTAGCATTCCAATAGATCATTAACTCCCTTTTTTCTTGTTTATTTCTAGGAGGATATAAAAGACGCGCATCTTGCGTACAACATGCCAAATGAATTAAGGGCTCTATTAAATAGTCATAATTCTCAGATTGAACAATTTTATCTTTATGCTCATAAAGTGCTTTATAGATCAAGTGCGCTGAATCAGGAGTAATCATTTCTTCAGCACAGCGTTTACCAAGTTCAGTGGGTTTAATCTTAGAACCTATTTTTTCTATCAACTTCTTGTTTTCTAAGAGCTTTAACTGTTTTAAAATAGCCTCATGAAAAACAGACTTTACTTGATCATTGTCCTTTATAGAATAAGAATAACCGAAAAATGTATTCTCTACAAATTTAATTATATCGTCTTCATTTTCACAAATACCTGAAACAATTAAACTTAGAATCGAAGATTCTAGATTTCTTTTCGGTATTTGAGAGATCACATGTTCAGTTTTTGCATCAATATAAGAATGCCAAAGTCTCCGAAATTCCTTTTCATTTTCTGCAAATAATATAGACCTTCCAAAATCATCACAGTATCGTATTCTTCCGGCTCTTCCTGCCATATTTTTATAGTCTCTACTCTGTATACTCTTTCCGCTATAATATTTTGTTTCAAGAATGACTACTGTCTTTGCTGGAGTATTGACTCCTGCTCCAAGAGTTGTCGTCGAACATATTACTTTTATATCTCCATTATTGAAAGCATCTTCCACTATCCTTTTTTCTTGAGGTAACAAACCAGCATGATGAAAGGCTATGCCTTTTGTCATACATTGTTTAAGTTTTCTAGTTAACGGTGTAGTTTCGATATACATGTCTAATTGTTCAATCCACTTTACTACGTTTTTTGAAGGAGCAGATCTTTTTGAAATTCTTAATGCCAAGTCTTCTGCTTGTCTTTGAGTATTAGTGAATATAATAACTTGTTCCTTTTCACATATCTTAAGGAGACCCTCGAACGTATGAACATTTAATCTTTTTTCAATTCCTAGTCTATTTTTATTAAATTCTTTGAATAGAAAATCACCTTTTTCAATAAGGAAACCATGGAAATTGATTGGTTTTTCACCAGTGTATTCAATCCCTTCTCTGAGTTCAACTTCTCGTTTATCTGTCTCAACGACTTCTGCATTTAACCACTCTGCTAATTCTTTTGTGTTTGGTATAGTAGCAGAAAGTCCTATAATTTGAGGAGGGTTTAAAGTCTTACATAGTCTTGTTAGTAAAATTTCTAAATTCACCCCTCTTTCTTCATCTCCAATCATCTGAAGCTCGTCGACTACGACTACTCCAATTTCATTAATGATTTCAGGGTTTTTAATTAGTAGAGCGCTCAACTTTTCATAAGTAGCGATCACTACATCGTACTCTGTCAGATTTGGATCATACTCGTTTCTTTCACCCGTGCTTATTGCAATCTTCAAGCCCCAATCAGAGTACTTTTCTTGAAACTCCTCAAACTTCTCCTCAGCTATAGCTTTGAGTGGAACTAGGTAAAAGGTTCTTCTTTTCTCCCGACTTGTTGAAGCTACTAATGCGGCGAGCTCTGCTATAAAAGTTTTTCCAGTGTTAGTAGGTGCACTAACTACCATACTCTTACCTTCAAATAATCCTTTTTCAATCGCCAGCTTCTGTACATCAGTAAGCCTAGTTATCTCCATTTCTTTAAGCTTCTCAATTATAGACACTGGAATTCCATAGTTTTTTAGCTCCTCTACAGCCATGGCCATGCTAACAGCCTCTAATCTCCTTTTAATTCTAACAAGTTAAGTTGAAAAATATAAATGTGAGTTCGCTCAAACCAGTTTTCATGATATCTGTCCGAATATCCTTATGTCTGCTTTATCGTAGACTTCTTTAAGCCTCTTAGTATAGTGTCTTGCTGGGTAACTACTTATCCTCTCTATTCTCCAGATTCTCCATTCTCTTTTCGGGAGCTACGCTTCCGAGGCTTTAAATATGTGGCTTAGGAAGAAGCTAGTGGAAACGACTAAGCCAGGCTATACTCATATAATAGTTCCAAGGGATTTGCGTAGAAGACTTAAGGAAGAGGCTAGGAGAAGAGGATTGAGCATTTCAAAGCTTATTCAACTTCTCCTGGACCAGAGTATTAATACCGGTATTAATACTTCCAAGGAGGGGGGAAACTCAGGAGATTGCTTGTTTTCTAGAAATGTAGTGGGCCGGGAGAGATTTGAACTCTCGACCTCCCGGTTATCAGCCGGGTGCTCTGACCATGCTGAGCTACCGGCCCCTCAGTCTTCGGTTTAAGTTAGGGTTTCAGCTTGGATTTAAGGATTTAGGCATCTCTACCTATCGCCGAGTGGGGTTTGGCTTTCTCGTCAGGGGGTTACCTTAGTCTTTCAAAATTTTAGTGCCTTGAAATTAGAGGCTGTTATCTTAAAACATATGGGATCCGCAAGAGCTTTAAATAAACATTTTACCTGATTAATTTCTCTGCGATTTGGAAAAGACGATCTAGATTTTCTTTATCTTTGAGGCTACAGATTACTTTCGTTCCTTCTTTTCTCGTTTTTATAAGTCCTACTCGTGAAAGTAGGCTTATGTGATGGGAAACAGCAGGTTGGGAGAGTCCCAGGATCTCGACGAAGTCGCACACGCAATGCTCCCTTTTCTGGAGTTCCTTCAAGATCAGTATTCTTCTCGGCTCGGTTAAAGCCTTAAATAGCGCAGCGACATCCTTAGCATTTATCCTCTGCAACGCATTCTCAATCTTCCTTTCAAACATCCATCTCCCTCTTTCATCATTCAAGTTTTATCGGCTGAAGCATATGACTGAGATATCTTCTATCTTCGCTGTATTTTGGCTTTTGGATTTCTGGGCATTCATCGAGCGTCCTCGATCCGTTTAAAAGTTTTACCGCAAATGCGAAGCATCCCTGCTCTCCGCACGCCCCACAATTAGTTTTTGGAAGATGTTTATAGATCTCTAATGGACTGACTTTGTTTCGCAACTCTAAAAGTTCCTGAGATGGCTTGCCGTGTTCCTCATAGTATTCTAAAGCTTTATTGATTAGCCTCTTCAAATCTTCCAGTAAGGCTTTAGCCTCACTTTCATCCTCAAAACAGGAAGCGTTGATCCTTCCGTCTGAGAATATTCCAACTAAACGTCCATTCCTCAGAAAGCTCAGGGAGCCGTGAGCCTCCGAATAATTAGAGGATGGCAAAGCCAAATAGAGTATAGGAAGAACATGCTCAAGGGGCTTATCGACCTTCGCTGTAACCTTGAATCTTCTAGGCTCAACGAGACAAGGCGACCTCTCGACTATTCGAATTTCCCTTATCTCTTCACGCCTCTTCGACCTAGATGAGTTCTCAAAAGTGCCGGGATGGGTCATCTCTCAAATTCTACTTATAAGGCTCAGACATTCTAATATTTAAATATATCAATGCTTAAATATGTCTGATATCGGAATATTTAAATCTTGATCTTTGGAAGTTGATAAACTTCGTTAGAAACGAGCTTGATGTCGAACATGCGATTGTTCATCCACAACTATGCGTGGACGACGGAGATAGATTCTGGAACGACTATCTAAGGGAAGGCGATAAACGCGTCTCAATAGTTGGAGGTTGCGACCCAAAAATGCAGAGAAAGTTCTTCAAGGAAATATTCACGATCACTGCAAACTTTCTTGTAGTAATCTTTTTAAGTAGTATCTTTTCTCAGTAGTACTTAAGATGAGGTATGAGGTTGTGGTCACGAGGAAGGGGCAGACTACGATTCCGGCTGAGCTTAGGCGGAAGTATGGCATAGAAGAGGGAACTAGGCTTGTGGTCGTGGACACCGAGGATGGCATACTGTTCAAGCCTGCACCGACGACGGCTGACCTAGCCGGCTCCGGCTCCGACGTTGCGACGCCTGAAGAGATGAAGAGGATTCTAGACAGATTGAGGGAGGAGGATCTTTGAGCGTATATGATACCAGGTTCTTTTTCGAGCACTATTATTCACGTGACGAGGAGACGCTTAAGCGGACGAAGACCGAGTTGAGGAGAAGGGGGAGGAAATATGTATCCTCTGTAACCATCCATGAGGTTTACAGGCTCACCCTAGAAAAAGAGGGGAGAGCTGTCGCAGAGCTAAGGGTAAGCCTACTCGAAAAGGACTTTAAGGTTATCCCCGTCGACGCCGAGTTGGCTAAGCTGTCAGCTGAGCTGAGGCATAAGTACAGGATTCCGATGGCAGACAGCATAATAGCTGCGACGGCAAAACGCCTGTCTGCTGCCTGCGTGACAGACGACCCACATCTGACTCGGATAAAGGAGATAAAGACTAGGTGGATTTAACAGACGTGTTACGTGACATCGTCGAACCCTATTTTAGAATGAATCCTAGCTATCTCGTCGGGGTTTATCTTCCACTGTCTGTCGTAGGTCATGTAGCCGTTTAGCTCTCCTTCGATGTCGTATAGCTGGGTGTAGCAGAAGCCTACGACCTCGTCGCATTCCGCCATCGCCTTTACGCAGGCTCGGTATCTGGTCAGGAACTCGTACTCGTCCGTCACAGGTGGCCCGTAGACCATGACCTCGCGGTCGACGAGCGGCTCGTAACCCTTTATGCCCCAGCCTCCCCACTCGCTCACGACTATGGGCTGTCCCCGGTACTTGAAGTCCTCGACCGTTATCCTGAACTCTCTCGGCTCACCGGTCTTTATGGACCGGATCCTCTTCGCTAGGTTCTCCTTGAAGCGTCTGTATCCTCTCCAGCCGCTGTAGTCGTGTATATCGATTATATCCGTCGTCTCCGTGTGGACGTAGCCGCTGTTGTCGACGAGGAGCCGCGTAGGGTCTAGACGCTTAACCCTGGAGCATGGGTCCTCTAGAAAGCCCCGGTGGACCGGGTTGTCGGCTACGGTGCGTCGTTCGTTGAACGGAACCCACGCTATTATAGACGGGTGGTTGAAGTCCCTGAGTATTATCGACTCGACCTCGCTCCAGAACGTCTCTAGGTTCTTAGGTTCGAGGCTCATACCCCAATCCGGCATCTCCTCCCAAACCAAGACACCCAGCTTGTCGCACCAGTAGAAGTACCTCGGGTCTTCAGGTTTCTGATGCTTCCTGACGCCGTTCAGGCCAAGCCTCTTAACCGCTTCGACATCTCTCCTCAACGCCTCCGGGCTGGGAGCCGCGTATAAGCCGTCTGGGAAATAGCCCTGGTCCAACGCAAACTTCAGGTAGACAGGCTTCCCGTTTAAGAGAAACCTACCGTCTTTAACAGAGACCTCTCTCAGACCGAAGTAGCCTCTAACATGGTCTATGGTCTCGCCGTCTCTCTCAAGGATGAACTCCGACGTGTAGAGGTCAGGCTCCTCAGGGGACCATAGGGCGACCTCGGGAAGCCTTAGAAAAACCTCTAACACCCGGTTCTTAACCTTCTCTACGAGGCTGGTCTGTTCGGCTTCGGCTAGGAGGACCCTGATCCTAAGCTTTAGACCGGTAAGCTCTCCCGATAGGCGGAGTCGAAGCCTAATCCCCCTCTTCTCTATACATGGGAATGCTTGGAAGCCCTCGACCCATGCGTCTCCACACCCCTCCAGCCATACGGGCTGCCATATCCCCGTGACCCTCATGTACAGGCATCCGCTAGGCTTAAGCTTAGAATCTTGCTTACCCCTGGCCTGGTCTCCGTGACGATCTTCGACCCTTAAAACCAGGAGGTTTTCGTCTCCCAGAGCCTCCGTCACGTCGAAGCTGAACGGCGAATAGCCCCCGATGTGTTCGCCCATGAACCTACCGTTGACCCATACTGAGGCCTTGTAGTCTACGGCCCCAAACTTTATGTGAACCCTCCCATCTCGAAGGGTCTCCGGAAGCTTAAATTTCTTGGCATACCACACGACGGGGTGAATAGCCTCGTCGCCTATCCCGCTGAGTCTGCTCTGGTATGGGTAGGGAACCTTTATATCCACGGGGTCGGGCAACCCCTCCGTGAACCACCGCTCATCCAGCCCCCTGTCCTCGTCGTCGAACATGAAGCTCCATAAGCCCTCTAGGCTAAGCCACCGCTCTCTGAAAAAGTCAGGTCTAGGTGGGATAGACGAAGTCATAATCTTCGACCTATAATAGTGGAGGGGGTTAAAGCGGATAAGTATTCGCCTATTTCAGAAGTAGAACTGGCAGCCGAAAAGCTTCGGCCCCTTCTTCCACGCTCGGCCTGAGAGGTCTAGGATAAGCTCCACGTGACCTAGGGTTTTAAAGCCCTGTCTATGGAAGAACTTTATGGCCTCCACGTTTCTCGCCACGGGCTTCACGCTTATAAGACTGACACCTAACCTGCGGGCCTCGGCGACGGCGGTCTCTACAAGCCGCCTCCCTACGCCTCTACGACGGTAGGGTTGGCTGACTATGAGAGGCTCTATCTCGGCTTCGCCTTTCTTAACGACCAGACCGATGAGTCCTACGACCTCAGAGCCGAGGACCGCCACCCATAGACGGTCAGCCCCAACCTCCTCCAGGTGTTTATCGAAGAGGTCTTCCGGGTGGGCTCCACCTATGCTCGGGTCTTGGTATATCTGGCGATGCCACTCGGTGAGCTCCCTCCAAAGTCTTCGGCAAGCCCCTCTATCGGCAGGCTGATATTTACGGATTTTAAGCTCTCCATCCACCGCTATCACGTTCTAATAGCCCCTTATCTAGCTAGAAGGTTATAATTTAACCGGTAGCCTTCCGTGTTTAAGAACAGTCCGCATGACGGTTTCATAGCCTATTCTCCGTCTCCAAGGGGGGACTGTCTCCGTGATCCCCAGCATGAAGCCGTCTCCAGGGGCAGATTCCCTTAGGAAACTCCTCACCGAGCGTTCTATGACTTCAGGCTCCTCGTAGAAAAGAGTCTCCGGTATGTTCACCCATATAGCTATGTCTCTATCCCACAGTCTCCTAGCGTCCCTGATCGAGAGGTTACCGGTCGGCGGAGGGGTGAACCCGTGGATGAAGTCGAATCCGGATTCTGCGATCAGCTCCGCCAGGTTTCTGAGCCGACCGTCCATGTGGGAGCCGACGACCTTACCCTTAGAATGCAGAATCCTCGTATACTCGCGGTAGTAGGGTAGACAGTATTTCTCGAAGAACCTAGGGTTCACAAGGTTCTCGTCGATGTTATCTCCGACCAGGACCAGCCGGGCCGGGGAGTCGGCTACTATCCGGCAGGCTTCGAGGGTTTTCCTGTGTAGGGCCTGTAGAACCTCTTCGACTTTACCGGGTCTACGGTTAAGCTCGACCACGAGTTTTCTGAAGCCCATATACTCGACGAGGAGCTTCATGAACGGGCTGTAGCCTACGTTCGTCAGGACGACGCCGTCGACACCGAGTTCCTCGTCGATTACGTGAAAATCCTCGTAGTCAGGCTTCACGACCATGTGATCGATGATATACAACAGGACATCGTAGTCTTCAGGCCTGTCTATCAGCCCCTTGACCTTCCACGAACCGCCTCTCTCACCGGCCTCGGAGGGAAGGTTTATCCTGACGACCTCGGAGACCTCGCCGACCGGTGTCCGATAGGTTCTCTCGACGTGGTTTCCAGCCCTCCTCTCTAGCACCTCGACGCCGTGCATTTCGATACGGTAGACGCTCTGCTCGATCGTCAAACCCAAGCCCATGTTCCTGAGCACCCTCTCCCAAGTACCCCTCGGCAGATGGTTGGGTTTAACGGCCCAAGGCACGTAGTCGGGCCATCCCCAGGTTAAAGCAGCCATGATACGCTCCCTAGGGTTCAAACATAGACACCGTTTTCGAAATATATGCGGGGAGCCTTAAGGGTTTAAATCCCCTCATCTATCAGGGCTGGAACTTCCAACCGGCCGAGACTAAGCCGTTTAGGCCGTTTACAGATACGATGAGCGAAGACACCACGGTCTGAAACGAGAGATAGATTACAGGTATCCTGAAGAAGCCGCTTAGGACCGTGGAGAACTCGAGGGTCAGCTTTTCGCGAGCCTCCACCTTTAGCCTTCTCGGTGGTCTAGGTTTTATATACACACCCGGCGCGGTCAAGGGTTTAAGCGTCAACGTAACCTCGTCGTCTGAACGGTTCTCGAACTCGAAGATGAAACCACCCGGCTCGTCGTAGGATATGGTGTAGCTCTTCTCTTTCGCCAAGGCCTCGACCACCACGTCGTCTAGCCTAAGCTTGAAGCCTGATACCCTAGGCATCGTCCCATGGTCAGGCTGGCCGGGCTGCCCCTCTAGAAAGAGCTCTAGACAGTCTTCTGTAACAGGGTCTATCCACCGCATACGGTAGAGCCTTCTACCGCGGAAATCTACCCTATGTTCGGAGACCTGAAACTCGGAGAGCGGATGGTTGTGTAGAAACTTGTCGATGAAGCTTCCTCTACCGAACCTGAACAGCCACGTAGACTCTCTAGGGTCTTCCCTGTCTCCTAGGATAGCTGGCTTGAACCCGAACCTGCTGTAGAACCTGTGAACCCCTACGTCTAAGGGGTCGCACATGAGGTAGACGGTCCAGAACCCCCTCTTCTCAGCCTCCTGCATACAGTATTCCATGAGCCTAGAGCCTACCCCTTTACCCTGGTAATCTGGGTGGACGACTATGTTGATTATCTCGGCGTATGGGGGGAAAGCAGTGTCTAAGCCTACTTTACCGACGATCCTACCGTCTAGCTCGGCTACGTAGGTTTTGATATAGCCCCCGCCTAGAAGCCAGCTTTCGACACCGCCCTCGGTCACAGACCAGCCGCTGAGGGTATAGATATCCTTAACCTCTGAGACGTCACGTTTCTCGAGAGGACGGACCCTTAAATCCTTCAAAGTAAAGCTGCATCTCAACCTTGACAGACTTCACTAGAAGAGCTTCAGCTATGTTATAAGTGTTTCTCTCATATGCCGAGCGAAGCCTGCCCATCGGTCTAACGAAAATTTAAAATCTAGCTCCAGCGTTTAGCTAGATGACCCTATGGAAAAACACTGGCATTCTCTAGAGATAAAGGAGGTTTACGCTAAACTAGGCTCAAGCCCTAGGGGGCTTAGCTCAGAGGAGGCTGAGGAGAGGCTCAGCAAGTATGGCTTCAACGAACTACGTGAGGTTAGACGCATCTCGGCGCTTCAGATATTCATAAACCAGTTTAAGTCGCTGTTCGTTCTCATACTCATATTCGCCGCCGTAGTATCGGTTCTCATATCGATAAGCCACGGGTCTGAGGAGTTCGCAGACGCGATCGTAATCGCGGCCATAGTCATCATAAACGCGGTCGTCGGCTTCATCCAAGAATACAGGTCTGAGAAGGCGCTAGAGGCTATGAAACGGCTCACGGCTCCCAAGGCTAGGGTGCTCAGAGACGGAGAGGTTCAGAACATACCGGCGCGTCTCGTAGTACCCGGTGACATCGTCCTCTTAGAAGAAGGCGACCGTATCCCGGCAGACTGCAGGCTTATAGAGGCTTCTGAGCTCAGGACGGATGAGGCTGTCCTAACCGGGGAGTCTACGCCGGTCGAGAAGACCACGATGGTCTTAGACCCTGAGACTCCGCTACACGATAGGAGAAACATGGTCTTCATGGGGACCCACGTGGTGTCGGGTAGGGGAAGGGGGATAGTCGTCGCTACCGGTATGAACACCGAGTTCGGCAAGATAGCCGAGCAGGTTCAGACGATAGAGTTCGAGGAGCCTCCGTTGAAGGTTAAGCTCGACAAGTTTGCTCGTAGGATGGCGTACCTGATAGCGGCTTTGTGCATCGCGATATTTGGGTTAGAGGTCTTCAGGGGAGACCCTCTCATAGAGAGCTTCATGATAGCCGTCGCCTTAGCCGTCTCAGCCGTGCCGGAGGGTCTTCCTGCGATAACCACGATAACGCTCGCCCTGGGGGCTAAGGAGATGGCTGGAAGAAACGCTATAGTCCGGCGGCTTGCGTCGGTCGAAACCCTCGGCTCGACGACGTTCATATGCTCAGATAAAACCGGGACGTTGACCAGGGGCGAGATGACCGTCAGACGCATATACCTGGGTTCTAAAACGATAGAGGTCACCGGGGTCGGCTATGAGCCCAAGGGAGAGTTCCTGGTAGAAGGGAAGCCTTGTAAGATTGATGGAAGCCTCAGGCTTGCCCTGACCGCCGGGGCCCTATGCTGCAACGCCGAGCTTAGGAGAGATGGAGATAGATGGAATATCTACGGAGACCCGACTGAGGCGGCGTTACTCGTGGCCGCGGCTAAGGCCGGGTTATGGAGGAGAAAACTCGAGTCGGAGATGCCGAGGATCCGTGAGATACCGTTCAGCTCAGAGCGTAAACGTATGACGACGGTTCACAAGAACCCTGACGGAGGGTTTATAGCGTTCATGAAGGGAGCCCCGGAGATAGTCGTGTCGCTGTGTTCGAGGCGGCTAGTGGACGGCGAGCTGAAACCCTTGTCAGACGAGGATAGGCGACGGATCCTGAACATCAACGACGAGATGGCCTCCTCTGGGCTTAGGGTCTTGGCGTTGGCTTACAGAGAGCTTGAAGACCCGTCGCTGAAAGAGGTCGAGAGCGACATGGTGTTCATCGGCCTCGTGGGCATGATAGACCCGCCGCGGAGGGAGGCGATAGAGGCGTATAGGATGTGCGAGAAGGCGGGGATCAGAGTCGCCATGATAACGGGGGACCATAAGCTGACGGCTATAGCGGTCGCCAAGGAGATCGGGATGTGGAAGCCTGGGAGCATGGCGTTAACCGGAAGCGACCTCGATAAGATGAGCGAAGAGGAGCTTGAAGAAATAGTCGAAAAAGTCACGGTTTACGCCAGGGTCTCACCTATCCACAAGACCAAGATAGTCCAGGCCCTAAAGAATAGAGGTCATATAGTGGCTATGACCGGCGACGGTGTCAACGATGCGCCGGCTCTGAAGATGGCTGACATAGGCATAGCCATGGGTATAACGGGTACAGACGTCACCAAGGAAGCCGCGGACATGGTTCTCGCAGACGACAACTTCGCAACGATAGTCGAAGCAGTCAAGATGGGACGTGTCATATATGATAATATAAGGAAGTTTATACGTTTTCTACTCGCATGCAACTTCGACGAGATATTCGTCATAACCGCCGCGGCGCTGGCGAACCTGCCGGTACCCTTGACACCTGCCATGATACTGTGGATAAACCTCCTGACCGACGGACCGCCTGCCGTCGCCCTAGGTATGGACCCGCCAGACGGAGACGTCATGGCTAGGAGACCTAGAGACCCCAAGGCGGGTATATTCCACGGCATGCTCCTCTTCGTAACGGTCTCGTTCATCCTCCAGGCCATAGGGACATTGGGCTCGTTCCTCATATCCTACTTCATATACGGGGACCTGCTTAACGAGGCTAGGACCTTAGCCTTTATGCAGGCGACCTTCTTCGAGCTTATCGTCATCTGGAACTGCCGCTCAGAGTATAGGTGCTTCCTGAGGTTTAAGCCTTGGACTAACAAATACCTGGTCATATCGGTCCTGGTGAGCGTAGTGATCAACGCGGTACTACCGTATATACCGCTGACCCGAACGTTGTTCCACCTTGAGCCTCTGACTCTCCAAGACTGGGGTTTGGTCTTAGGCTTCGCATCGTTAGGGTTCCTAGTCCTTCCTGAAGTGTTCATGAGGGTCGAGGAGTTCAACCGGTAGAGCCCCACATTTTATATTCAGAGCATACTACAGTTGAGGGTGTTTAACGGTCCGATGGATGGGTTGGGTGGTTTGGTTTGCGCCGTCTAAGATGGGCTGAGGGGTTAGCGCTCCTATGTCTAGCCGTGTCGATACCGGTCACCATAGAGGCGGTTTTCGGAGAGTTCGACAGGTTTAAACCCGGTGATTCGGCGATTACTCCTCTTTTATCGGTCGAGCTTCTCGCGATGGCTGTTTTAGCCGGTTTCTTAG
>Ga0180302_10000806_pt1 | contig 14434 bp, 15 predicted proteins | sample GuaBasSediGuay17_FD_121794 | JGI IMG/M metagenome (GOLD analysis project Ga0180302, IMG submission 121794) | Subseafloor sediment microbial communities from Guaymas Basin, Gulf of California, Mexico - Guay17, Core 4571-4, 12-15 cm | ecosystem: Environmental > Aquatic > Marine > Hydrothermal... | reverse complement strand
TTTCGGGTGTTTCCATGTAAGCGACGTCATATGTACAGTATTTAGAAGTTTCATCGGAGAAAAATCTCTTTTTGTTAAAAGTGGGCCCGCCGGGATTCGAACCCGGGATCACCGCCTCGTGAGGGCGGCATCCTAGCCCCTAGACTACGGGCCCATGTCTAATACTATAACCACTATATATGTTTCTTTCCTTATCTTACTTCAACGTCTCTATAACTACGTGGGTCACAGTCTCCTTGACCCCCTCTATTCTTGATATTTGCTTTAAGAATTCATCTAATTTAGACTGATTTACCACCACTATGAGATCTATTTCTCCTGTAACTCTGTATACTTTTTCGACAGGAAGCGTTTTGACTATGCGTGCATAAGTCTGATTTCTCGCTCTGGGTTCAACTTTTACTAAAACAAATACTTCAGCGGATCTCATTCCTAAAATTTCTAAGGCTTTTTCGGTGAGCATTATAAAACCTCTTCCTGTTTTTATAAGCCCTTCTTCCCGTAGCTTTCTTAAATGCACGTTTAAAGCCTGCCGCGTAATTCCGAGCTCCCTTGCTAGCTCGCTTTGAGACTTATTAACTATAAATATCTCCATGCCTTGGCTATTTTCAAGTAAATACTTTAAAATAGTTAACTGCTTTTCTGTCAATTTTATATGGCCTTTTTCCATAATTATACCCTGTTTTAGATGTATGTAAACCTATATATAAAGTTTAGCATTTGAATTATTTTTTAAAAATCTTCTCACAACGGAAACTATATCTCCTACAATAATTCCAATACAGGACACTGTTATTAATAATAGGTCGAGAAAGGCGTATGAGATAATTTCCCATGCTCCTAGCTTCTTTCTATGCCGAATTATATTATGTAAGAGCAAGACGCTGTATGAGAACAAGATCATAGTCAACCCCACTAGATAAAACCTAGCTAGTATTGAAATTATACTTAGAGTAAAATAGGAGGAAAGAAACAGCAACATATAGTTCAATGCCCTAGAAAACGTGCTCTCGGGATGTTTTCTTTTGAAAATAGAAAAGCCTAGACCATATTGAAAGTATCTTTTCACTAATCTAGTTATCGTATTTCTATGGTAATGATACACTATTAACTGAGGCACACAGAGGATCTTGTATCCATTTTTGAGTATCCTGTAAGCATAATCAATATCATCTGATCCATAAGCCTTATACTCTTCATCGAAGAACCCTACCTTGTTCACTATCTCTCGCTTTATTGCAAAATTACAAGTAACAATAAGAGTAGATAAGGGGATATCATTTTCTATTAAAGTTTTTTCATCAATTATCTTTACTTTTATGTTACTTTTCAATAACCTATTTATAATATTAATCACTTTCAAGTTTACTTTAGCTGCCCTTGTAGGCGAGATAATCGAAAAATCTAAGTACTTCGAGAGAAAGGCTTCAGGGTTAGCTGATACCATAGATCCTGCTATGCAGTTTACGTCAGGGTACTCTTCAAATAGTTTAACTATATTTTCGATCCAATCTTCTTTGAGCCTTACATCACTATCAGTAAAGATAAGTATATCTCCTGATGCATTTTTAATTCCTATATTTCTAGCTAAATTTGCACCGCTTGTTCCTCTAGCATCTATTATCCTTATTATTCGGGCAACATACTTTTCAAATATTTCATCAAATCCTCCCTGGTACACTATTATTACTTCATCTGGCTTCAGCGTCTGCTGGAGAATAGATAAATAGAATTCTTCAGGCCGAGGAGGTCTTCCTTTCAGAGGAATTATCAAAGATATTCTTGTCAATCGACTCACCCGCATTATCTTGCAGATTCACTTATCGACCTACCGATATAGTTGCTTTATTTTATATTACTGTTTTTTCTGTTATCAGCACTTTTGATGGGGGTCTCTGTTGGCCTTAACTGGAGACTTTGAGAAAACTTATATACCCAAATTATGCTAGCTTAGTAGAGAAAATGTCAGATAACACTCTAGATATATCAGCATTGCTTGATGCAATGGAGCGTCAAAAAAGAATAGCTTTCAACAATCTTATCGACGGAATAATAACCGTCGCTGCGTTTACTATATTAACTTTCATAACCCCATGGATCTTTAGAACATATTTCCCCATGGAGCTCTCATCTGCAGAAAACTTCTATAGATTTCTTCAAGTAGGCCTGCTGTTTGCACTACTGTATGTATGTATCTCTAGACTAATGTTTATGGGATGGGATCTTTACCGAATAGCAAAAATCACTTCAAGAACCATACTTCTCGAAGATATTAAGACAAGTGATTATCGCAGTAACACAGCCGCCATGAAGATGTACGAACTTTTATCCCAAGAAGACAAGCTGGTCAGACGTTTGCTGTGTATAGCAGCTGCCTTTATAACGCTGACATATATTCAGTCGACAGAATACTTTGGAGAGATAGTATATAATCTAGCTTTGCCAACTCTCTTCAAGTCATCTCCTTCATTGATAGTGCTCCCAATTTACGTGATAATGCTATTTTCACTCTCGTTTGTTATATCCTCCCTGATTTATATCAGGGAACAATTAACTCCGCTCTTCGATGAAATATATGCTTATACGAGAAGCATAATATCAGCTCAGCTATCCTCGAGCATATGTCCCGAGTGCGGAGCAAGAATTCCTCAGAAAGCAGTACATTGCCCGTTCTGTGGCTTTAAAGTGGCCGCTATCAACCGGAGTAAGGTCGAGAAAATTGCGGACACTTCGTCTTAAGTCTTTTAGCAAGTATTAAAGCATCCTTTACTATATGAGAATGATCGAAAGCTAGTGTTTCAGGATCTTCTTTAAAGAATTTCACTTCCGATACTTCTTCATTAGAGAGCTTCCTTTCAGTTGTGTTTCTGATAGCTCAGCTAATAGGCTACTGAAACAACATGTCCTCTAGGGTCTCTAGTGGTCAGAGTATACACCCACAAGCCCTTTCAGCTTTACTTTAAACCCTGTATCCTCTTCTACCTCCCTTAGCGCAGCATCTTCTACGCGCTCACCGTACTCGACAAATTCTCCAGGAAACGCTCAATACCCTTTATAGGGACCCTCTTTTCCTTTTAACGAGGAGTATTTCTCCTTTAGTGTTTAGTATCACCACGTCTACAGCCAAAAGAGGAGATTTCCTGCTTCTACTCACTCACTGCTTATCTCAGGTTTATTTAAAATCATTAACGCTTAGCCGAGATAAAGTATAATTTTCTCCCTTACTAATCAATACTACGCACGGGAGAGACCATGAGACTAGAAGCTAAGAAAGGAAATATTATAAGAATCAAAGGTCCTGCTTCAGTTGCTCTGAGAGATGGAAGTGTTGAATACTTAGGTAAAACCCTTAGAGAAAAAGAGAGAATATCGATACCTGTAGGCAAAGTAGCTTTCATAAATATTCTCGAGAATAGTTCCCTTGAAGTTAAGTTGGGAGAAAATGCTGAAGTGGAGGTATTAGAAGAAATCGAAGATGTAACTGTACCTTATCACTGGAGAGCGCTTATTGAACCACTTATCTCAGAATTAAAGAAGAAACCCGCAAAAATCATGATACTAGGAGACGTCGGTACAGGCAAGAATCTTCTGGCAACTTATATTGCAAACTTAGCAGTGAAGAAGGGGTACACTGTTGCCATTCTTGATAAAGATGTGGGTCAGAGTTCTTTAAGCGCTCCAACGACAATAGGTTTAGTTATAACAAAAAAAGCTACAACTTCACTTCATAAAGTAAGGACCCATTATGCTTATTTTGTAGGATCGACTTCGCCCGGGGGATTTGTTCACAGAATACTAGTAGCATCATCCTTCCTTTTAGAAAAAGCCATTTCACAAAATGTTGACTTAATAGTAGTTAATACTGATGGATGGATTCACGGTAAGGAGGCTAGAGAATATAAATGGAGTCTTATTGACATAGTACGCCCTGACTACATTATCGCGCTTCAATCAACTAGAGAACTAGAACCCATCTTAAGAGCATACGAGACTCAAAAATGGGTAGAGATAATTAGACTTCCAAGCATTAAGGAAGCTGTTTCCAGAGACCCTACAAGCAGAAAGATATACAGGGAATCTGCTTATAAGAGAAAATTAGCTAAATCAAAGATACGGACACTTAGCTGGAATAGAGTACGATTTAAAGGAACAATTTTTGGCTCGGGATTTAAACTTGATAGAGACAAAATAAATAGGCTGGAAGCCCTGCTTAAAACTCCGATAGTATACGCCGAAGATGCATACGACGCGTTGTTGATAGTAACAAGTGAGAAAGTAAAAGTGACCGAAGAGATTTTGAGTGCTATAAAATCAGAATTTTCGAAAAACGAGGTATTAATAGTACATAAAGGTTATGAAAGAGGTCTCATAGTAGGGCTCTACGATGATCAGGGCTCTTTCCTGGACATAGGAGTAATAACCGAAATAGATTATAAAAAAGAGATAGTAAGAGTATTAACAAACGCGGAGGCAGAAAAAATAGCACTTATATATGTTGGAAATCTGAAGCTTGGAGTAGATCTTTCAGAAAAAACTAAAATCTACGGTTTTCCTCTCTGAAGCTACTCAAACTTCTTTTCTCCTTTCTCCTTCTCCTTTTCTTCAAGCCTGCTAGCTGCAATTATATCGTCTATTCTCAGTATCATGCTAGCTGCCTCTACTGCGGACCTCAGTGCATGAGTCTTGACAATTAGTGGCTCAATTACTCCTTCTGCGAGCATATCGCAGACTTTTCCTGTGTGTACATTGATGCCCATCTTCCATCCGTCGGGCTGCTCGTGAGCTGCTCTTAGTTCAGCTAATATGTCTATTGGATCTAGTCCAGAGTTTTCTGCCAGAGCTCTTGGAATAACCTCTACTGCATTAGCAAAGGCCTCTATTGCTAGCTGTTCTTTTCCGCCTATTTCAGCAGCGTATTCTCTTAATACTTTAGCTATCTCTACTTCTGGCGCACCACCTCCTGGAAGAACATAGGGCTCTTCGATTACGTCTGCCACTACGCTTAAGGCATCAATAAGTGATCGTTCAGCCTCATCCACTACTTTTTCTAATCCTCCTCTAATGAGTATGCTAACTGCCTTAGGATTCTTGCAACCTTCTACGAAAACCATTTTCTCTTCAGCTACTTTTCTCTCTTCAACTAGCTCTGCTTCTCCTAAATCTTTGGGACTTAGATCATCTACTCTTGTAACAATTCTCGCTCCAGTTGCTCTGGAAAGCTTCTCCATGTCAGACTTCTTTACTCTTCTTACTGCTAGAATTCCTTCCTTAGCTAGATAGTGCTGAGCAATATCGTCTATTCCTTTCTGGACAAAAACTACGTTAGCCCCTCTCTCTTTAATCTTCTTTACCATTTCCTTTAAAAGTCTTTCTTCTTCTTCTATAAACGCCTTCATTTGTGATGGATCATTTATCCTTATTTCAGCATCTATTTCTGTTTTCTCGATTTCTAACGGGCAGTCAAGTAAAGCTATTTTAGCTTTCTCTATGCGCTTCGGCATTCCTGGATGAACTACTTCTTTATCTACTACAACACCGTAAATGAGCTTAGTATCAAATAGGCTGCCTCCCTGCTTCTTTATTATCTGAATATAATCAATATCTGCTACATATTTGCCGTCTCTTTCTTCAGCTATCTGTTTAACAGCCTTTACAGCTATGTCAGCGAAATAATCTTTTACTCCAGCAACAGCCTTACCGTGCATAGCAGTAAGCGCAACTTTCTTTAAAGTATCGTAGTCGTTTATATCTACCTTTATTGCTCTCTTCCTTAAAACTTCTATCGCCTTTTCAAGAGCCTTTTTGTATCCACTAATAATTATTGTAGGGTGAATATCCTTATTAAGTAGGTGCTCGGCCTCTTTAAGTAACGCTCCAGCAAGGACTACTGCTGTGGTTGTTCCATCGCCGACTTCATCATCTTGAGCCTTTGATATCTCAACAAGAAGTTTAGCTATTGGGTGCTGTACATCAATTTCGTCGAGAATTGTCGCACCGTCGTTGCTTACAGTTATGTCTCCTAGACTATCAATAAGCATTTTATCCATGCCTTTGGGGCCCAAAGTAGTTTTAATAGTCTCACTAATCGCTCGAGCAACCATTATATTAAGTCTAATTGCCTCCTTACCTACTGTTCTGCTGGTACCTTCTTTAAGTATTAGTACGGGTACTCCGCCTATTTGCGTTAAAACAGCTGGCTGTGCTTGAGACATATTATCACCTCTTCAGCAGAATTTACGACTAGCGCTTCTATTTAAATTTTTCTATAAAAAACTTTAGGCAAATTATAAAGTAGGCAATATCCACTTTGTTAATCTCCGGGCCGCCAGCTTAACATCTTCTTCAGTCACGGTTCTTCGCCCTGCATGTTTTGCTAACTCTATGGCTTCTTTAGCTATCTCATACGCTATTGCCTCAAGAACATCTCGAAGAACAATAGCTGCTCCATTACTTACTCTCTCTGCCCCCGCTTTATGAATTATCCTATCAACAGGCGCTAAGGGAATTTCTGGCACATTATTATTTTACGTTTCTAAGCAATAAAACTATCTCTTTATCTAAAATAACGCGCGAAAGAATTTCTCAAAGACATAGGTACGGAGGAACAAGTATATTAATAACCTTAAACAAAAGATTGCTGTATGGGTAAAGTCAGACCGGGGTTCATTAAAAGACTAGCGCGTAAGTTGCTTGAAACATATCCCGATAAGTTTACAGCAGACTTCGAAACAAACAAAAAATTAGTGGCAGAATTAACAAATATACAGTCTAAAAGAGTCCGTAATAGAGTCGCTGGATACATAACACGTCTAGTAAAGCTGTCTCAGCGAGAACAAGTTTAGACCACAGTAAATTAATGACAACAGAAAGTATTAGTCAAGATGATGTTACTGACCTGCGCTGATATATGATGACTAAAAATCCTCTGATCTTTTAATCTATTCTCAAACTAGAGTAATAGTTATAAGCGATTTCTAAAGTATGAGACGGGAACATGCCATTTAACAATGGAGACTACATCTTAATCGACTACATAGTAAAAGTCAAGGAAGACGCCCGCGTTATAGACACGACAATCGAGGAAGAAGCTAAAAAAGCGGGAATATATGAAGAAGGTAAGGTCTACGGTCCGGAACTAGTTATAATAGGCGAAGACTGGATACTAAAGAGCGCAGAAGAGGAAATAAAGAAAATGAACGTTGGCGAAGAAAAAACATTCGAGATACCTCCCGAGAAAGCTTTTGGTCAAAGAGATCCTTCAAAAATAAGGGTCGTCTCGATAAGGGACCTTCAGCGGAGAAATATTAGACCAAAGATAAATGATATAATAAACTTCGACGGAAAGCCAGCTATAGTCAAGAGGATAGGTAGTGGAAGAGTAATTCTGGACTTCAACCATCCTCTAGCTGGAAAAACATTAGTATATACTGTAAAAGTAATAAAGAAAATAGAAAAAACAGAAGATAAAATAAAAGAGCTAATTAGAAGAAGGATACATTTAATTGATTTGAATAAAGTAAACGTAACAATAGAAGATAGCACAGCCACAATATTACTACCGCTAGATTTACTATCCTACTCCAACATCAATTTAGCGTTAAGAGGCATAATTAGAGATATAGAAAGATATGTAAAAGAAATCTCTGGTGTAAAAATACTATTTGAAGCCACATTCGTGCGAGAAACTAAAGAGAAACCTGTAAAAGAAGAAGAGAAAAAAGAAAAACTTGAATCAGAAGTAGCTGCAGAAAAAGAAGCCTCCACTGAGTGAATTTTATTAGTTTTTTAATGTAGAAAAAATTAATTAGCTTTTAAGAGAGATATTGTAAGGCTAACAATATGCTGGGAGCTGAAAACATTAGACATAAGCTCTTCAAAGGCACTACAACAGTAGGAATAGTCTGTAAGGATGGAGTAGTAATGTCAACTGACCGTAGAGTAACCAGCGGCTTTTATATTTCGCATAAGAAAGGAAAAAAGATACATAAAATAGACGACCATGTGGGAGTAACCATAGCAGGTGTTGTAGCAGAGGCACAATTTCTTGTAGATAGACTTGCTAGCGAAGCTACTCTGTATAGACTTGAAAATAATAAACCTATTCCACTTAAATCAGTAGCATCATTAGCTTCATCTCTTCTGTTTAGTGCAAGACCATTCATCATGGTGGTTCAATTGATAATAGGAGGAGTAGATAATGAAGGTCCAGCTATATACGAAGTAGACTGGTTTGGATCAACAACGAAAGAAGACAAGTTTATTGCAACAGGTTCAGGTTCTCCTTACGCGCTGGGAGTTCTTGAAGCCGAATACTCGAAAGATCTCTCATTAACAGCAGCAATTAAACTAGCGATCAAAGCAGTCTTTTCCGCGATGCAAAGAGATCCCGGTAGCGGCGAGGGTATTGATGTAGCGTATGTATCTAAGGATAAAGGTTATAAGGAATTATCCGAAGAAGAAATTAAGGCCTTGCTACCTATTACTGCAAAGTAGAGGTACTCGGTAATGACAATAGACTTTGTTTTAGCAAACATAAGAGAGACAATACTGAAAAACATTCCTCCAAATGTAGGGAAAGTTAAAATAGAATTTGAAGGACCTAAAATAGCGATAATACTAGATAATCCACAGTCTCTTATTGAAAATGAAGATATTATAAAGCGAGTAGCAAAGACAATTAAAAAACGAATAATTATTAAAGTAGACCCTGAGTCACGATTACCAGAAGAAAAAGCAAGAGAAATAATACTTAATATTATTCCCCCTGAAGCAGAAGTAAAACATCTCTATTTTGACGAAAATACAGGTGAGGTTGAAATAGAGGCACTTAAGCCGGGTTATGTTATAGGTAAGGAGGGAAGAAACTTAAGACAAATAATACTGCTTACAGGCTGGCGTCCTCGGGTAGTAAGAACTCCCCCGCTGGAATCAAAAACTATAAAGGAAGTCCGAAACATCTTAAGAGCCACTTCTCCTGAAAGACAGAGGTTTTTGAGGGACTTAGGCACGAAAATACACAGATCCCCCTTCTTTAAAACAAGCCGTGTGAGAATAATAGCTTTGGGAGGTTTTCAAGAAGTTGGCAGAAGCGCAATCTTAGTTCAAACAGATGAAAGCAATATACTGCTAGACTGTGGAATCAAGCCTTCGCTGGCAGGCGATGAATATCCCTTCATATACATGCCCGAATTCGATATAGATCAGCTCGATGCCGTTATAATAACTCATGCACACTTAGACCACTGCGGTTTGGTACCATACTTATTCAAATACGGGTACAAGGGTCCAGTTTACTGTACTGCTCCTACAAGGGACTTGATGAAATTACTACAAGAAGATTACATTCAAGTCTCGATTAAGGAAGGAAAAACTCCACTGTACTCTAAAAAAGACATATATGATGTTATGTCCCATACAATAACATTAGAATATAGTGAAGTCACAGATATAGCTCCCGATGTAAAATTAACGCTGCACGATGCTGGACATATTTTGGGATCTGCCATAGTACACCTACATATAGGCAATGGACTTTGCAATATCGTGTATACAGGTGACTTTAAATTTGAAAGAACAGCCCTTCTTGAAGCCGCCAATTACAAGTTCCCTAGGCTTGAGGTTCTTATAATGGAATCGACCTATGGTGGCAGAGAGGACCGTGTACGCTCAAGAGAAGAAACAGAAAGGGAGTTCATAGAAATACTAAATAAAACTCTGTCTAGAGGCGGAAAAGTTCTAATACCGGTCTTAGCTGTTGGAAGAGCTCAAGAAATAATGCTCGTCATAAGCAATGCTATGAAAAATAAACTTATTTCTGAGGTACCCGTGTACATTGAGGGAATGATGAAGGAAGTAACAGCAATACATTTGGCGTATCCAGAATTTCTCTCAAGAGAAATGAGAGAAAAGATATATCGTGACGAGAATCCATTCTTATCAGAATACTTCACTGCAGTAGACGATCCACAGAAACGCATAGAAGTAGCTGAAGGAGACCCCTGTATAATTCTCGCTACATCCGGCATGCTCATGGGAGGCCCTGTACTTGATTACTTAAGACTTCTAGCTAATGATCCCAAAAACTCTCTTGTATTCGTGAGCTATCAGATAGAGGGCACCCTTGGAAGAAGAATCTTAGATGGTCAGCGTGAAATAGAGTTTGTTGATCCTACTGGAAAAATATCTTTAGTTAAACTACAACTAGAAGTATATAGAGTTGAAGGTTTTTCAGGCCACAGCGACAGAAGACAACTTATTAGGTATGTGAATAGGGTCACTCCAAAGCCCGAGAAAATAGTGCTCTGTCACGGCGAAAAGACCAAAGCCCAAAGTCTAGCATCGTTCATTAACGGTAGATTAAAAATACCTACGATAGCTCCAAGTAATCTTGAGGCTATAAGAGTAAGATAATTTAAAATTTGACCATTACATCTAATAGATTTTCTATTTACTAAATTGATAAAAACGCAAGTTTTATAATAGTGAACAGCATACACCTTTTGCAAAGGTGCTCTGCATGTCTAGTGAAATGCTTAATGAAGCCCTAGGTAACATGGTATTAGTAAAACTCAAAGGTGGAAGGGAAGTCAGGGGAATTTTACGAAGTTTCGACCAGCATTTAAATCTAGTGCTGGATGAGGCAGAGGAAATCAAAGATAAAAAATCTAGAAAACTTGGAACTATAATCGTTAGAGGTGACAATGTAGTTCTTGTAAGTCCTGTATCGGTGACGGTGAAATAGTATGGTTAAAGGAACAACTTCATTTGGAAAGAGAGGTAAAGGAAAGACTCATATAAGATGTAGAAGATGTGGAAGACACGCGTATCACGTGAGAAAAAAATATTGTGCAGCCTGCGGCTTCGGCAGATCTAAGAGAATACGAAGATATTCGTGGCAGAACAAAAAGTACAATAGAGTCCGGCTAGTGTAATCTTAAGTAAACTTTTACTATTACAGGATCTCCATCCTTAATATTAAGAGCTTTCCTAATACATACAGGAGCTATTACTTCGATAATCTCGGGTCCATGATGAGTTCTCTCTATGAGAATTACTGCTCCTTTGACTCTGTTGTTTACAATAGCGTGAAAACACTTAGCCCCACCATATCTTCTTTTACCATTATAGTGCTCGCTTATTTCTATTCCACAAATATAATTGAGAATATTTTTTCTTTTTATGCTATCGCTATCTAACTTTACATTAAATGTTCCTGGATAAGGTTCAAAACCTAACTTCTCTTTAAATTGCTTATAGTAAAAAGGTAGCGAAACATAATACGCTCCTTCACCTAATCCCGATACTGCAATACCTCTCAGTATTATTACTTCATTAATACTCTCGAAAATTTTTCTAAATTTTAAATAATAGCTATAAAGTAAACTCAGGCCTTTTTCACTTATCATAACATAGGTTCCCTCAATTGATTTTCTTCTGATAATTAATCCCTCTCGCTCTAATTCTATTAATTTTCGAGATGCTGACTGCTGAGAACAATTAATATAGTTAGCAAGCTCGGTAGTGCTTATTCTCACCGGAGAGAAAATTCCTCCTCTTAGTGATATTTTCATTAATATGTACACTTTCTCGTGCTCCTTCACAGTTGAGTTCCCTTAAGTTACAACACAAATACCTATTAATACTTCTTGCAATAATTTTAGCTATTCTAACGGGTTCCGGATGCTTTCCCTCTATAGTAAATTTATTTACTAAATGCATACATTCCCTAAAATCAACCCCAAGGTATCTTACATATATTATGTGACCTGTTTTTAGAGGCAATGGTATACGTTTTCCATTTCTTCTGTACACTTCAATCCTTTCTCTCCAATCAGGAAATAACTTCTTGAGTATTTCTTCTAGACCCTTTGACTCTCTATATGTTATTGATATTATAGGAATTTTAACCGAATTAAATAACTTATTTAAATCTATTATATTATAATAACTTATAATAACTCCATTTATCAAAAGGAAGTTTATGTCATTTCTACCAGCGTTATGATACATTCTTATGACTGCTTCTGTAGAATCCATTCCACCTACGGTTACTCTTTCTATGTAAACACCGTCTATAATAAAATCACTTCTCATAACTACTCCAACTAGCACTGCATATTTGTTCTCTTTTTTAAAACTTTCAGCAATTCCAAGACACCTTATAGCTTTTTTATATACATTTATTTTCCTAGAGTTACTGGTACTTTTATAGGTCACATGTTTAGGCATCTTGCTTTACTATGAATAAACACTTCTTAATATATTCGCTCCTTCTTCACTAATTTCGATTATATTTTTAACGTTTTTAAAAAGCATTTTTGTATAGATACTTTTATACAAATATTCTTTATTACTGATAGGCTGAAGTATAACACTATTTTTAAAGTAGATATTTAGCAAAGATAGTAATTCATTTAGCCATGAAATACATTTACTTAGATTATAATTAATTATGCTAGATCTATATATTATATCAATATCAGATATTATTATTAAGTAGTTTCTAAGCATATGTTTTGAGGACGCTAGTAAATGACCCAGCACCAGTAGCTTAAGTAAATCATCTATGATTATAGTTACGCCTTTGCCTTTATATTTTATCAACATTTTTTCAAAAATATCAAGAAACGGAGATATTGCTAGAAAATTCTTTACTTCATCACTTATGTATCTAGAAAACAAATCTACTACTAAATTACGCAAACTTATATTATATATTAGTAGACTGGGGCCGTTATTCATCAGTGATTTACTGAAAAGGTACTTCTTATCTTGCATAAGGTGTCTTGAGATAATAAAGGTAGCTGAGCATTAAGAATGCTATTAGTAGCAGTAATGCTGATAAACCTGCCATCTTTAAAGAATCTTCAGTTTTTTTCTTTAATGCTGAATACATGTATACTATACTGAATGCTCCAAAAATATAGGAAATAGCCGTGACGATAACTTCCGTCAAAGATTGATATAAGTTATGTTGTATAACAAATGCCTGGAGCTCTCTCGGGGTCGCTGCAACAAGAGCGTAAATCACTCCTCCGAGGAGAAGTGCTGCAATAAAGATCAGTAGGTACGATATATTCTTTGGCTCCATTATCAATTCAATATATTTCTTGATCGTTCTGAACATTTAAGTTCCCTCAAGTATTTCGATTTTGGCACTATATATTTTTTCGGCTCAGGTATTCATTTCGATAGAAGCTATGAATATAAGTTATTGGCTCATATACTGAAAACACCCTAGAGAAATGAGCGCCTATTGGTATCATTGCTAAACATTTTGGACAAAATTGATGAAAACCATCTAAGATTAGCCTGCAGTGAGGACAGTAAGTGTAATCCAATGATAGTATCATAGGTCTTCCATATTTAATCAGATACTTTAATAAGGTCATTAAATCATCCTTAGTAAAGTATATAGGATCTACCCGCAGAAAAATTCCTCCTTTTAATTCTCTGAAAATGTTATTGCAATATATTTGCAGATACTCATCAAGCGATTCTGCTACGTTACATGGTACTAACGTCAATGGGGAAAAATACTGCTCTAGATTCTTTATAGAGATATTTTTCTTTTTAAGTACACTTTCAACAATATCGACTACTCTTATGAAATTTCTGTCATTACACATGAATGAAAAATCTACTTCATATTCCTCGTTTTTAAAAGCATCTTTAAATACTTTAATTAACTCTCTTACTAATTTCTGTGCAACTGATAAAATATAGTTTTTGTCTTCACAATTAGCCAAAAGGAAAGCGGCAAAATAGACTCCTATGAAAGAGACCACGTAGCTTGAATATTCCCATCTATAGTAGTAGTCATCTTTAAGTATGTATTCCGTTAAAGGCTTAAGCCTTCGTTTGGCTACGACTTCTTTAACGAAATTATGTTTACTGTTGAAAGCTAAGACTATGGAATCTGCTACATTGTATATTTTATCAAAAAACTTTTCTTCCGTGAGGCTTTCAAGCATTATTAAGGGCAGGTTTACTGCAATAGATGAGATAATACCATAAGCCGGTAAAATAGGAGCTTCTTTAGGTTTTCTCAGCTGTATACCTTCACTAGATACGGATACATAATTTTCCTCTTTAACAAACGTTATTGGAACTCTTGAAGTCAGCGCTTTATATACAACATCAATTATTTCCTCTTCATCTAAGATATTATCACTTATCCTAAGTATTACTATAGGCGCTTTTGAGGGATATTCGCTATTGATTTTAGCAAGCACTTCCAGCAATATTTTTGCCATTAAATACGCTTCATCTATATAATCGGTGAAAGAAAATGAGCCTATATTCTCGTATCTAACCTTAAGTTCCTCGTATTCTTTAGGTACCGAAAATGAGCAAGAAAGAGCTATTGGTCTGTAATTTCTGTAGCTTAAGTTACCTAAGTTAAGCATTTTGATAAAGTATGTTAGCTCAGATA
>Ga0180302_10000804_pt1 | contig 14440 bp, 17 predicted proteins | sample GuaBasSediGuay17_FD_121794 | JGI IMG/M metagenome (GOLD analysis project Ga0180302, IMG submission 121794) | Subseafloor sediment microbial communities from Guaymas Basin, Gulf of California, Mexico - Guay17, Core 4571-4, 12-15 cm | ecosystem: Environmental > Aquatic > Marine > Hydrothermal... | reverse complement strand
TTCCGCATAGGGTACCCAATGATCCTCGGCCCTACGGGGCCGCCCGTAGACTACACCCCTCTCTGTAGGGAGAGGGGTGTAGTCTCACACCCGAACCGGGTTAGGCCCGGGAGAGCGGCTCAGCCGCCTCGATGGAGCAGCCCTAAGGGTGGCGGGCGGCGTTCGTAGGTACCCGGGGTGAGGGGAACTATGCGGAACACTACTGGATAGGCACCCACCCCTGGGGGTCCACCACCCCCAGCTTAAGGACGAGGGACATACAGTATGCCTAGACATAAGCAAGATATCGTAATAAAGTGTGATACAGATCTAAGTTCATGTGTACTAGTAACAGGTTTTCATGGAATAGGTGGAGTGGGATTTTTAACCACAAAATACTTAGCCGAAGAACTCAAAGCTGAGCGCATAGGGTTCATTAAGACTAAATATCTTCCTCCGTACGTTTTCCTAGAAAAGAAAATATTGAGGTTCCCTTACGAAATATACAAATTTGATCGATTAGTTTTCGTCGTGTACAATATTCAGCTAGAATTAAAGGACATGTATGAAGTTGTCAAAAATTTAGTTGACTGGACTTTAAGCAATAACTTCGATAAAGCAATACTTTTTGGAGGACTCGACATACGATTTAAGAAAAAGAATACTGATTTAGACTACAAAATAGTACCCACCTCAGCTTACATGAATTTAATCAAAAACAGCATAGATGACAACCTTCTTTTAGAAGATCGACTCTATGTAATTGGTCCATTAGCTCTACTTTTAGCTTATTACGAGATAGAGGACTTTCCTGCAGTAGCGATTCTTCCGTATGCACATCCAGATAGAAATGATTACAATGCCGTAGCGACAGCAGTCTCAGTATTTAATAAAATGACAGGAAATAACGTTGATACAAGGAAGCTCCTTAAGTTAGCGGAGCAAGAACAGAAAATCGAGAAAGAGCTAAGTGAATTAATGAAAAAATATGAGAAAACGGTAGAGATTAAGGGCAAAGATAAACTACTTTATGTTTAATCTACTGATCTATTAATTTGATAATGTAATCTAAAGCGCTTTCATATTCATCAATAGAACCCACTATGAGTGCGAACTTCACCGTAGAATACCTTTTTTTAACTAAAAACGCCACCTCTTTAAAAATTCTATAGAAAAATTTATCGCAACAAAATACTATTACCTTTAACTTGCTGGCAGTATTTTCAGCTACTCTAGATAAATATTTAATAAGAATTTCTCTCATCTTCTTGGCTACTATGTTGTCGCTTCTAATATTGATGCGTTCATGTTGAGACAACGGATAGGACTCACTTACCTCAACAGGTACTATTCCAAAAAACTCGTTGTAAACACATACATTAATTTCAGGTAATTTATCTATTCTTAACTTCTCCCTAAGCTTCTTTAATAGACTAGAATAAAATCTACTCTCAGTAAAGGGTTTTTCGCCGATATCTGGAAGAAATATCAAATATTTAGCTCTAACCGTTGGAGCATAATTACTTACAAGCCGCCAGCTATGTCTTATTATTTCCGGTCTAAAAACAGAAAGCTGACTCAATAGGAAAATACCCTGAGCAGACGCTCTTGTAGAAACTGAATACTTTTCTATAATTTCAGCATATTTTCTCACTATTTTAAATGCCTCCCATAAGGAGGGATGGGCTTTACATTTAGACTCGATCAATTCCCATAGAAATCCCTCTTTGATAGCTTCTTTTATCATACTTATCTCTCTTCTTATTTCATACAAGTTATGTAGCGCTAGAAGCCTTATCCTTTCATGGTAGTCCATTTCCCTTAGTTCTGAGGGAGTATACTGGGAGCATACTGGGCAACTACAAGGGAAATATTCCATTTGACTTAATCTAAGCGTCCCGTGAGCCGAAATATACCTCTCGTCTCTCGCATATAGAATATACGATGCTGAGTCAAATAGATCACAGCCCATCGCCACAGCCAAGGGAAGTATTAAGGGATGCCCTGCGCCAAATAAATGTAAAGGCTTTGAAAAAGGTATGTTGAGTCTCGCTGTAAGCGCTATTTCTATGACCTCTTTAAACCTATACTCCTCTAAGTACTGTGTAGGACTACCTACTGCATATATATCGAAGTCAAGTTTGCCTAACTTAGTAGCAGAAAACTTAACAAGCCTTTTGTAGGGTGCTCCCTGTATGGGAGCCACTAGCAACATTCCATTAAGTTCTTCCTTAAATTCTAGCGCTCTCTTAGCTCTTCTTAAAGTTTCATATACTCTTGAAGCCGTTTCCTCTATACTTTCATCAGCCCTTGAAGGAATGTCAAGGATTACTCCTATATCACTTCCTATCTCTTTTTGAAAAATAAGTATTTCATCAGGATCAACTTCAGCATATCCATATACTAATATTTGATAAGCTCCAGAATCAGTCATAACGGGGCATTCTACACCTAAAATTTTGTGTACTCCAAGTAATTTAGCTTGATCCCCATATCTTTTTTTGATTATGTAAGCATTAGTTATAACAGAGTTAAAGCCCACTTCGAGTATCTTTTCTGCAGAAACTTCAGATTTAAGTGGATTTATTACGGGAAAAAGAGCCGGTGTCTCTATTATACCATGCTTAGTCTTTAGCCTTCCTATTCTCCCTAATATGTCTTTATATACTACTTCAAATGACATCTCTAGTACTATCTACTTTGCTCAGCTATGAATTCTTCGTATATCCTCTTAACCTTCTCGGCTAAAGGCCCTTCTCCTTCAACTCCTCGCTCGCTAACTCTTATTCTATCCATAACTACTATTACTCTGGCATCTTCATAGTACTTTACCATATGAGGAAAAACTTTCTCTAATCTTTCAGCTAATTTTTCTAGATCTAAAATCATTTCTTTTACTAGTATTTCAGAAACAGCATGAGAATATATAAATACTCTTGAGTAAGTGTTTCCTTCACTGTCTCTCGCATCGGCTAAACATATGTTAAACGATGAAGGATCAACTGTATACAATTTCCCACTGTATATTCTTCCCGTAGTCGTTCTAACTTCAACATTTTTGTCTATTAACGACGCCAGCTCTACAACAAGCTTGCGCATTGCATAACTCACTCTGTCACCGGCAAAAATATAGCACCAAAATTATATAAATTACTGCCATCTTTAGTGAAAACGACGAGATTATGGAAGAAGAAATGATTATAGACGATATTGAATCGCGCGAGGGTCTAACAATACTCACTCTATCTAATAAAAGTAAGGATATCAAAATAATATTCGAACTTCCCGACCAAATTTTAAGAGAAGCCGATCTTTCGCTAGAAAGAGGATCAAAGGTATCCATTAAGATACTCCCTGAAGAGTTCGAAGAAAACGACTGGAAAGTATATGCTGAAGGAATATACTACCTTAGAAAAGAGGAAAACGAAGATAAGCTATATTATATCTCGGTAGGCGGACTGCAGCTCAAAATTATTTCCAAAAGCATTCTAGATTTTCTCGAGCAAAGTAAAACATTATCAAAACTTTACATAGGATTGAAGTGATGCCTTAGCAAATTTTCTACAACTTGGGAAGATATTTTCGAAATATTCTTATAGAGAACCTCTTGTACTGCTCTATATATTAATGCAAGTCCTATTGTTACATTGCTATAAAAGTACCTATAAACTATGTCGGCTAAGTAATTAAACACTTGAGACTCTACATACTCTGCAGGGCAATTAGTTAGTCTGAAACGATATTCAAAAATTATTTTTAACTCTTTTGAAGTATATCGAGGTAAGTCCATTATATGTTTCTCATTTATATTTCTTATATTTCTTATTATTTCAATTAATTTAATCGATTTAATTCTAGTAGAAATAAAAAATACAGTATCTATGTTATTTCTGGTCAAGTATTGTATCAGATTTACTGTCTTATTTAAATCTGACATACTTAAACAGTCATCAAGAAATAGAACCAGTTTATCTACATTACTATAATCCATTCTCTTCTTAATATTGTATAAGGCGTTTTTTATAGATAAATGTGAAGTAAAATCAAATGAACTAAATCTGTAGCAAATTTCTCTGAGCATTTGTTTGTAACTTGAAAATCGGTGAACAGATATATAGCTGAACAAACTTGCTGCTTTTTCACTAGCAGCCATGGCTTTCTTAAAAAGTAGTGTTTTTCCTAAGCCAGAGGATCCTCTTACAACTATTATTCCGGTATTGTTGTCCAGAAAGTTGACTAGCATATTAAGCTGACTTTCTCTAAAAGGAACTTTGGGAGGAATATATTCAGCTAGTAAGGGTTTTAAGTCTATCACATAATCTTGTCTCGTAGCTTTATTATAGCTCCTCTTCCAGGAACTCTCCAGAAATCATTGTTGTGAGTTCTTTAGCGTACTCAATAATTTCTCTCTTAAACTCCTCATCGATATAGGGCGCTACCAGAATTATGCTTTTCACTGTAACACTATCACCACTCCACTGATTATCGTACGAAATCTCGTACACAGGAATTTCCGCTATCGCCTCGTTTCCGCTTCTTCTTAAATTGAATTGAGACAGCACTTCAAACTCTTCTTTGCTTAGCGGTAGTTTTCTTGAAATTACTCTCACGTCATGTGTTACGAAGAAATCAGACTCGCTCGCATTCCACTTTGCGAGAGCATCTCTTGCCAAGCTCTTTACTACTTCTTCTAATTCACCTTCCTTTGTGTCTATTTTGGTACATTTTCCCTCACTACACTCGACTATAATCAGCTTAGTTTTCATCAAGTACCCCCCTTAATGGCATTCTTTATTATACTTTTCGCCTTATCAAGGTCAGGTTTACCTTTATCAGTTATAGGAATACGCGTCATTACATGCACTATTCTATCATCATCGTACTGAACTAGCACTTGGGGAATGTCTACTCCCGCGATCTCGTCTTTTTCACCGTATTTAGCTAAAAATTCCCAGTCTTCTTCTCGCTCATCAAGTTCTACTCCTTCTTCTTTAGCTACTTCCTTACAAACTCTCCTTACATATTTCGATATAGGATCCCATGTCGTATATACAACGATAAGTTTTGTTACTTTAGCCAAACCTATGCACCGTAAGAAGTTGTTTCCGTATATTTATAAGTCTATGCCTTTAAGACCCCCAATGTTAATCTTCATCGCCTTTAAGTAGCTCGCGAATACTTTTTACCTCGCCTCGACTCTTATACACTATTTTGGTTTCAAGTCTTACCGGAATGCCGAGGTTCAAGAAAATATTATATAGCGTTACTCCATCTATTTTCTTAATTCTTTTTTCAACAACATAATCTGCTAAGATTTCAATAACTCTTTCAGTTGCCTCGGGATACTGCCTCTTAGCTTCCCGAAGAATTTCTTTTGCTTTGGGAGTAAGTACTGCCTCCAGAATTTCTCTTGGAGAAAACTTTGATTCCTTTTCTTTTAGCTGCTTCTCCAGTAACTTTCTCTGAAGTTCTAGTAGCTTCTTTCTCCTGAGTAGTTCGAGCGATCTATCTTCAGACATACCATTTAATTGGAGGAGAAGTAAAGTATATATTTATCTCAAAAGCGTCAGCGCTTTTAACCTTCGTCATCAATCATCGTGTAGCGGTCACATCATCCGCTATTTTTCTCTCTACAGTACTACTTAAATATTTTTCAAGCATGCTTCACAAATACTTTACGGAAAACATTAGAGGAAGAAAATTCTGCATTCCAGCTGTGAAAAGACTTAAGCAAAATATTAGCTTAACGCGATCTCCTTCTTGTAGCAATTTCTTCTTCTTCGTGTCTAGCTAGCTTAGATACTGAAATTATTTCTACATCATCTCCAGGTTTTATACCGTATCTTTCCCTGATATCTTTGGGTATAGTAAATTGTCTTGAATCAGTATTCTTAGTACGTAATAATGTTGCTCTTATAGTTAGTACTTGATCCTTGTATTTGAAAGTAATTTTAGCATACTTTAAATCTCTTATTCCAAGCGCTCTGACAAGACTAGCTGGCAGAAGTACTTGATTATTTACATATACTCTTGAAACATAGGGAAGAGACTTTACATCGAATCCTCTGACCCCCCTCCTTCCCTTTTTACTCATAAAGTAACATACACAGTAAAAGTATATATTTTTATCAATCTGCTAGAGGTATCTAATAAGTGTAAAATAAGTAAACAAACCTAAAAGTTTATTAGCGAAGTATTTACTCAAATCATGTGTCTCAAAATAAAATAATCGCATATGTACTGATAGTAGTTAAAGGTGGATGCGAATACTCAGTATTAGAAGAGTTAAGAAAAATTAAAGAAGTAAAAGAAGGATTTATTACATATGGTAGCTGGGATATAATCATTAAGGTTGAAACAGAAAATATCGAAAGACTAGGCTTCATTGTAACGAAAATAAGACAGATGCAAGAAGTAGAACGAACGGAGACACTTATTTGCGCCTAATAAACTACGCAGAGGAGTATTATTTAAATAAATACTCATGAAAAATACTTCGGTGAGACCTTGGAGGAAGAAGTAAGAGAATCTATGCTCGTTTACGCAAAGCCTCCAACTTTCTTTACACATCTAAAGCGCTCAATTAGAAGAATATGTTTGGTATATGTGAATCCATTTAAGCTATTTGATGAAGTAGCGCGATCCCCGGATTTTCTAGGACCTATTATAGTGGTCTCATTAGTAATCATAATATCTCTTTACGAAGGCTTCCTTTGGTACTCGAAAGCCGAAATACTGTATTATAATGGCACTAAAATTAGTTTAAGCAGCAATTATCTCTCTCAGCTGACCTCTATCGCTTCATTGAGAATCTTGGGAGTTGTCATGAGATGGTTTATCGCTTTCGGAGTCTTCTGGCTAGTTTCAAGTATTCTTAAAGGTCAAGGAGAACACGCTTCACTTTTCTCTGCTACTGGATATTTATTCTCAGTATACCTACTTCACATGATCACCGATACATTACACTTAATATTTTTCCTAAACTCTATGCCTCCTCTTACCATATTTATTCCATATACTGCAACGTCTCTTACCAGAGTAAAAGATTTCTTAGTAGCTCACGCTGTGGCACAGTGGATAAATAATGCGCCCTGGCCCATGAGCACCATCAGAACATATTACGCTTGGTTCTTCTCTCTCTGGAATATAGTGGTGTGCCTAGCTATCTATATTTCAGAGCGAAGAATGAGCACCATAAGAGCAATTATCGCGTCGATAATCACATACTTCTTAATGATGTTTGCAGAAATACTATTCATACAGCCACTATTCATTTAATGATACCATATCCTACTAGTCGCCAGCGTCCCAGTACTTGTCTGCTGATGGCTACTCTAGCTCCTTTTTCTGCACATACTGGTTTTCTCAGAACTAAATTAACTACATTTTCGCTGACAGATGTGACTATGCCTAGAGTCGTGGCTGTGCCGACGTTTAACATAAGAGGTTCTCTGGGCCTAATTTTCTCTACTTTTTTCTCCTGAGCTAAACCGACGACTCTCTCGAGAAGATGAACATCAAGCTCAAGTGTTTTCCAGACAGGAGGCAGTGTACCAGGCTTACCTACAACATTTCCTATTAACGCGTCTGCTTTAGTTAAACTGGGATCTAAAAGTGTTCCCACGCCTATAAGTCCTCCAGGTCTAGCTTCCTCCAATTCTATATTTCCGCTCTTTAAGCTAACTATTTCTGTAAACAGAGGTTTGTACTCAACTCTTCCTTTTGGTCCTGCAACTCTTATTCCGGGCCTTATTTCTATTTCATCGCCTATTCGGAATTTGCCTTGTATTATTGTACCCCCTAAAACTCCTCCTTTAAGCTTTTCAGGAGGCGTTCCGGGCTTGTTTACATCAAATGACCGCGCCACAAGCATTCTTGGAGGAAGAGTTGGATCTCTTTGAGGTGTTGGAATACATTCTTCAATAGCCTCGATAACAGCATCCACATTGACTTTGTGCAGAGCAGAGACAGGAATTATGGGAGCTCCTTCAGCCCATGTACCTTCAATAAATTTGAGTATTTGATTATAGTTCTCAATAACTTTTTCTTTAGATACGATATCGATTTTATTTTGAACGATAACTATGTTCTTTATTCCCATTATTGTTAGGGCCGCGAAGTGTTCTTTTGTTTGAGGCTGCGGGCAAGGCTCTGAAGCATCTATGACAAAAACAACTCCGTCCATTAACGTTGAACCAGCTATCATAGTTGCCATCAGCATTTCGTGTCCAGGCACATCCACAAAAGATATTCTACGCACAAATTCGAGAGGAGATCCACAGTGCTTGCATACCCCCTCAGGAGATAAAGCTTCGGAGGTATAACATTGAGGAGGAGGGCACTTAGGGCACCTAAAAATGGCTGTGTCAGCGTACCCTAATTTCAGCGTTATTCCTCGCTTCAACTCTTCTGAATGTCTAGCAGCCCATATTCCTGTTATTGCTTCAACTAAAGTTGTTTTGCCGTGATCTACGTGTCCTGCAGTACCTATATTAACTAAAGGCTGAACCTTAGGTACAGACATAGTGCCACCTAAGACAGTTTCTGAAATATATTTTCCAGATATTTAATTTTACCTTACAAAAGCATATAAGCTATATCTGTTAAAATTCATAAAATTCAAACTTTTTAAGTTATTACTGGCTTCTGGTCGGGCTTCTCGTATACTATCTTCATATTAACTTGTACGATGTCCTCAGTAATGACATTCCCCCTGACAAACTTGCGCTTCCTCAAACCCTTTTTAGGTGGATGATAACCAGGAGGCCCTGAAAGAAGTACTCTCTTCTTAACACCACCATGAATGTCTGGTTTCATAGGTTCTCCAGCTTTGCCTGACCCTCCTGTTATCACGAGCTTTACTCCCGGCAATCTTAGAATACTTCCGTCCACTTCATCCCCTATTTTCAGTCCCAGAAGTGCCTCCGCTTCTCTACCCTTCACTTCGATAGTCTTAGCCTTTCCTGTTTTAGGGTCCGAAACCACTACTTTGAATTCTGGCATATATTAATCGCCGTTTCTCCCTAACTAATCAAACCTATAAGTTTTTCCTTAAAATTAGACTTAGATATTATTTCTAAAAAACACTTAAATCTCAAATAAATATTCCCAGTTAAGTATACTACATTAACTATGCTCAAAGCTTGCTTCTGCGCTCCAATAAATGTTTTCTCTTGATAGCCATTATCTCCTCCAATACTTTAAACTCTTCTTCACTTAACACCTCCCTAAGTTCTTCGGCTATAAGCTGAGCATCAGAAAACGGTATGTCTGTGTAGAGAATATCCCCTTCTTTAACCTGCCTACCTACAATTATATCGCCTCTTATTGATATAGCTACAGCCATGCCTGCTGTAGCTTCCGAAATAGGCTTTCCATGCTCCTGTATCTGCATGATTTCTCCTATTCTTCTTCCATTCTCTTTAATAAGAGGATAACCGGGCTTAATTCTTCCGGCTAATACTTCTACACCGACTATTGCTGGATTGCTCCTTCTGAAAACATATCCCGGTAAAATACGTATTTTCCCAGGCAATACACACTTAGACAAAATATAAGCAACTCGCTTATCTTTCTCCATTTTTATCCATTCTAAGTACTCCTCAACAAGTCTGTATAAAATATTGTTTCTAAATATCCTCACACCGTACTTATACGCTTCATCTTCAGCTTCAGGATACACTTTTACATTAAAAGCAAGAACTACTCCATAGTTTTTCTCTTTCTCCTTTACGAGAAATGCTTCAACTATATCTCTTTTAGTTACTGGGCCAACATCAGCATACCTTACAGGAATCCCTTTAGCCTCTAAGTAATTAACTAAAGCTTCTAGTGTTCCCAGAGTATCTGCTTTCGCAACTACACCATTAACTTCTTTACTGAACCTAATACTTGATATCTCCTCAATAACCTCTTTAACGGCCTTTTCAATTTCTGCTTCCTCCACAACTATTACAGGCGCACCAGCTACAGCCTTATCTAAATTTGTAGCAACTATTCTAACACCCGCCGCCGCCATAACTTTTTCAACTGATTTAAAACGATCCTCAGGAGACCTCATCTCGTCCATCGGTTTAGGCATAAGCAATGCCTTTACTTTAGTAACAATAGGCTCGCCGAGCCCGCCAACGACTATTAAATCTCCTTTTCTTATGATACCGTCATAAAGGATAGTATCTACAACAGTGCCTAAGCCCGGCTCCTCTCTTACTTCTAGAACTACACCCTTTCCTTTACGTGCAGTAGTTTTCAGCCTGTCAAGTAAATATTTTTGGGCCATACCTGCCAAAACTAACAGAAGATCGGGTATTCCCTCACCTGTTAAAGCACTTGTTGGTATAATAGCAACAGTTTTGGAAAAATCTCTAACTCTATCGTACCTATCGCACCTATAGCCTAACTTATTCATTTCAGCAATTATTCTATACAAATATTCCTCTAGCCTTATTTGAACATCCTCTCGCTGATACTTGATAGTTTCTACAAAAGGCTTTCCGGGCTGAGGATTCCATCCAGGAATTTTGTCTATTTTATTTGCCGCAATTATAAACATTGTGGATCTAGACCTTAAAATTTCGATGCATTCGTAAGTTTGTCTCTCAAATCCTTTAAGAACATCTATGACAAGAATGGCCAAGTCCGCTATTGATCCTCCTCTTCTCCTCAAGTTGGCGAAAGCTTCGTGTCCAGGGGTGTCTATTACAAGTATTCCAGGGATCTTGACTCTGGCCTTTACAGCCTTCACAAGAGGACCGCACATTTTTTCAAGAATATTCCATGGAAGAAACGATGCTCCAATATGTTGAGTCATTGTACCTGGTTCTTTAAGAGTGACAGCGGTACCTCTAATTTTATCTAAAAGAGCCGTTTTTCCTACGTCTACATGTCCCAGTACTACAACTATTGGAGACCTATAGTAATATGACACTTAAGAACCCCAAATAGTTGACAAGAAGAGAGTTATAAGTTTTCTTAACTTGTTTTCACTTTTTAGCGAGTCTATATTTCTCAGTCCACTTCCACTTCAGCGGGTTTCTTTTGAACTGCAGCATACTTACTCTGCACTTTCTAGAGCAGAAGTAGTATATTGTTCCGTCAGTGCGTACAAACATCATGCCTGTTCCTGGAGGAATTTCTTTTCCACAGAACGTGCATTTCCTTACTCTCGGCATGGTGCTTCAATCCCCTATTTCTTACAAATTTATAAGCTTTTCTAAGTCATAACGGGCCATTTTACATTTATGCAACTCCTCTGACAGCGAAAAAACTTATATTTGAAAAAGAGTTGATACTTCCAAATGAACGATGAAAGGTGAGGGATATGTCTAGTAAACCCTTCTATGTAAGATTTGAAGTACCAGAAGACCTTGCCGAAAAAGCTTACGAAGCTCTGAGGCTTGCTAAGGCTAGTGGAGGTAAAATTAAAAAAGGCACTAATGAGACTACAAAAGCTGTTGAAAGAGGCTTAGCTAAACTGGTACTAATAGCTGAAGATGTCGATCCTCCTGAAATTGTAGCACATTTACCCCTACTTTGCGAAGAAAAGAAGATACCGTACATTTACGTCCCATCCAAGAAAAAGTTAGGAGAAGCTGCTGGAATAGAAGTAGCAGCTGCTTCAGCTTGCATAATTGAACCCGGTGACGCTGCTTCGCTCGTAGAAGAAATAATACAAAAGGTACAAGAAATTAAGGTTAAAGCAGGTATAACCTCCGGCAAATAAACATAAAACAAATAATTCCCACTAGTAGGTATAAAAATTTTTCTAAACAATTTTTATCTCATTAAAATACATGAATTATCAATTTCGCTGACAGTTAAATTAATATAGGATTTAAGTCAAGTAATCTCGCTATGAGCAAAAGACCTTCAAGAGAACCCGTAATGGATGCTACTCCAGCTGTTGTTATTCAGATAATAGGTCGAACAGGAGTCTGTGGAGAAGTTATTCAAGTAAGATGCAGAATTCTTGAAGGAAAAGACAAAGGCAGAGTACTTACGAGAAACGTGAGAGGACCGGTTCGACTTGGTGACATTCTAATGCTGCGTGAAACTGAAAGAGAAGCGCGTAAAATATCACCAAAGTAAAAGTAAACGCCCGTCAAGTAGATATTTCGATAAGAGGCTATAATAGCCCGATAATATCTCCAGCCATAGACAAGTATTACTTTTATTCACCTTACGACTCTTTTTATTTGATATTAGAATAGAGATAACTGTAATGCTAGCCAGAGCTTTTATCACAGCAATACTCAAAACCTTACGTGAGAATATTCCTATAGAAATTAAAACAGATAAAGGAAATACTATTAAGATTACTTATTCATCCTTACTAAATAAAGTTGACAAAGATAATTTGAATGGAAGTAGTATTGAAGAGCTAACACCAGCAACAATTGCTAGAATAGTTTGGAAAGAAGAAAAAGAAGAAGAATTGCAAAAATTGAGCAAAGATTTTTATGCTAAATGCTCTATATTATTAAGAAAAATGGAAAAAGATATTAATGATAAGAATTTTATAGTATATTCAAAGAATATTATGCTCATTAAATCTAATCTACTAGATTTAATAAAATACAGGACACAGAAAATAGTCAAGCTAGCTTTGCTTTCCCCAACACCTCAAAGAGACTTAATTAACAAAATGACTATTGAAGAGGAACTTCTCTATTTAATGCTCTGCAATATTCTTTCATCATGGAATCAATTTATTGTAGAAAACTTGGTGGGGAGATAGTATGGAAGTTCAAGTTTCTGTTGACCTTAGAAGCAAGTTTTTGGATTTTCTTAAAGTATTCCAAGAAAAAGGAGAATTCAAATATAGAGAAAGAGTAAAACAAATGGCTTTATCGGGTTCTACGTCGTTAATAATAGATTTTGATGATTTATTAATCTTCGATAAAGATTTAGCAAGAGAGCTAAGAGAGAATCCTTTAGTGACCTTAGATGCTGCAAACAAAGCTGTGAGAGATTTTATTGAAATAGAGGCGAAGGACTATGCGCAGAAACATGAACGATTTAATGCTCGGTTTAGAGGAATACCTGATATAGTTCCGTTAAGAAGACTTCGTTCAGAGCATCTGTTTAAGCTAATATCAGTAGAAGGAATTGTGACAAAGATAACTCCTGTCAAGCAGTTGCTTTATGAAGCTGTTTTCCGGTGTGTTGAATGCAGCGGCGAAGTTAAAGTCCCCCAACTAGGAAGAGGATTCTCCCAGCCAACTTTCTGCCCGTATTGTGGAATGGAAGAGGATTTTCTAGAAGAGACAGCTAAGAAGAAATCGAAAAGAAGACGTAAATCTAATTTCGAGTTAGTTCTAGAAAAATCAAACTATATTGACTGGCAGAAGGCTGTAGTCCAAGAAAAACCTGAAGATCTTCCGCCAGGCCAACTCCCAAGGTCATTAGAAGTTGTTTTAAGGGAGGACTTAGTTGACGTAATAAGACCCGGAGACAGAGTTTCTATAGCTGGAGTACTTATGGTTCAACAAGAATATTCCTTGAAGAAGGATAAGCCTCCTTTATTTAGAACATACCTTGAAGCAAACTATATTGAGGCCTCCGAAAAAGGCTTCCTCGATATTGAAATCACTCCTGAAGACGAAAAGATTATTCTTAGACTTGCTGAAGATCCGAATATTAGAGAAAGAATAATCAAATCCATAGCTCCCTCGATATACGGCTATCACCATATAAAGAAAGCTATAGCTCTACAACTATTTGGAGGTGAGCCAAAAATATTACCCGATGGTGTGAGAATAAGAGGAGATATACATATTCTATTAGTAGGTGACCCAGGTACCGCTAAATCGCAGTTACTACGTTTTGTAGCCCAAGTAGCGCCTAGAGCTGTGTACACTACAGGTAAAGGATCCACTGCCGCAGGACTAACGGCTGCTGTTGTAAGAGATAAAACAACAGGCGACTTCTATTTAGAGGCCGGAGCACTAGTTTTAGCGGACAAGGGTATAGCGTGTATCGATGAGATAGATAAAATGGATAATAGAGACCGTGTTAGTATGCACGAGGCAATGGAACAGCAGACTGTAAGCATAGCCAAGGCTGGTATTGTAGCTACATTAAATGCCAGAACAGCTGTTCTGGCAGCAGCCAATCCGGCCTTCGGAAGATATATTCCTCAAAAAGGCATTGTTGATAATATAGATTTACCTATCACGATTCTTTCTAGGTTTGACTTAATTTTCGTAATAGTCGATACCCCTAATTTAGAGAGAGATAAAGCACTTACAGAGCACGTATTGAGAATACATCAGGGAGAATTACCTGAAGCTGATGGAATAATACCCATCGATGTGCTTAAAAAGTACATTGCTTACGCTAGAAAGAATATCCACGTAAAGCTTAGTGAAGAAGCTATGAAGAAAATTGAGGAGTTCTACTTAGAGATGAGAGCAAAATCTGCTACCCCGGATTCTCCTGTAGCTATAACCCCTAGACAACT
>Ga0180302_10000803_pt1 | contig 14452 bp, 17 predicted proteins | sample GuaBasSediGuay17_FD_121794 | JGI IMG/M metagenome (GOLD analysis project Ga0180302, IMG submission 121794) | Subseafloor sediment microbial communities from Guaymas Basin, Gulf of California, Mexico - Guay17, Core 4571-4, 12-15 cm | ecosystem: Environmental > Aquatic > Marine > Hydrothermal... | reverse complement strand
TAGGAATCCTCTAAGGAACTCGTTAACCTTATCTGTTTCATAAAGTTTTTGCCCACCTACTACCTCCATTACAAATAGCTTAGGGTCGGAGACACGGAACCAGAAGCTACCAAAGAACTTGAGGGGAGCTAAGTCGACTGTCTGGCCCTGGCCGCCGAATTTTCCTCTAAATTGTTTACTTGAAACAAAGATAACAGTAGCTTTAAATGGGGATTCGGGATAGCCTAATAATTTAGTAAGATATTCTGTTAAAAGCGGGAGATTCTGTGTTGTTAATGTATGTCTTCCGGGGCCAAATACATCATATGCTTTCCCATCCCTAAAGAATACAGCATATTCATATTCATGTACTATAAGCTGTGCGCCCCATGTTATCTCTTCTTCAGGATATCTCCATACGATATCGTCTTCTCCCGGATTTTTCCATTCTATTACCTGAGGCATACCTACACACCTCTGATAATTCTTTCTCTACCAATAACTGCTTCATCTAACCTAGCTATTTTACTTTCTAGTTCCAACAGTTTCTCTCCGAAAACGTTGAAATCTTTTCTATAGGCAAGCTGTTTTAAGTTAAGCGTTACATTTCTGATATCGCTAGCTAAAGATACGAGATTATAGTCATACTCTATAAGAAGGTCTAATTCTGGCTCCTTTATCTTAACTGCATCAAAAAATCCACTGTAGCCATAATCGGCGTGATTTATTTGTTCAGCCAACCTATCCAGCTTCGCAATTATTCTATTCAATTGAGGATAAAACTCCCTTCTCTCAGCCTCTATAACCGGGACTAATGCATCCCTCAGGTACTGTTTAGCTTCATATAAAACCGAGTATACATGATCTCTGACGAGTCTATCAGACTCTCTTCTAATCTCTTTTTCCTTATATCCTCGAAATCCAGGTATTACTGACTCTATCTTCTCTAAAAGGGCATATCTATCCTTTATTCTACCCACTATTTCAGACATTTTTCCATCAACCAAGAATATAACTGTTTCACTCACTTAAATCACTTTTGAACAACGGAATCCTTAAATTGAAACTTAGGGTTACATCTCTTGATGAGAACAGCAAAGCCTAAAGTATTACTTGCCTGGAGCGCAAGTGATTATGAGGTAGCAGTTTTTAGAAAATATTTAGGGGATGCCGCTGAAATTATAGTTATGCCGAAAACAGCCGAACAGTTTAGGGATGTAGTTAAAGATGTGGATGTAATTGTAGGCGGATTTATACCAGATGAATATATAAAAGTATCCTCGAGACTAAAATTTATCCAAATTTTAAGTGCTGGTGCAGATCGATTTAATTTTAAGCTTTTAAAGGAGAAGGGAATAACTTTAGCTACAGTTTCTGGAGCTAACGCTTCAACTGTAGCGGAGCATGCTATTCTCTTGATTCTTGCTTTATCCAGGAGATTAGTGTTTATGGATAAAGCCCTAAAGGAAGGGAAATGGATACCCTATAAACATGAAACAATGATCGAAGAAGTATATGGGAAAAATCTTGGAATTATAGGATACGGAAATATAGGGTCAGAAATTGCGAAGAGAGCATATTGTTTAGGGATGAAAATATATGTCATAAAAAGAAATCCGCTAAAGGGAGTAAAGTATAGGAGATTGCTCAAGTATGTGGGTGGACCGGAGTCTCTTGATTATGTTTTAAGGATATCCGATTATGTTGTGTTATCCGTCCCTCTCACCAAAGAGACTTTGGGATTAATAGGCGAAAGGGAGCTTAGATTGATGAAGAAAACCGCTTACTTGATTAACGTTTCGAGAGGACCGGTAATTGATGAGAAGGCGCTATACCGTGCGTTAACCGAAGGATGGATAGCAGGCGCTGGCTTAGATGTATGGTGGCTATATCCTCCTCATAAAGGAGCTCCCTCAACACTAGGTATACATAAGCTTCCAAATGTTATAGCTACTCCACATAAGGCTGGTTGGTCTAAAGAGGCTAGAAGACGTGCACTTATTCTAGCTGCAAGAAATGTACGTGCTTTTCTAAAGGGTAAAAAGGTAATAAATGTTGTTGATTATGAAAAAGGGTATTAATTTAGCTAATTTTGTAGAGCCGGAATGGAGGTTTAAGTTATTAGCATTTTATGGATATTCTAGGGCAACCCTATGCGAAGTATAAGGTCTAAGGGGAATTATTTTAGAGTAAGGCGCGATATCTAAAATATTCCTTGCAAAAATACTTATCTCACGTTCATTCCAGTTTATTATAAATATTCTTTTTGGTCTGAAACTTCCAATCATTTCATATATTGACGCATATTTGCCTAAATATCTGCCTGTAAGAGGTAATATCATGACGTCAACTTTTTCTTTTCCGGAAATTATATGTTCAGATCTAGATACATAAAGTATGTTTATTCCAGCCACTTTTATTAGATACGCTATTATCGGAACTTCATAAAGGCCTAGCATAGCATTAATTCTTAAATCTGCTGTCTCGTAAACTCCGGGTTGCATGCTTATAAGGTATTCTCTCGGAATCTCTAGGGATAGGTCTACATAGGTCGATGGATCCGCGAAAAATATTGGCTTAAATCTCCTAAATATTTCCAGTGCTTTTCTTTTATTATAATGGTCATTTAATCGGCAACTGAAAAATACGTAATCTATACTACTATAATCTCCTATTACATCTACGTCAATAGTATCGGCAGGATCGATTAAAATAACTTTACCTAATGTTCTTAAAATTATTGAGTATTTTCTAAGGTAAAGCGCACTAAATTCTAGGTTAGCTAAGGATATCTTAAAGAATTCCTTGATAATCCTTTTATGTCTTCTCTCCATTTCTCTCATGTATACTATATACCCTAAGAATATAACTCTATCTTCTCTGCTAGGCTTAAAGAGAGTCTATGTAATTATATAGAGTCGCCAGCCTATTCTAAAAGATAAAAGTTTATAAGAAAAAATTCAGAGTTAATATTCTGGCGATGAAGAGGGCGTTGGTGATGGCAGGGATGCCATCTGACGGGCGTACTGAGCCATATACCTCCTTATATTGCATTTAGAAATATCTAAATAATAGGATCTAAAAATTTAGACACACTTATTATATTCCTTTATCGCTAACCTAATACATGAGCAAGAGGTTAAGAATTGCTATTTTGGGACCGTTTAATAGTGGCAAAACTACTTTCGTAAGAAATCTTAGCGATGTTAAACCAATTATTACCGATCAGCCACTTTCAATGCCTGCTAAGGGGAAAAAAACTACAACGGTAGCTTTAGATTATGGTAGGAAGAAGATTGGGGGCATCATAGTTCATCTTTATGGAACCCCTGGAAAGGAGAGATTTAATTTCATTAGAGAATACTTTGCTAAAAACTCAGATGCATTAATATTTATAGTTAGGGATGATGACGTACAGGAATTGGAAAATACAATAAAAATTTATAAGGAGGCATTAAAATATAAAAAGCCGCATGTAATATTAGTAAATAGAACTGAAAGAGGTCAAATAACGCCAGAACAATTAAAACTTAAACTAAATCTAAAGGATGTTCCGATATATTTAACATCAATAGTAAATAAAGAAGAATTAGAAGCTACCTTTAACAAAATAGTATATACTTTATCATCTCAATTTTATTAAGTAGATATTAAGGTGGTTGACCTTATAACTCCGGGTATTTTTCTAATACTCATGACTGTTTTCTCAAGAGATTTTAAGGTTGGGGCTTCTATCTTAACTATTATATCATATTCTCCATAAACTATATGAGCCTCGGCAATATTTTCTATTGTGTTGAGTTTATTAATGACATCATATTCCTTGCCTACCGATATATTAAGTAATGCATATGCAATTATTCTATTCTCCATTAAGATCACCGAATACTCTTACTAATTATGATATTTAAACCTATCTGTATCCAACTAATTATTTCTAGATTTAAATTTCCTCAACTTATTTAATTCAAAATATACAGATAATTCGGTAGCAAAGAATTCGATAACATTTAAGTAGATTGGGAGAAAAACTCAAGCCTAAGTAGCTTCTTTATAGTCTCTCGTACATCAAGAAGTACTAAACCCAGTTTTGCTTTTGGTTTCATTATTACTACTAAGGCAGTATCTAGCCCCATATTGACAACTATTACGCCTCCTTTTGTACCTTCAATATATACCTGCTTTAAATCCCCCCTCTGAAGTTCATTTATTACTCTTTCTGAAACACTCTCTATAGCGGCAGCCATAGCCGCAATTTTATTCTCGTCAGTACCGGAGGGTATGACACTGACTATGGGTAATCCATCTGCACTAATTAGAGAACAAGCTTCAATATCCGGGTTTATTTTTCTAAGTTCATCTAGGATTACTTGTACATTAGTAGCCTTTTCTGACACGTAATCACCTGGTATATATAATCTATACCATGTGTTTAAATATAGTTTATCTTGAATTATAGAATAATTAACCTACGAAGCTTTATTATTCATTAAGATAGCTTATTGTAATATTAAAAGGTAAAGCTTTAATTCTTCGAAGAAGCCCAGGCTTTTTGTGGCTATTATATGAAACTTTATACCATCATTTTTTAGTTTTCTGTTTATTTTCCTAATATTTGCTCTATTTGATAATACCATATATACTCTAAGATTGCGGTGGTCTAATTCCTTTAATAAATCTATGAATTTAGTAATGATCTTTATGCCGTTTTCTCCACCACATATGCTAGGATCCTCAATCCACTTGCATGGAAGATAGGGGGGATTAAATATTATTGATGAAAAAGATCTAAGGTCCCTTAAACAATTTAGTAGATCACAGCAAATTACATCTATCTTAGTATCGATTCTCTCAGCTTTTGCTTTCATCCATAGATATTTTACCGCATGAAAGTTTATATCAGTCGCAAGAACTCTCTTGGTCTTCTTAGCCACTTGTAGTGATATTACACCCGAACCACAGCCAACCTCAGCTATCGAATCGCCAAGATTATAGGGTAGGTTATCCAGGAGGAAATACGTATCATCACTTGGCGGATATATGCTCCATTTCAAGCCTATCCCTTCTTAAATCCCAATAAAAATCCGGCTATGAAGCCGCCTACAAGCGGTGTGCTGGTTAATATGAAATTAAAGAAGCCCGCAGTTTCTATCCTAAGATACTCAAACACTCCACGAAGCGAACTTTCTAAGGCTTCATAATTTATCGATATTATCCCCTTATAGTGGAGGAAAAGCAATATTAGTAGAATTACACCTAAGACTATTGCGGTTATCTTAAGTACTTTCTTCAAAGCATATCCTATTAGGAAGCCAATAATGAAGCCTATAGTTAGATTAGCCAAGACACCAAATAGTATTTGTTCTATTTCTGGAGGAAGCGCTTGATACATGACATATTAAGAATAAGCGTTATTAATTTAAATTTCGCTTAAAAGATGAGTAGCTATGTCTAAGGATGAAATAATAATAGTTGTAGATGATAGGGAGGAGAAGAGTCTGGTAACGGGATATCTTAGGGAGCTTGGAGTACACATTATTGTGAAGCGAATTTACGTAGGAGATTACGTGATCTCTAACAATGTAGTTCTTGAGAGAAAAACAGTGGACGATTTCGTAAATTCCATAATAGATAAGAGGCTTTTCGAACAGGCAGAGAAAATGATGAATATTTTCAGTAGACCGATACTAATTATAGAGGGCGATATGGAGCAGGTTTTTTCGAGAAGAAGTATCAATAGAAGACAAGTATTAGGAGCAGTATCGACACTAGTGGCAATGGGCATATCCTGTATATATTCAAAAGATGAAAGAGATACTGCATACATTTTATATTCAATCGCTAAAAGAATTCAGAAGGAACAGAAAGAAGAGCCCGTTTCTCCCGTAAAGCTCAGGTTCAGAAAGGGTGGGAAGACTATTTGGGATGCACAGGTAAATCTAATAGCGGCAATACCGGGCATTAGCTACGAAATGGCCAAGAAGATACTTAAGCACTTCGGTTGTCCAAGGAGGTTCTTTAAGGCAAGCGGATATGAGCTGAGGAAAGTCGATGGATTAGGTGAGAAAAGAGTGCGTAAAATCATAGAGATCCTAGATACAAAATACAAAGGGCTATAGCTCTTGAGAATATTTAAATATACTTAACTGACGTGTAGTCAGCTGGCACAATTAATTTTAATATATTCTAGTATCTCTAAGGTGAGTAGTGATTCGAATGATCCCGGAAGAGAACGACGTTTCGGTTGTAACAATAGATGTAGACTTTTTCCTGTCAGTGGCAAAGGGATACCTTACCAATGATAAATATAGGTTACTAAAGGAGTACATATTATCATCGGAAGATGTATACGGTAGCTTAATATTTGATACTTATGATATAGCATTATTCTTAAAAGAGCAATGTAATTTAAGTGAGAAAAAAATTAAAAGTTTCTTAATGGATGTAGGTCTTCCACTACGTGATGTGGACGAGATATTGAGACAAATAAGACGTAAGAGCGAGGAGGTATACTAACGATATAGTTATATGCCTATACTTACAGCGATAATTATTAGGATTGAAGCTAGGATTGAAGGTATGGGAACAGCAGGAAGAACTGGTCTTTTTTCTAGTAACTTAAAGGTTAAATATGATCCGATAACTATTCCAATTGATGGTATAATTGCTCTTAAAATTGAAGGTTCAGAGTATAGATAGCTGCTCACCACGATAGTTGAATAAAATACTATGTCGCCGAGTCCTATATGAAGTCCCTTGAAAGGGACGGTAACTCCTCGAAAGATGCTTTTCCTGCTCAATCTCCCCCCGCTTAGCTCTTTCTCCTCACGAGGTTTTGTCAGTTCTACCAGATGCTTAAGAGGTCCTCTGAAAACCGAGTATATGTCGTAAAGCGATATAAATATAGCTATTGCAATGACACTCCATAATGGTAGAGTGGCTCCTAAGAGAGCACCAGCTGCACTACCATAAAGAAGGACTATAGGTGCTGAATACTTTTCATCCTCAATTTTAAAAATCACATATAGGCTAATTACCGCGATAGCAATCGATAATACTTCTTGGACCATAAGTATCTCTTCACGATACATGTTGAGAACTATTAGGGTAGAGTATCCAAATATATCGTTTAAACTATAGATTGTTAAAAATAGGGATGCCGTAAAGAAGAGCCGCAGTAGATCTAGCCGTCTAATTTTAACTAGCAAGAAGAGTATTAGGCTTCCAAAGCCAAGCAGCGTCATGAATACGATCAGGTTATATACTGTTGAGCCTATATCTTGTTCCTGTGAAAATGGAGAGCTAACTTCTTCTATTATCTGAGAATTATAGAGAATAGTTGCTAACAATAGGGCTATAAGTATGTCCACTATAACCGGAGTTACATGAAGTATACTTATTCTTCTGGATTCTTGAGCATCGCTCATAAGGATCCCTGTTCAACTATACAGGACCATACCTTATTTCATGCCTACCTGCTTTTTTCTGCGGAAGCGGTACGGGTACGGGAATAGGTGGAGGAATTCCTATCTCTCTTGCTAGTATTATTGCCTCAAGAATGACATACTGCATTATAGCTTGAAGAACAAAAGGAGGAGGCTGTTTAGACTTTATTTTTTCCTCAATACTTCTCACCTTATCTTTATCCCCTTCTATCCTTACCTTTCCCTTCAATGATATAGTAGCTAAGGGAGGTACTGTTGATAACGTAAACACGAAAGGTGCTGTAAGCACACCATTCACATTTGTTAATTGTCCGCTGGGATAAGATAACTGCATTTGAAACTGTATCTGAGGCGGGATTTGTTCACTTAACTTTTCGGCACTTAAGTATGTCACCTTTACACTTATCCTTATATTTTTCATAAACTCGCCTCTAACGTATATTTTCGGCTACCATATAAATTTATCATCCTACATAAAGCATTCAAATGATAGGAGGAGTGGTTAAAACATATTAAATACATCTGCTAATCAATATTTTCAGTCCAAGATTTTGGGGCGGTTATCTTTGGCTGAAATCCTGGGTGAAAAGGGAATAGTTAAACTTTTACTCGGCAACGAAGCTGTGGCTAGAGGGGCTATTGAAGCTGGAATAGATGTAGCGGCAGGCTATCCAGGTACGCCTTCAACAGAAATTATTGAGGCGTTAATACCAGCTGCCAGAGAGCTGGGTTTTTATGTAGAATGGTCTACAAATGAGAAAGTAGCTCTCGAGGTAGCTTTAGGAGCGGCTATTTCCGGGTTAAGAGGATTGGCGGTAATGAAGCATGTAGGCTTAAATGTTGCTGCCGATACGTTTATGAGTATTGGATACACAGGGGTTAGAGGAGGGCTAGTAATAGTTTCAGCAGATGATCCCAACTGTCATAGTTCTCAGAGTGAGCAGGATAATAGGATCTACGGTATGCATGCATATATCCCTGTAATAGAGCCCTACGCCCCCCAAGAGGCTAAAGATGCCACCGTATATGCCTTTGATTTATCCGAGAAATATTCGACAGCAATTATGTTAAGGCTAACGACCAGAATCTCGCATACTAGGGGTCCAGTAGTATTCGGAGACCTAAGACGCAGAAGGACTAGAGGTAATTTTATAAAAGATCCGAGCAGATGGGTCTTACTTCCAGTATTCTCTCGAAAGCTTCATGTTAAGGCACTTGAGAGAATTTCGTCGATAGCAAAGGAATTCAGTAATTTTCCTCTAAATAAGATTGTTCAAATGAATCCTTCTGACGAGGGAATCATAGCCTCCGGAGTAGCATACGGCTACGTCATGGATGCATTAAATATGCTAAATCTTAGAGATAAGGTCTCAGTATTAAAGCTGGCAACTCCATATCCCATACCAAACGACCTAATAATAAGTTTCCTTAAGAGGTTAAAGAGAGTACTCATCGTAGAGGAACTTGAGCCAGTAGTTGAGCTTCAGGTTAAGGATCTGGTTGTTAGAGAGGGAATAAGCGTAGAAATTAAAGGTAAGGAGTATGTACCACGAGTACTAGAGTTGAATTACGTGAAGGTAGCGAAAGCTATTGCGGAGTTTTTAGGTCTACAATTCATTCCTCCGAGAGTGGAGGAGGAAAACTTACCGCCAAGACCGCCGGTCTTCTGTCCCGGCTGTCCTCATAGAGCAACATATTATATTATTAAGAGGGCTGTAGCTTCGGAAAAGGTTAATGCGGTATATCTCGGGGATATAGGGTGCTATACTCTCGGAGTAAATCCACCTTTCAGGGCAACAGATACTTCATACTGCATGGGGTCTAGTATAGGACTATCTATGGGAATATTTAGGGCAACAGATCAATTCCCCATAGCTACAATCGGCGATTCTACGTTTTTCCATGCCGGAATTCCCGCGTTAATAAATTCCATTTATAATAGATCAGGGATTTTAGTAGTTGTATTCGACAACCTCATCACCGCAATGACGGGTTTCCAACCTCATCCTGGAACAGGCGTATCAGCTCTCGGTCAGAAGGCAAGGACGATAGCGATAGAGGACATAGCCAAAGCAATAGGTGTAAACTTCGTTAAGGTAATAGATCCTTATAACATAAATGAGTCAGTTAAAATTATGCGAGAAGCAATAGCTTTTGTTCTAAAGAATAAAGAGCCAGCCGTTGTAGTGTCCAGCAGAGAGTGTGCTTTAAGAGCTTATAGAAGAATTTTAAAAAGTGGTAAATCAATTAAAAGGTACTTCATCGATGAAAATGTCTGTACGAAATGCCTTACCTGCATAAATACCTTTGCATGTCCAGCAATAATGATAAAGGATAATAAGGTGGTCATAAACAGCGACTTATGTATAGGATGCGGAGTATGTAAGCAAGTTTGTCCCTATAACGCTATTAAGGAGGTGGTGTAAGTGGATCTAATAATAACTGGCGTCGGAGGTCAAGGCGTATTAACATTAGGAACAATAGTAGGCAACTGTTTCCTTGAAATGGGATACGACGTCAGAGTCGCTGAGGTACACGGCCTCTCTCAAAGAGGAGGATCAGTGCTAGTACATGTTAGGGCTGGCGAAAAAATCTTTGCGCCGACGATAAGCGCTGGCTACGCGGATCTTTTAATAGCTCTTGAAGGAATAGAGGGAGCCAGGTACGTTAATTACCTTAAGAAAAATGGTGATGCTATTATAAATAATGAGATTATACCACCCCCGCTCCCTGGAATAAGTATTCCTAGCCTAAAGAATATCAAGGATGTTATAAAGAAATATAAAGTTACATACTACTTTGTGGACGCATCAAGCATAGCCAGAAAATTAGGCAATATTAGAGTTACAAACGTGGTAATGCTTGGTGTTGCTCTTGGATTAAAACTTCTACCTTTCGAAAGAGAACAGGTAGTTAGGGTATTAAGAACATATATTCCGAAAAAATATCTAGATATAAATATAAGGGCTTTGGATGCCGGTATTGTTGCTGGAAGGGACATTGTATCCAGGTGAAATTAAATGATACCTTTATTTAGCGTGAGCTAGTTCTTAATCCCGGTGTTTCTTTTGGAAAGTAATGAGAAGGCTGTCCTCAGGGTACTGCCTGAGGCAATTAGAACCCTCTATTCAGGCGTATCATCACTTAAGGTTTCGATAGATTTTCTCAATGAGAAAGTTATTGAACTAGAAAGAAGCCTTGAGGAACTATCTAAACTAACCGCTGAATATATGGATAAATTCTCTAAAGATAGTCAGAACCTAATTAAGGCACTAGAAGATTTTTCTGAGAAATCTTCAAAGGACATGGGAACTACACTTGATCTATTCCTAGGTAAATTTCATAGAGACATTGAACGACTAATAAGCACGCATGAAGAACTACTGGGTGAGCTTTCAAGTATTAGAACGATAATTCAGGATAAGCTGGGCGCTATACTTGAAGTTTACAGCGATCTAAGGAATGAAGTATTAACCGTAAAGAGTCTTTTGAATGAAAGCATAGTCTCATTAGGCGACCTCTCGGTTCAAATGAAGGCAAATTACTCATCTCTCACAAGCAAAATGCATGAATTAGAGCTCCTAATAACCGACCTATCATTAAGAATAGCAAAGATAGAGGACCTTATCGAAAAGAAAGAGTAGGGTGCTATACATTAGGTGGTATATTAAAAGATACTTAAATATAAACTCTTGGAAGTAGTATAGATGGTGGTGTACTTTTATGCCTATTTTTGGAAAAAAGGAGGAAGAGGAAAAGCTTGACGTAATCCTTCGGGAAATAACTCAATTAAGAGACTCCGTTACAGGTGGCTTTGCTAAACTAAGTACAATCACCGTAGAACCTTTAAGAAAAATAGAACTAGCCCTTAGAACGGGATTTGCCGAGCAGAGGAAGATACTATCAGATATTTCAACGATGTTCGAAAGGAGAGGAAAAGCACTAGAGGCTAAGCTCATTGAACTAGAAGCTAATCTGAAAAAATTTGCGGATTTAGGGAAGACCATAGACAAAAGTATAAAGGCTTTCGAGGAAAGCCGGGCTAAGCTAGAAGCTGTAAAGGATAACTTAGTGGACGCTACAAGTGAAATAGCAAAAATATCAGAAGTAATGGCTCAGCTTGAGGAAATGTCAAAAACAATTACTGAAATAAAGGATAAAATCCAAGCTGAAGTTGAGGAAATCCGAGGATCTGTTTCAAGCACTATGACGACGCTTTCTTCAACTATAGACGAGTTTAAGGAGTATATTAAGGAGAGAGAGAAGTTTGAGGAAGAGAGAAAGAAAATTGAGAAGGAATTGGAGGAGAAAATACTGGATCTAAAGGAGCTGGATAGTAGGAGGAGGCAGATAATTGAGGAAATAGAGAGAAGTAGGAAGGAGTTTAAAGAAAGGGAGGCAAAGATAAAGGAATGGGAGGATAGTCTCAGGGAAAAAGAGGCAAAGCTAACGGAAAAGGAGGCTGAGCTCTTAAAGTTAAGCGAGGAATTGAGAGCGACTCTCGAAAGAGTAAGAATTGAAAGCGAGGAGCTAAAGAAGATGGAGAAGGAGTTAGAGGAGAAAAAGCAAAAAATTTCTGAGCTTGAGAAGGAAATTATGGAGAAACAGAAGAGTTTGAATGACTTAAGAATAAAACTTGAGAATGAAGCTACAAGTTTACATAATCTAAAGGTTATGTTAGAGGAACGTGAAAAGAAGTTAAATGAAAGAGAGAAGATGATCGATGATAAGGAAACAAAGCTTAAGGAGCTCGAGGAGCAACTAATGAAAAAGTATGAGGAATTAAATGAAAGGGAAAGAGAGCTTGTGATCAGGGAGTCTGAAATTAAGAAGAGAGAAGCATACATTGCTTCGCTGAAGGATGAGATATTAAGACTTGAAGAAACTAGGAAAGCTAAGGAGGATGAATTAAGAAGGCTTGAATCAGAAATACGAGAGCGAGAGAGGAAAATTAAGGAAGAATTAGAGCCCTTACGAGATAAGCTATTTGAGGAGGAGAAGCGCTTGCTCGAGTGGGAAAAACGTCTATTAGATAAGGAACGTGAACTTGTCGGCTACCAGAGAGCTCTGGCTGCTAGGGAGACGGCTCTAATTGAGCTTAGAGAGAGAATTGAAGCTAAGAAAGCTGAAATAGAGTCTAGAGAGGAAGCTTTAAATGAAAAGCTAAAAGAACTTGATGAGCTTAGAAAGAAAGTTAGCGAACTTGAGTTAGAGAATAAGAAGCTTAAGAGAGAGCTAGCACTAAGAGAAGACGAGCTAGAGAAATTAAAGAGCATTTTGTCATAATCTATAACGGTGCTGATAGGAAGTAGAATAGTATTATAAGTAGTGTAAACATCACTCCCAGAACCATTAGCCCTAAGCTTATGGCACTTAGCACTTTGTATACCGTTTCATGTTCATAACTCATTTCACTTTCATCTCTTGAAATCTTATAGGAAAGTAGCGATAATATAATTGATATAATGCCAATTATTAGGGAAATCAACGGAGCCTCTTTTATCGATGGAGATTTATGGAAATTATCAGTTAAGTAGAATATTAGAACTATCAGTATAGGCACTACAGTTATTAGTACTACTGGAATCAGATTTATACCCTCATTACGGCTCATGGTTTATCTCAATATATTAATGGTTAAAAAATCTTTGGTAGATCTGCCCGTTTATTTTCAGTGAAAGGACTCTAATAGTCTCCTGAAGCCTATTCAATACAAATTCTTTATCTAGGATTGAAAGATAAGGAGCTATTCTAGGACCGTATTCTCTACCGAAAAACACCAAATATAATGTTTTAAAGAAGAGAATTTCCTCTTTTCTATCTCTTCTCTTAACGTTTATCATTGCACGCTTGATTTCCTCTTCTTCCCACGCAATGTTTTGGAAATTGGCGTATAACTCCTTAATTAAAGGTAATATTTTGGGATCAAGCCTAGTTATTATATCTTCACTAAGTTTTTCAAGAACGGATATTTTATAGTGATGGGGAGCATAGTTTATGAGCCAGTTTCGGGCATTAGTTAGTCGTCTTTTAAGCCTATCTATTTCAAAGCTTGATAAGTGTAGCTTTCTCTTAGTAGTTTTCTCAATTCTCTTAATTGCTTCAGTGATAATGTCATCAGTATCGGGTATTGTTTGAACAAGAGCTACGGCATGAAGGAAGGATATTTGATAAGGTGGATCCTTTGGCGGTTTTCCTTTCTGGGCATATACATAGCTTTTAACTATGTTCTCTAGTTTTTCTTTAGGAATAGTAGCTTTTTCGATCCCATAATATAACCTCTCAGCTCTATCATACCTATCAACATAGAGTGGTACTCTCTCCAAGCTTAAAACTATCCTCTTCATTGGTGGATTCAGTAGATAAAGGAACTTTAGTACCTCTGGTTCAGCCACTTCAAGCCATTTCTTCGGAGTGAAGCCTATAAAATCGCTTGACCCCATGTCTCCCATGTCGACTCTACCTTTAGCATAGCCAACCCATTCATATGCAAGCCCAACTGGAGGATTAAAACCAAACACGTTCAAGGCAAGATCATTACAACTATCCCTAGAGCCACCGGGAGTTGCATGATCTTTGCCGTAAGGCTCAAACGAAACATTTAAGACGCGCCACACTGCAACCCATTCAAGCCTCCACATAAGCTTTCCATTCTCCATGCTGGTTTTGCCTTCAAAGCCACAGGAACAGCGATACTTAACCTTATACTCATTTAAATCAACATCCAAGACTTTTGATGTCCCAATACGGCCACACTTTTCACAAATGGGCTCAAAGGGTATCCAATCAGCTGGTAATTTAGTTCTTCCTCTATATTTGTTAATTACCTCACGAATTTTCTCTTTCATAACAATGCTATCAATAATAAATCTTTTCATTTCGTCATTATACCTATAAAGTTCATGTGTATAAACCACGTTAATTCCTTCATAAAATTCATCTAAATAATTGCCGAAGTCCTCCCAATAGTGTTCAACCCAGTTATCATGACATCCTTCAGGATCTGGAACTCTAATTAGCGGATAGTT
>Ga0180302_10000801_pt1 | contig 14462 bp, 16 predicted proteins | sample GuaBasSediGuay17_FD_121794 | JGI IMG/M metagenome (GOLD analysis project Ga0180302, IMG submission 121794) | Subseafloor sediment microbial communities from Guaymas Basin, Gulf of California, Mexico - Guay17, Core 4571-4, 12-15 cm | ecosystem: Environmental > Aquatic > Marine > Hydrothermal... | reverse complement strand
TTATACCTCTTTGTGGTTTCGCAAAGGAAATGAGCCTTCTAGCCATGATATCTGATGGCGTGGTAACGAAGTCTGAGAATCTGATATTTAAAGTTCGAAGAATGATAGCTAGTTTTTTCCCGAAAGTTAACTTCCTAGTAGGAATAAGCCAGGGATCATGAGCCGCCGTATGATAGATAATGGTCTTTTTACTAAGAGTTTTTATTATAATGTTAAGGGGCAAAGGAAGTACATCATAAAAATTAAGGATGACATGACATATGTTTTTAAAAGTCAAGCAATATCTAATAGCGTGTATCATAAAGATTATATCTCTTATCACAGGACATTTAGATGTTCTTCCTTCTATCCTTACAAAGAGATCACCGAAAGTTTTCAATTTCCTTAATCGTGGCATGTCCACTCTGTCTTTTTTATTAATATCTATGAGAAGCACTCTGTAAGAATTATTAAGTAAGCCGTATATTAAGTGGAATATATGTTCTTCAACACCACCATACAGCCGAGGAGGAATCGGTTCGTGCCCCGTTCCAATAACCATAAGACTTACTTTGGTCATGTAGATAGCTATGCGCTATTTTTATAAAAATGAAATAGTTTTTGTTTAATGCGTATAAGCTCCATAAGCGAGCCACGAACAGACATATACTTAGGAGTTATTGTTGATTTAAATAGTCTAATTTGAGGGGTGCCGTCTATAAATAACGGAATAGGTTTTTTCAACATGGAACATATTGTTGGGAAGATATCGACTATATTTAAACGAATATCACACCGTCTCATAGCTCTTATTCTATTAGGATTAAAGGCCAAAAATATGCCTCTTCGACGATGAACGCCTGAGAAATCTCCTAAGGGAGAGCTTATCATTTTACCTGTGATGCTTAAGTGACTGGTGCAAGTGGCATAACCCTCATTAGGTTCAAAAATAATATCTGGCATTTGATGTTTCTCAATTGATAATATATGGATGTCCTCTATTACCTTCGTATTATCATCCTTTAGGGACGCTAAAGCGCGTTGAATGTATTTAATTAAGGAAACACGTATATGTGGATCGGATTCTAACACGTATACTTCACCTCTCCCCAAGGCTAAAGCCTTTGTCATGTTAAAATCAACATCACGAGGAATTTCTATAATATGCTTTAAGATGCTGCCCCGAGTTTTTCTTAAAAAAGATTGTAGAAACTTGCGCAAAACAACCTTTGGTGCAATTTTATAGATAGCGCTCAATATGAGTAGGGGTGGTAAGAGCTTCTCGGGGCGCATCTTAAATTTAAGCAGACCTAAATCATAAAGCAACTGATTGGTGAAAAATACCTTTTTAATCTCACCAAAACCATGGTCGGATATTATCAATAAACAATCATCTTCTCCGAGGATACCTAAAAATCTCGACAAAATATCATCATATACACTGTATATTTTCTCGATAGCCATAGTATCATGATAAAAATAGTGTTGAATCCTATCGCTTTCTAAAAAAACGATAGCGGAAAGGCGCCACTTAAAGCTTTTAAGGAGCTTCATCGAAACATCTGCAATACGCCATGCTATATCTTCAAGTGCATTTATATAATGTTTATCCTTGCATGTCCAATAGCCATAGAGTTCTTTAATATTTCTTCCCAGCTCAATCAATTGTGGGAAATGAATATTAGGAGGATATGTAGTAGGCCATCTGGGGGTAGTAAGTAAATCAGTTATAAGCAGACCTTTGAAAGGTCTGGGAGGAAATGTTAATGGCACATTAATTACAATAGAGAATACATCAAAGAATGATAGATGTTCCCATAACGTGGGATATGGTATATCAAGAGCGTTCTTGAAATGCACTCTTCTGCTTCTTTTATCAAAAACAAAGAAATTTACTATACCATGTTTTTCCGGTTTTACCCCGGTCATGAACGAAACCCACGCTGGAGCACTCATAGGAGGGATGGTTGACAAAAGCGTCGATGAGAATGAGGACTTAATTATTTTCTTGAGCGTAGGCATTTTGTTACGCTTTAGTAAGGGGTTTATAATATCCCAGGTAGCACCGTCCCAACCAATTACTAAAACTTTATCGAATAAGCTATTCATAGCCTGAGACCTTTATTTAAGCAATGAGGCCTATCAACTGGGCTAATGTAATGATCATAAGCCATAAAGGCCATAGAGATGAGAGAATACTACGGGTCTTAATAACTACACGTGGGGTCATAAATATACCAACAATTAACGTGAATAACCGGTTTATTGGCATGAAGGCCGAGGAACCTCGCATCTTTACACACAATTTTACTGCTCTCCCCTGTCTTATAGAGATTCTTATACGTTCTGGTAGAGTAGGCTCGTCTAAACACCAATTTACAGCATCTGAGACTAGTAAAGAGTATCCTTTTCTCACTAATCTAACCGAAATATCCATATCTTCACCAAATCCTTTAAACTTCGGACAAAAACCTCCAACCTCCTCAAGACACTTTCTTTTCCACATAGAATTTCCAGTTCTTATTTTCATAACATTACCTAGGAGCCTTTCCAGTACCTTATGAGCGTAGTAAAATGCCCATGCATAGCCACATCTCATATAATCAAGTGCAGATTTACATTTAACTAAGGGCACATCGGTGACTCCCGCTACATTGCTTTTCGAGAGAGCTTTAAGCATCTTTATAAACCACATGTGCTCTATCTCTTTATCAGCATCGCAGTAAGCTATAAATTCCCCACTAGAAATCCTCCATCCAAGATCTCGTGCATAAGCTAAGCCTCTTCCTTCATCACTCACTATCTTTACAGGGAACCTCTTACATATCTCGACTGTACGATCTTTAGAGCAACCATCAATGACTATTACCTCCCGAGGAAGAGGACAGGGGCTGCTAAATATTGCCTTTAACGCTTTCTCTATAGTTTTTTCGTTATTTTTTGCGCAGACTATTACTGATATCATTTGCACCATCATCTAGAAACCTCGACACTATATTATGATGTGCTGATCACATTCTTAGCACGCGAGTTAGTATCCTATTTTCGCTTGGATAATTGGGAGCATCCCATGCAAAACGCTCTCCGCTAAGCCAACGCTCCCATCGATTAAGTTCTTCCTTGACCATTATCTCTACTAGTTTGTTAAATTTGACTCTCGGTTGCCAGCCTAATTTTCTCTTAGCCTTAGAGTAATCGCCCACTAAGCATGGAACATCTAGAGGCCTAAAGAAGCGTTTATCGATTACAACGTAATCCTGCCAGTCTAAGCCGACTATATTAAACGCTCTTTCCACGAATTCCTTAACACTATGAGCTTCGCCGGTAGCGATTACGTAATCATCTGGGTCATCTTGCTGCAACATAAGCCACATGGCTTTTACATACTCAGGGGCATAACCCCAATCTCTCTTGGCCTTTAAATTACCTAATCTTAATTCTTTACTTAGACCTAGAGCTATTTTCGCAGCTTCATTTGCTATTTTTCTAGTTACAAATTCAAGCCCTCTTAAGGGCGATTCGTGATTAAATAAAATACCACTTGCCGTAAAGAGATTATAGGCTTCTCTATATATCCTAGTAATCCAATAACTGTAAAGTTTAGCAGCTGCATATGGGCTTACTGGATAAAATGGATCTTCCTCATTTAATGGCCTATTCACAATTGCACCCGTCTTACCATACATCTCACTAGTAGCAGCAAAATAAAATTTGGCATCAGGGCATAATTGCCTTACAACCTCAAGTATTCTAGCTGTAGCTAAACCAGATATATCACCAGTAGCTATTGGAGCCTCAAAACTAGCCCCCACGAAGCTCTGAGCTGCTAAATGGTATATCTCGTCTGGCTCAGCTATTTTTACGGCCTCCGCTATAGAGCTAAGATCCGCTAAATCGCCTGGGATGAGGTAAACTTTATCAAAAATGCCGAGGTATTGAAGCCTCCAAAAATTAGGTGTGCTTAATCTACGATAAAACCCATAAACTTCATAGCCTTTATCTAAAAGGAATTTGGCTAGATAAGCTCCATCCTGGCCTGTAATGCCAGTTATTAATGCTCTTTTATCCATACCTTACCTCTTTAATTTTTCTTTTCGAGCGTTTCTTATAGCATCTACTATATATGCTATCTGCCCCGGAGTTAATTTTACTGAGGAAGGCAGATTAACTCCTCTCCTAGAAAGATATGTAGAGATAGGATATTTTCCATCAGACTTGTAAGGAGGCATTTCATGAAGTGGATAGAAGAACGGTCGGGTTTCAATGCCTTTCTGTTCTAAATAAGCTATTAATTGGTTCCTATTTATGCCGAATTCTTCTTCTATAACTAATACTGAGTACATCCAGTAAACATTCTTAGCCCACTTCTCCTCAGGAGGAGGAACTATCCCTTCTATGTCTGATAGCAGTGAATTATATAGTTTTGCATTCTTCCTCTTTATCTCTATAAACTTATCTATCTTCTTGAGCTGCGCTAGACCTATGGCGGCTTGAATATTAGTCATTCGATAATTAAAACCCACCGTAATATGCCAGTAGCGCCTATCTGGATCCATTCCATGATTCCTAAGAAGTCTCATCTTTTCGGCTAATTCTTCATTGTTCGTTAAGCACATTCCCCCCTCACCTGTTGTAATTATCTTATTTCCATAAAAACTGAAGCAGGCTACATCGCTAAGTGAACCCACTTTTCGCCCCTTATATTCAGCTCCGTGCGCCTCGGCTGCATCTTCTATTACGTAAATACCATGATCTTCAGCTATATCTCTTATGGCGTCCATATCACATGGATGGCCGTAAAGATGAACAGGGATGATGGCCTTCGTTCGCTTAGTTATTTTCTTTTCGATCTTCTCAGGATCTATGCACCAATATGTTGGATGCACGTCTACATAGATCGGTTTAGCCCCCGTGTATATAACGGCATTAACGGTTGCTGCGAAAGTCAAGTCAGGTACCAAGACCTCATCGCCATGGCCTATTCCTAAAGCACAAAGAGCTAGATGGAGAGCCTCTGTTCCGTTGTGAACAGCTACTCCATACTTACAGCCACAATAGCGAGCAAACTCCTCTTCAAATCTGCTTATATATTCGCCTTTAGAGCTTATCCAGCCGGTCTTGACGCATTCTATCACTAACTTAAGCTCTTCATCATTAATTAGCGGCTCTGCAACCGGTATCTTATATTTAATGATGGACGTACTCATAATTACGACTTCTGCACTACTTCATTGTAGCTTTCTAGAATCCGGCCAACATAAGCTTTCGGCGTGTATCGTTCTTTAAATATAGTATATCCATTTAGTCCGAGTCTTACACGTAGTGCTCTATTTTCCACCAAGCTTCGTAGCGTCCTAATTATATGGGCTAAGTCGTCGTTGACGAGGAAACCGCCATTACTTGATGCTATATGCTCTGTAGCAGGGCCCAAGTTAAGCGCTACTATAGGTTTTTTATGACTCCAAGCCTCAAGTGCTATTCTGTGGAATGTTTCAAAACGTGAGAGAGAAACCACAAAAAGACAACCATCATATAATGCGTTAAGGACATCCATTGAAACCGCTCCTAAAAGTTTTACCCTCTTAAGCTTAAAGTTACGAATCATACGTATAATACTTAATCTATATCCAGCATCAGGGCCAACGAGTACCAATTTAAGGTCATGATATTCCCTTTCAAGGGTGCGCCATGTCTTAAGCAAAAGATCATATCCCTTGTAATATGTCATACGACCAACACTTAATAAATATGTACCCGGCGTTAAGTCATATCTTGATAGTATCTCGAAAAGTGATGTCTTGGGTAATGTCGGAGGTTCATTAACACATTCCCCTACTACTCTCACAATGGATTGTGTGTGCCTCTTTAAGTACGTGGCCTCTGCACTTGTGAGCGTGAAAATTATGTCCACCTTTTTAGCAATCTCTGGCACTACAAATGTATCATAGATAACTCCTGTTGCTTTAATTATAGGGTTTTTATAGCGGTTAAATCTGCCCGGGATAAATATGGGATGCCATGCTATTTTTCGCTTAAATTTTTTCGCTATATTTAGAGCGTGAAATAAAACCGAGGAAGGTATAGAAGAGAAAATATGTACTATATCTTGGCCTTTTTCACGTAATATACGCATCATAGTGTGTATGCCTGTTACAATGTCAACTTGATTTTTGATGAAAAGCTTTGCTGGTATTCTGAAAACTTTAACACCGTTGATATATTCTACAGGAGGTAGATCATTGGAAAATTTAAGGGATAATACACTGCAGGAAACGTCTTGTAATAATAACTCCGTAGCTATGGTGTGTATTAAATATTCTATTCCTCCGTGATATGGCAGGTAAGATTTATAGATGAAAATCACATCCAAGGAGGTAGCCTGCTTGCGCTGCTCGCGTAATGATTTCGCGATCCACTCTTTATCTTGCATGTTTCATCAGCCTTCTTTTCTAAATCTTAAGCCGTAGGATTTAAGTATGCACTTATACAGAGAGTAAGTCTTTTTAGCTATAACTTTCCAATCATACATTTTCTTCATCATACTTCGAGCATTTTCACCGAGTTTTCTCAGCAGGCTACTATCGTTTATTAGCACTTCGATACAATTAGCTAAGGCCCTTACATCTCCTGGCTTTATTAGGAAGCCATTGATACCGTTTCTGATAATCTCCGGAATGCCTCCTACACTAAAAGCGATTACAGGACAGCCGCACGACATAGCCTCAAGTATGGATACTGGAGTTCCTTCACTCAAAGATGAAAGGATAAATACTGCCGCCTTTGAATACAGTTCTATTAACTTCCTTGTTGAAATTGAGCCAACAAAACTCACGTTAGTTAATCCGAGCTTCTTAGCTTTACTTCTTAACGCGTTTTTCTCCGGGCCATCTCCTACTATAATACATTTAACAGAGTCATTAAGGATTTTTAAAGCACGTAGTAGGTATTTAACCCCCTTCCGCTTAATTAGATGCCCTACGAATAGGCAAAACTTCTCTTTGTGAGAGGATGGCCTAAAAAGATCAGTATCAACCCCGCTCGGTATTATGTGAACCTTGCTATTCGGTACACCATGCTCAGCGGTGAGGGTTTTAGCTATCATTTTATTGACCGCGATTATTGCATCTGCTAGCTTAGCCACTCTTAGCTCCATAGCGCGGTAAGCCACATATCTCACAATCCTCTCAAATACAGACTCGTAAGAACAATACCAGGGTGGAGTATCATGTATTGTATATATGAGTGCTTTCTTCAGCCTCAAGATATTTTTGATGAGCACTGCGGAGAGGAGACTACCGAGTCTGCCATGTAAATGAATAATGTCAAAGGAATCTATCTGGTTTAATAGCCGGGAAGCCATAGTTTTAACCACAGAAATGCCTCCCAGAAGGTGATTTCTCATCCAGCCTGCAAACCCGGCATTAATTGATACCGGAGGCGCGTTCACCGGATGGATTATTACGTTATCGTGAAAGTGAGCACCCTTCGGCACATCACTTACCAAGTGTACCTCGTGGCCTAACTCGGCTAAGGCATTCGTGAGGTAATATACGTGGTTCTCGGTCCCCCCTCCCATGGGAGAGGGTACTGGAAAGACGCCGGTACCTACCATGAGTATTCTCATGCCTTTACCTGCCAGCCCTTAAGCCTCATACTAAATAGAAACATTAAGAATTTCAACATCTCCCTCAGATCCAATTTGGATTTCCCACTGGTTCTATTATAGAATGTACAAGGGACCTCAGAGACCCTGAGCTTCAGCCTGCTTGCTATGTAGATTGTTTCAACTTGGAACGCGAATCCATCAGCCTCATTCAAGTTCATAATTTCCCTGAAGGCCTTCCTCCTGAAGGCTCTGTAGCCCGACGTGCAGTCATGCATTCTTAGTCTCAGTATAAGCCTAGCCAGGAGATTAGCGCCCAGGCTTATCAACCTCCTTAAGGGCCCCCAGCTCACTATGCGGCCTCCCTTTACATATCTACTTCCTATTACCACGTCGGCACTCTCGAGGCCCTTAATGAGTCTTGGGAGTTCACTTGGGTCATGGCTAAGGTCCCCATCCATCTGCACTATTATATCTCCCCGAGCCAGCCTGAACCCATTCTTGTAAGCTGAGCCTAGACCCATCTTTCGAGGCCTAACAAGCAACCTGACATTATTATATCTCTCCGACAGACGCTTTACCACATCTATCGTTCCGTCGTTGCTGTTATCATCCACCACTATTATCTCCTTATTGAGCGGCAAGGACTGGAGTCGCTCTATTAGAGGCCCTATATTATTAACCTCGTTGTATGTCGGTATTATTATGGATATCTTGGACTTCTTATTCATGATATTCCTCGTTCCCTCTATATTAGAGATCGATCTTAAGCGTATTCCTCATCAGGTTTTCCTCGCCATATTTTTGCTCTTAACCACTTAGCTTAACACCTAATAATGTATAATGTTTTCACTTTTGCGTATCTCCCTTCTGAGTGTTTCTGGATCTATTATGCCGTCATAAAACGTCATCTTGTGTAAGTAACGCTCTCGTAGCACCATACCTATCCCTTAGGCCCAGTTGCTCCACTTCTGGCATCTCATCCTCTGCCACTATGCACTCTCTCAGATCCCCTCTATACCAGCCCACATGCTTTTGTAATACTCAGGCATGTTCATGTAGCATATCGCCAGATACCTGGCGAACCCCTCATCGGAGGCCCACCTCAGAGCCTCCGGGTAGCCCCATGACTGGGCCAAGCGGACCAACTCGGTGGCGAGCTGGCGCCCAATTGTGCGTGTTAAGGCACTCACAGGACTCTCCAGGGCGTTCTTCAGCTTCTCAACCATGGCCCTAATGGTAGTGAGGAGCTTACCACTTTTTATGGTGTTCACGGCCCTCATGGTAAGGTCGTATATGGATCTCTCGACATGTGATAGCACTTTAAACCACACACCCTTACGAAGGGCCTTGCGCTTAAGGGACACCAGCTCGCTCAACATCGGGTGATGCGGTTAAATACGGGGTTTATAAAATTTTTGCTTCCTAGTTTTGCTGTCCTTGGGATCTCTGGGGATAAATGAGCCTAAAAAGTCATACTAGTCCCTCTTATAAAGGCCCCGAAGACCTCTTCTTAAGAGAACGGAGCCTTATATGGTTCAAAGCCATATCAATTTTTCACCAGAATCGTGCTCATGTCCGTTCTCTCCCTGTTTCCCTCCCGTTTATTTCTCCCATTTCCTCCCATGCACGATCTACCACTGCCTTTCCGATCCTTGCTATAACGCATAAGAGGACATGGCTATGATGATCTACCACACGAAGAGGAAGAGAAGAGTTGGGACAGGATAGGTTAAAAAAGTCGGGATGGTAATACTTTTTCTTTTACACCCTTAAGGCCCGCTTTTTCTTATGATATCTGCGAAGTGAGGAAAAGCTTGGTCATTAAACTTATTAGATGCGACGGTTACAAGCGCATAGGACGCAGGACCATCAGGAGGCGTCTAATGATGAACGATAAATACCCCTAATCTGCTGAGATGTCGTGCCAAAGCCATAATAAGGTAGCCAAGAGACTCTTAAGCGAAAAGGGAATACGACCTTGGTGTGCTCAATGCCGAGTACGCTACACAGTTTTATGTTATGTTAAGAGCGTCCTTTATAGGCTATCGGGAGAAGAGTGGAGAGGACATGGCATACGTACGCTACTCGGGGCCATGGCTCTTATGGCCAAGGAGGGGCTAAGGAATGTGGTCGATTTTTACCAAAAGAAACTGAGAGAATGTTGGCAGAGCTGGAGGAGGCTCACACCGCTCCGTCAATAGAGCGCTCGAATACGCTGAGAGTCAAGCAAGAGCTATAGTTGAATTGGCTAAATCATCATAGAACTCATGAAGAATATCGAGGGGAGGGTATTTGGAGGAGGTCACGGAAATGGTGGGAGTATGTCAAAACGATATCCGAAGCTATGAAAGTGGTTGCCCCTGAGGCGAGAGAGTTTATGTCACGGGACGCAACTGAGAACAGGCCGACTATTGAGAGCGATGTGGACGTGCTCATGGTCTTGCCCCGTAAGGTTAATTTCGCCAAGGCCGTGGAATTACGTGCTAAGATTTTGGAGAAGGCCGAGAAACAAGGGCTCCCGCTTTATACCCCAGTAAAACTTCATAAATAAGTAGCGAGAGACTTGAAGAATACATGGAGAGGGGCAAAGTAATCTTGGTTAATAATATTATAAAACGATGAAATAAACGATCATCTCCCGATATGTGCATTACAGCTCCTATCTACTGGTAGTTAAGCTGAATCGGAATGGATCGTGGATTTTTTCCTCGCCACTATACTTAAGAAAGGCGATAAACTGTAAGATTACTCCAACAACTAGAGAATAAAAGGCGTATATAGCTATGTTATTGGCCATAGCTTCTTGGTCATAGGCTAAGAGGACAGCACATATGATGAGCATAACTTGGAAAGCTACTATGAATGGGGTGCCTGGGTTTTCCTTTAGGTACCTCAATACCTTGATTAGAAGATGCTTGACTCGCTCTATACCTGGCCTCAGGCTCGATCTGCCTGTTCTCGCTTCAGCTACCATCATTTACAAACTTATTGAAGTTGTATATTAAAGCGTTGTGCTACTAACTTTGTTAAAGAATGTGGTATTTAACGAGTCACACGTCAGTCATAAATAGCAACGTGGTAGCTAGAGTTGCGAAGCGATATATTGAATACAGTCTAGAACTCTATACGCTTCATTGGGCTAAGGACAAGAGCAGGCCTAGCCGTGGCTAAGGGTGTGCTGGAGCAGATCACCGGGGCAGGCGTGATGAAATCGCTTACCTGAACTCTTCTCAAGCGAGAAGCCCTAAGGCCAGCACCACGTAGCATATCTACGTGGACCTAACACCTCTAGGCCCTCTAGCTAGGGCACTTGTACGTATTTACAAGCGAGCCAGTGGTAGCCTAGGGCGAAATGCCACTTCCGAGCGCTAGTGAGAATTGAGGAGGTGTTAGCGCCGGGTGGGATTCGAACCCACGGGGCCTACTGGATATTCCCGTCCAACCTCACCAACCCAAGGCTCAGGGAAACCTCGACCGGCGCCTTACCGAGGCCTTAAGGTCATCATTGTACCCCTTACTTAGGTAGGCAGAGATATATCCTTATCCGTTCTATTAGCACCTAGCCTAGGCAAGAGGTGCTTAAGTTGGAGGTGTCATCAAATATTACTTAGCCCAGCCAGCTTTCCCTCCTAGCCTCTAACTCCCTGCTCGCTTGCTCAACATCCTGTACGTATCAGTAGCACACCAATAAACATCCCTGTACTTCACGGCCACTAGCTTCCCATTCCTAGTTCTACGTGTTCCTCAGAAAGGCCCTGGAGTGGGATAGGCGATGGAGCCTGCTGTGAGACCTGTTCAGGAACGAACTAGGGCTTGCGATGTTCTTCCTCTTCATGGCCTCTGCCAGCAGTAGGTCGAGGCCCAGGTGGTTTATTACCATGCTCCTCGCCCTCCTGACAACCCTTTCGCACCAGCTGGCGTCTGTGAGCATGTTTATATGGTTCTTCTTCCAGATCATAAGCGTAAGAGGTAGAGATAGGGAGTATATGACTAAGATGATCCTGTGCATACTCCCCTCAGCCATGCTCTTCTCATACCAGCTCGCCGCCTACCTAGGCCTCCTGCCACCGCCAGCGCCCATCAAAGTTGAGCGTGTTGTAATTCGCCTTTAACCACCTGATCCTTGGGCCAGCCGGCCCTTCATGAACTACTTCTTACGCGCTAATTTCCTCGGGACGGACTACCTCGGGCTCGTCCACACCTTCCCCAAGTTGCTTCTGATATGCTACCTGTCCCTCTGCCCCTGGCCCTAATGGGCCTTAAGCGCCACAGAGCACTGGACCCCCTGAGCATGTGGTTCTCCGTGGGAGCCTTTAGCTTCCTGCTGTGCCCCCAGGCATACCCGTTTTACTCGTTCTTCAGGTAGCTGGTGTTCCTCGTTTTCCCGATGTCGGCCTACGCCATCAACGGGTTGGCACGTATTAAGAGCAAGACCCAGTACTGGCGATACGCGTTGGCTTGTGCCTTGATTGCCTACCTCCTCATGGGCGTGGGCTATGCCTCGGGCACCATCTATCGCATAGATGATGAGGACGTAAATGCCTACCTGCCCTGGAGCCTCGTGCAATCCACCATAGGCGTAGGCCAGATAGACGACTGCATAGCCTGCCTCCAGTGGCTCAACCACCACGCAGGTGACAATGCCGTCCTGATAGCGGAGCAGAGGTTCTACGCCTGGGCGCTTAACTTCTTGGATCAGAGGATAGCCATAGCCTGGTACCCGCATGGCTACCCGATAGACATAGTGCCCATCGCGAGCGTTCTGGAGGAGTACGAGGAGGCCTACCTAATCTGGTACTCAGGATATAATGTGCCCGGGTTCAGGGAGGTCTTTACTAGCCACGACATAGCCATCTACAGAGTGCTCGCTTGAAAACCTTTTAATCCCAATTAAGGTAAGGGGCCAGGGCAGGCATGGCGGAGGATGCCGTAGCAAGAGTGGCTAGGGGCTCCTCGCTTCTTCTACTAGGCCAGCTCATCTCCAACCTCATAGCCATAGGGGCCTTCATGTTCATAGCTAGGGGCATATCCAGGGCCGAGATGGGGATCGCTACCATAACTAACTTGCTCATAACACTAGGCGTTATACTGTCCGGCGCTGGTGTGCCCATTTCCTCGATCAGATTTATCTCCGAGTCCATAGGAGCGGGCTCCGACTACAGACCGCTTATCGCGGCCAGCATCCTCACCAGGGCCGTGTTGGCGGCTCTGTACTCCGCCATCCTGGTGGCTTTTGCAAATCAAATAGCGCTCCTACTGCTGGGCTCTACATCTAACGTGGAGCTTCTCTACCTGGCAGCCATAGGCGTTGTAGCCACGGGCTTCGCGAGCACCTTCTATAATGCGCTCATAGGCCTCAACAGGATGTTGGCCGTGTGCCTCTCCTACGTTTTCTCGGCCCTCGTGGGCTACTCAGTCAGCGTGCTGCTCGTCATCGAGGGTTGGGGGGCCACGGGCTACGTATTGTGCTGGGTGGCTAGCGGGCTGGCTGGCAGCCTGATCTCCGGGATCTCCTTGGCCAGAGCGGCCTCTCCATCATTAAATGATCTTGAGGAGGTCGCAAAGGCCATGAGGACCCTTATCGCCTTCTCGGTCCCCGTGTTGATCACGAACCTGGCCGCTTACGCGTTCAACTGCTTCGACATGTTCGTGCTGGTGAGCTTGGCCAGCCAGGAGGAGCTCGGCATGTACTCCGTGGCCAAAAAAGCCTACTCGGTCATAACAATGATACCCTTGAATGTGGCCATGGCCCTCTTCCCATACTACGGCGAGAGGTACGGGCGCGAGGAGCTGGGCGCCATAAGGGCGGCGACGGCCACGGTATCCAGGTACTTATCGCTCCTCTACCCCCCCATCGCCCTCGGCCTATCGGCTCTGGCAGAGCCCGTTCTGGTGGTATTCGCGGGGGAGAAGTACGCCGGAAGCGCGCCCATGCTCATGATCTTCGGCTTCTTCGGGGCTCTCACGGCCTTCGTGCCCATGATGGGTTACCTTTTGATAACGTACAAGAAGACCAGGCGCTACATGGTCGCCAACCTGGCCTCGATAGCGTGTGCCCTCTCCCTGGCCCCTCTCCTGATCCCCCGCTTAGGAGCCCTCATTGGCATGGCGCTCGTAAGGGGCCTGGCCCTCGCCCTCCTCCTGGCCTTCTACACGCTGAGCACGAGAGACTTAGCGTCCGCTGATTATCGGGCATTTGCTAAAGGCCTCATCGGGAGCGTGATAATGGCCCTCTCGGTCTACCTGCTCCAAACACAGCTCCACGGGCCCCTCCTGCTACCCCTATACGTCCTCGTGGGCGCCGCCATCTACGGGCTCTGCGTGAGGGTGCTCAGGATGCTGAGCTATGATGATGTGATCCTCCTCGCTCACGTGTTCCCCAAGCCCATCGAGCGTTTTGTGCTCCTTATTGGAAAGCTCGTGGCATCTTAGGAGCAAGTTATGCATTAGGCCTGAGAACGTAGGACACCTTTAAGTTGCTCCCGCTTACGCCTCTTAAGGCTATAAGTTCGTGGGCACGGGGGTCACTTACACCGTAATTCCTCCCCAATTCGCGAATGAAATAGGCCTTGTGAGGCTCTCCTTCCGTGTGAGCAACGATAAACAGGCGGAAGTGAAGGCTAGCGTGGCCGAGGTCAGCTTCGCTAAGCTAGCCCAGCCAAGGGCTGGGCACCAGTTACCGTGCTGGTGATAGAGGTGGCGGGCCCGCTCCTAGGGACTCGGAGAGCTTCGAGCCTCTTGGGTTAAGGCTCGACCCTAGCATGAGACGCCTTGAGCCCACTAGGAGTTACATAGTCCGTGTCTGATGATCTGGTTTCGGCTTCCTAGGCCAAGAGCTGTTCACGCTCAACAGCCAACAGAGATTAGGAGCCCATGA
>Ga0180302_10000800_pt1 | contig 14466 bp, 12 predicted proteins | sample GuaBasSediGuay17_FD_121794 | JGI IMG/M metagenome (GOLD analysis project Ga0180302, IMG submission 121794) | Subseafloor sediment microbial communities from Guaymas Basin, Gulf of California, Mexico - Guay17, Core 4571-4, 12-15 cm | ecosystem: Environmental > Aquatic > Marine > Hydrothermal... | reverse complement strand
GCCCCCGAAACTATCCTGGCGTGGACTACTCCGTGATCGTTGTACTTTAGCCTCCCAACAGCCACTATGTTCGACATCCTTACGAGTTCCTGGACCTCCTCATCCGTTTCAAGGGCCTCGTATACCCTACTAAGTACTGGGGAGTTAGCAACGTGTTTAAGCACCAGGTCGGGTGTTACTTGAACAGACACTAACCCACCCTATCACGAACTACAGGGGGGTTTTTAAGGTGACCGTCGGTTCTAGCTAAAAATAAAACCTTTAATTGCATCACCGGTAAATACTGTCTTAGGTGTGTGGGATGACGTATGACTTCGTGATAACGACCGACAGGACAATGATGAGTAACCACCACGGTAAGGAGTTTTTAGGTTTCCTAGCCACGGGGCCCTCCTTCTTCCTACCGGAGAGGATCTGGTACTATATATGCTGCCCTAAGCCTAAGGTGGATAGCGAGGGGAGGCCTGTTGAGGCCCCCTACGGTTTGAGGAAGATTGAGGCGTCCCTAATGGACTCTGGGTACAGTGCTGCCATAATAGATCCGGACTACATAGGTAGGCATGTTAAGGGGGCTAAGGCTGTGCTGATAGGCCACCACGACTTCTTCGCCTACGGGCCCCCATCGTCTGAGTGGTGGCTAATAACTGGCAGGGAGCCCGTTAACAGGAAGTCCTTCATGAGGTTCATGAAGAGGGTTGCCTCCCTTAAGAGGAGGTATGGGTTTAAGGTGATCGTTGGGGGGCCAGCAGCGTGGCAGTGGCTTTGGGAGCCGGACCTATGGAGTGAGTGGGGTGTTGACACGGTCGTTGACGGCGAGGGCGAGGTAGTCGTTAAGAGGCTAGCTAAGATCGTTGTTGAGGGTGGGGAGCTCCCTAAGTACGTCTACGTAGGGCCTAGGGACGTCCCCTCCATTGAGGAGATACCGGCTATTAAGGGGGCCAGTGTTAACGGCTTGATAGAGGTTATGAGGGGTTGCCCTAGGGGGTGTAAATTCTGCAGCGTTACGTTAAGGCCCCTGCGCTTCATACCCTATGAGAAGATCGAGGAGGAGATACTTGTTAACGTTAGGAACGGGGTTGAGAATGGGATAATTCACTCTGAGGACGTCCTGCTGTACGGGGCTAAGGGTGTGATACCTCAGGAGGGCCCCCTGCTAAGGCTTCACGAGCTCTTCCTCAAGCACTTTAAATCAGTTGCGTGGGCCCACGCATCCCTAGCAGCGATAGTTGCTGCTGAGAGGGGCGGTAGGTTGGTGACCAGGATCACTGACATGATCTACTCTAGGACTGGCCAGGAGTACCTAGGTGTTGAGGTCGGTATAGAGACAGGCTCCGTGAAGCTCGCTAAGGCTATAATGCCTGCTAAGGCGGCCCCGTTCCCAGCTGATAAGTGGCCTGAAATAGTTGAGGAGGCGTTCTCAATAATGCATGAGAGGAGGATAATCCCGGCGGCAACCTTCATCCTCAACTTCCCCGGGGAGGAGCCCGACGACGTCGTAGCTACCACCGAGCTAATAGATAGGTTAAGACCCTATAGGTCGTTAATAGTTCCGATGTTCTTCGTCCCTATGGGGGGCCTTAAGGGGGAGAAGAAGGTTATTGCGAGGGTTAGAGTTACTAGGGAGCACGTGGACGCCTTAATGGCCTCGCTCAGACACACCTCCTACTGGGCTAAGGACATAATGGAGAGGTTCTACATGAAGGAGAAGGTCTACACACCTATAAGGAAGCTCCTAGAGTACTTCGTGGACCAGGTTGTTAAGAAGGCTGAGGGCGTTGTTGAAGGCCTTAAGGAGTTTAAGTATAAAGAACTAACTATTGAGCGTTAAGACCTAGCACCCCCCCAGACACTTCTTTAAACCCCCCCTATTTAAGTAAGGACTCATTGACCCTGTAAATTATGAACCTACCTCTACGCCTCCTATGAATGCGGACGTATCCTAGAGCCTTCAGCTTCCTCAGCAGGTAGCCAGCGCTCTTACTACTTATTTTAAACTTCCTAGCTAGCCTGCGAGCGTTAATGAACCTGATCCTCTTATACCTTAACCACTCGATCACGTCCTTTACGTCTGGAAGCCCTACCATCAATCATATACTTGCGGTCCCCCATATTAAAGGTTCCTTAGTACATCCAAAGAATGCGCTCAGTAAATCTAATTAGCTAATCCCAAACGTATATTTACATAGGTGATGATAAGTAGGGGTATGGAGAATGATAAAGAACGTTAGCGAGGTTGCTAAGAACGCCCTACACTTAGATGCTATTAAGATCTTAGAGGAGGGTCTTAAGGCAGCGGACCCCATCAACGCCGTTAGGAAGGCTGTAAGGGTTAGCGGCGGAAAGGTGTTCGTAGGTAGGGAGTGCGTTACGCTAGGTAGGTGCGTTCATATCGTAGGGTTTGGTAAGGCATCGGTTAGGATGGCTAGAGGCCTTATTGAGTTAGTAGGTAGTAGCAGGGTATGTGGGGGTGCCGTAATAGCTCCGGAAGCTGTGGGCATGGATTTAGGTAACGTTTCCGTGTTGAGAGGGGATCACCCAATACCCGGCGATAACACCTTAGCATCCACTGAGGAGGTCTTAAGGTACATTAGGTCTAACAGGGGCCCTGGGGAGGTGTTCTTCGTACTAATTTCTGGTGGGGGTTCAGCGCTCTTTGAGAAGCCCTTAGAGCCCCTCAGGATAGAGGATATAGCGGTAGTTAATAAGCTGCTGCTAAGGTCCGGTGCCGATATATATGAGGTGAACGCTGTTAGGAAGCACTTAAGCAGTGTTAAGGGCGGTAGGCTAGCTAGGCTGCTTAAACCATCAACTACGGTTTCCCTAATAATATCGGATGTCGTCGGAGATAGGGTTGACACCATAGCGTCAGGCCCTACAGCTCCTGATAGCACTACGTACTCAACGGCGTACGACGTCCTTAAGAACTACGGCCTCTGGGGTGAGGTTCCCGGTCCAGTTAGGGATGTCATTACGATGGGTTTAAGGGGCCTCATACCTGAGACGCCTAAGCCAGGTGACCCCGTGTTTAAGGACGTAGCTAACGTCATTATTGCCAGCAACTTAATTAGCTTAAGGGCTATGGCGGCTAAGGCTAGGGAGCTCGGCTACACACCAGTGCTCCTTACCTCCATGATGGAGGGGGAGGCTAGGGAGGTAGGGCGCTTCATTGCAGGGATAGCTAGGCATGTTAGGGCATACGGAGAGCCCGTTAAACCCCCCGTAGCCCTGCTGTTCGGTGGTGAGACAACGGTTACCGTTAGGGGTGAGGGGGTGGGTGGTAGGAACCAGGAGCTCGTGCTAGCCTTCGCTATCCACGCAGCCGGCGTTAAGGACGCGGTGCTAGCCTCCATAGGCTCCGATGGGAAGGACGGGGTTAGCGATGCTGCTGGGGGTATAGTTGATGGGGGCACGCTTGAGGAGGCCCGTTCTAGAGGCCTTAACTTAAGGGAGTTTCTTAGGAGGAACGACTCCTATACGGTGCTGAAGGAGCTGGGAAGAGCTATATTCACCGGGTTAACGGGTACTAACGTAAACGACCTAGCGGTCCTCCTCCTAAGGTGATGGGTGTTGATAGGTGTTGTTAAGGTAGCTATCTTCGTGGTCTTCATCCTTCCCCCAGCAGTGCTAGCACTACTCCACAGTGCCTACTACTACGTGGGGGCGAGGAAGGGGGACTGTAGGAGGTTAAGGGTTCCTAACCCTGTAGGTGGCTTAAGCGTTACGGTGCTAATACCGATTAAGAACGAGCCCGAGGAGCTGGTTGCCGAGGCTGTAAGGGCTATAGCTAGGGTGAAGGACGAGTTAGGGGATAGGTATGAGGTAGTCATACTCTCCGATGACCCCTCTGAGAGGGCTAGGGTGCTAAGGGACGTAGCTGAATCTACTGCGAGGGAGGTAGGTGTTAACTTAAGGTTCGTTGTTAGGACTGAGGGCAACCCCGGCAGGTCTAACGCATTAAACTACATAGTCCCTAAGCTGGCTAGCGATGTCATCATAATACTCGACGTCGACGCCAGGCCTAGTAGGGGGTACATCAGTAAGCTACTTAAATGCCTGGAGGAGGGGTACGCTGCATGTGTTGGTAGGTGGTCCGGGTACTGGAGGGTCCCGACGAAGCTAGCTATAGCTGTCGCTAAGAGTATGAAGTTCATTGTAGACGCCATATATAGGGGTAGGTCTAGGGCGGGGCTCTTCACGTTCCCCCTAGGCTCCGGCACGGCCTTCAGGAGGGAGGCCCTAATCGATGTCGGGCTATGGGATGAGGGGGTGATCCAGGACGACATGCACATAGGCGCTAAGCTAATGGGTAAGGGATTCAAGGTTGGCTACATAGACGACGTCGACCTGAAGGTGCTGGTCCCCTCAACCTACTCAGCCTTTAGAACCCAGCAGAGTAGGTGGGCTTTCGGGGCCGCGGAGACGTTGAGGAGATCACTTAAATACATAGCTAGGTCGCCTTACCCCTTCCTTCATAAGGTTGAATCGGCCCTGTTCCTGGCTCAGTACGTCCCATCAGCAGTTATATGCTTAGCAACACTCGCGATCCCTATTCTAGCGCTGCTGCTCAACGATGACATCCTGAACCTACCGCCTGCCCTCATAGCGTCGGTAATTACGGCGTTCGCTATATACTCTGTCGCCTCATACCTATCGCTGAGGTCTGAGGGCATTAGGTTTAAGAGGGCTTTAAGAATTATGGGGGCTTCAAGCGCTCTAACGCTCGCCCTATCCCCGTCAATACTCATCCACACGCTACTAGGCTTCATTAAGTTTAGGGGGAGATATAGGGTTACCCCTAAAGCGTCACACGAGCTTAAGTCTAGGGGTAGGCCTTTAATAGAGCTCCTCTTCATAGCCTACATCTCGTTAATGATTGTTGCTAACCTGCTTCAAGGCCCCCACGTGTTTACCGTACTATGGCTAGGAACGGTGCTCTCCGCTTTTATATACGTAGTCACTAATGCTGAGAAGGTTGTTAGCGTAAGGTTTGGGCTTAATCGTCACTCCTAAACACTTTTAATCATTTTAGTGATCGCCTTCATCGCCCTTGTCTAGCTCTACCCCCGCTCTTTGGGGGCCTAGCTTTATTTCCATAAGGAAGCTACCAAACTACTTTACAACATACTACCTAATTACGTATATCTTGAAACAGCGTTCAAGAACGCTAAAAGCAATTGCTGAGAGCATGGGGTTCTACGAAGATAGTTACGGTAAGGATAAGGTAATGAAACATACACAGGTTCTGGGTCGCTAGCCACGGTAATAAGTGGGATAAAAGTAGTAGAAACATCAAGGTCATATTAAGGGATACTCACTTCGAGGTCCTAATCAAGTATCCTTGGAATGATTCATAGATAAAGGCTAAAGCATTCTTTGGGGAAAGGTATATTCCATTATTGGAGGAGCTAATAGAGCTAGCTGATAGGAGAGAAGAGGGATATGGTGTTATAATTAGTTTTAGGGAATATCCAAGAATGCATGTACAAATTCCTGTATGTCTATATCTAAAAACACTTATCAACATCTAAACCTAAAGGTTATGGGTTGATTGGAGGTTTTGATATTAACTCTGATTAGGTTAAACGTGGTGGTTATAAGTAGCAGTAGGGATGCTGCAGCAGTGAAAACCTACTGGTATTCTGAGGTCGTAAGTCACGGGTTTTTCATAAGATAAAGCTAGGTGGTTAAGGCTTAATGCTTTATTGAATGCGTTGGAGTGGTGTGGGAGGGTAGGTGTTGATTTCGTGGTGTTTGAGGATTTAACATGAATAAGGTTTAGGGGGTTCACGAGTAATCCCTGTGCTAACTGTAAGATAACTGAGTTTCTAAAGAAGCAAACACCTGTTCATGGAGCTGTTAAAGCGCTAAAACTAGGGTTCACAGTGGTGCTAGTCAATCCAAGAGGTACAAGCAGTAGCGTAACCCATAAACAGATGATGAGAGAAAAAGGATTAGATAGACATACGGCGAGCACTTACATAATAGCATACAAATAATTAAGAAATTATGGAAGAGTAAACAAAATCTTGCAAAGGCTATCCAGCTTAGCTCCCGGGCTCGTCCTGGTCTAGGCTCGTCACCCATCAGTGCCGGTGATTTAGCTCACAGCCCTAACACCTGGTTCTTTAACCAGCTTAATAAGCTCTGTTAGCTACAGTTTGGTGGTGATGAGGAAGAGCCGAAATGATCGATGATTAAATTATCCTCAACTGACTCTCTAACGGGTTAGGGGTGTGGGTCCTTTAGAGGGGGATATGCTGGTATCTAGGGATAGGTCCCTATGGGTTGTTAAGGGTTGCTACCACCCCCCTAACGGCGTGGTGGCTGTACCGAGGTTGTTCGGGGGGCGTAGGGTTAAGAGGTTCAGGGACTCGCTAGCGATCGTTGCAAGGTACTACAGGCACTACATGCGCTACCTACCCGTGCTGGGCTTAAGAGTCCCGGTGGTTCCCTGGAGCGATGTTAGGGAGTACCTCAGCGTGTTCGAGGAGGGTTTAGGGGTGCTGGAGGGGGGTGGGGAGCTTGTTAGGGCTTGTAGAGGGTTGGTTAGGTTGCTTAGCGATTACTGCGGTTTGAAGTGCGGTGTTAGCGGCTCGTTGCTCGGGGGTTACTACACGGGTAGCTCCGACGTAGACCTCATCTGCATTGATAGGGAGGGCGCGTATGGGTGCCTTAAGAGGCTTAGGGAGCTGGGGTTCTTAAAGCCCCTAACAGGTAGGCTTTTCTGGAGTGAGCTAGCCGAGGTCTCCGAGTCGCTGAGCGCTGAAGACCACGCTAGGCTGGTCTCATCTAAAGTCCTTCAGGGGGTCTTCTCAGGCGTTAAGTACACTATAAGGGTTGTTAACTGCTGTGAGGCGAGGGTGGGCAGGGTTTTAGGGCCCTACAGAGCTGCCATGACTGTTAGCGACGTAGTGCTTAGGGTTGTTAGCAGCGACTACAGGACCCCGTCGATACACGGGGTTGAGGTGGTTAGGCCGTGGACCAGCTACCTCAGCGGTGAGGCAGTCCTCATATCTTATAGGGTTAGGTTTACTGAGCTGCCTGAGGGAGCGTTAGTGCTAGCTGATAGGGCTGAGCTACACGTTAAGGATGTGGGGCCGCCCATCCTATGCATGGACTCAGCGGGCTCAAGGGTTATGGTGGCTTAACTATTAGTGTAACGCTATAAGAATATAAGCAACCCTATTAATATGTAGGGCAGGCCCTCGCCGGGGTTTAGGTGGTAGTATGAACGCTAAGAGGAGGAGGGTTAAGGCATACGTCGATGCGTTAAGCGAGCTAATACTTAACGATAACCCCTCAAGGGAGCACGCTATAGAGCTGGTTAAGGAGAAGCTCGAGGCCGAGAGGGTGGAGCCGTTTAGGGGGGCTTCAAAGCCGGACGACATCTATGAGAAGGAGCTCATAAGCCTCTACATAGTGGCTACGAGGGGTTTAGGTGTTAGGGACGACTACCCGGACCTGTTTAAGAAGGTGTTTGAGAGGGAGGCGAAGTACGAGATGGTTCTAAACATCCTTGAGTCGGGGATGCCTAGTGATAGGGCTAGGGAGGCGATCCTGAACATATTCCCGGGGCTTCAGGGAACGGAGATCGCCAGGATCTTGAGGTTCGCTGTAACCCTCTACTACCTGGACTTTAAGCCCTACACCTACGTTATCAACGTGATTAAGGGGATGCTTAAGGCGTTCCCCGAGTTCGGGGACACTATCCGTAGGTTTACTAAGTTCTTCATAGCTGTTAAGCTTTCTGAGGAGATAGCTTCGGGGAGTGTTAGGAACAGGATCGATAAGGAGGTTAGGAAGCAGTTAATATCTATTGAGACGGGCATCCCTAAGACCACCCCGTCCGATAGCTACGTGGTTAAGGTAGCTAGGGCTGTCTACGAGGTGCCTAAGGGGGTTATTGAGAGCGTTTTCGAGGGCTAGCTAAGCTTTAATACCTGGGTTAGGTAGTGGGTTAGGGTGCTGTAAACTGCTTAGGGCTAGTAGGGAGGGCGTGTACCTGGTCAGGAAGGGTGGTAGGGAGTTCGTTGTAGAGATCCTTAGGACGCCTGACGGTAAGGCGTTCGTCTCAGTTCACTTCACTCTGGGTGGTGCTTACCCCTTAGGTGAGGAGGTTAAGGAGTGGGACCTCCTTGAGCTCAGCAGTTTTAAGGAGGTTAAGGACACACCTACGGACTACGAATCCCTCCCACCGGATGTGAGGAGGGCTATCTCGGAGCTATTTAGGTAGGCGCTTAGAGGGGCTGTAGCCCTCGTGGTTAAGGCCTTAACCCATTAGTAGAGCTTTTAAAGGTTTGGAGCTAAGTCTTTAAGCAGGGGGTGGTGCCCATTCCCTCAGCGATCACTAGGCTTAGGTTAAGCATGATATCAATGCTCGCCCTAATAATAGGGCTCGCAACCCTCATACTAACAGCTATAATGTTCTTGCTGCTCCCGCAGTACGACCTATCCATAATAATTGTGGGGTCGCTAGCCCTAATAGTTGCACTCCACGTAATCCAGTGGCTGGTAGGGCCTAAGCTGCTTGAGGCAGTCTATAAGGTTAGGCCGCTTAGGGACCCGAGGCTCCAGTGGGTTAGGGACATGGTTTCCAGGATTTCTGAGAGGAGCGGGCTCAGCAAGGTTCCTAAGGTCATGGTGGCGGGGGTCGACATACCCAACGCGTTCGCCTACGGGAATGTGTTCACCGGGTATAAGGTCGCCGTCACCGACAGGCTCCTTAAGACGTTGCCCCCGGATGAGGTTGAGGCCGTGCTCGCCCACGAGATAGGGCATATAAAGCATAGGGATGTGGAGCTGATGATGTTGATCAGCATCCTGCCAGCCCTAATCTTCTGGCTCGGCAGGGTTTTGATGATGTTCGGCTGGTTCGGTGAGCGTAGGAGGGAGGAGTCGGCAGCCATTATACCCCTGATAGGGCTAGCGCTAATGGCTGTTAGCTTCGTCTTCAACCTATTCATACTGTACGTTAGTAGGTTACGTGAGTACTACGCAGACACCCACGCAGCACTCACCGTGAGCCATGGGGCTAGGAGGCTGCAGAGGGCTCTAGCGAGGATAATGATCGAGTCCGGCCTCATTAAGAGGCACAGGCCTGAGGCCTTAATATCCGCTTCATCCTTTAAGGCGTTCCTAATAAGCGACCCGGACGCGGTCGTTAGGACCTACGGCTTCACGTCGATAGATGAGGTTGTTGAGTGGATTAAGAGCAGGCCGAGGTTGGTGCCGACCGAGCTGTTCTCAACGCATCCAGACCCCGCTAAGAGGTTTAGGTACCTAGATAAGGTGGCATCCGAGCTACTTACAACCCCCGTTTTTTAGGGGGCTTAACCCTTAGTTAACTTATCCGTGTTAACTGCGATCCGCGTTGGGAGAGGTAGCTGCTCACTTACATACCATGAATAGCTTAATTAACCTATTTTAGGATATACCCGCCTTAAACAGGGTGATGTTGCTATGTCTAAACCCCCGACACTAAATTTTAAGCCCGTGGTCCCTACCCTGCTCGGAGAGCAGGCGTTCGTCTACATAGCGAAGGCTAACGAGCTTAAGAGGAGGGGCTTCGATGTCATAAGCTTCGGGGTTGGCCAGCCCGACATACCTACGTTCGACCACATTAGGGAGGCTGCTAAGAGGGCTCTAGACGAGAAGTTCACTGGGTACACTGAGACTCCCGGTATTCTCGAGTTAAGGGAGGCTATCGCCGAGTACCTGAACAGTAGGTACGGCTCCGACGTCAAGCCCTCCGAGGTGATAGTTACTCCCGGGGGTAAGGGCGCTGTATTCCTAGCCATCTCATCCTACCTATCCCCGGGGGACGAGGTGATAGTTCCTGAACCCTCGTATCCCGCCTACCCTGAGGTAGCCAGGTTCATAGGTGCTGTACCTAAGTACGTACCCCTTAAGTGGCTAGGGCCTCGGGAGGGCTTCGCCCTAGACATTGAGGGTATTGAGGAGTCGATAACGCCTAGAACCAAGATCATAGTTATTAACAACCCCCACAACCCGAGCGGGGCTCTGTTCCCGCCTAAGCAGGTCGACGAGGTTATGAGCATAGCTAGGGAGCACGGCATAGCTGTCCTAGCCGACGAAATCTACGACAACTTCATCTACGATAGCGCTGACTTCAAGTCCTTCATGACGTTCGAGGACTGGAGGGACTACGTGCTATACGTTAACGGGTTCTCGAAGACCTTCTCAATGACCGGGTGGCGCCTAGGCTACCTAGTCATTAGGGAGGACGTCGCGTCAAGGCTGACTAAGCTAGCTGTGAACGTGTGGTCATGCCCTACGTCGTTCGCCCAGAAGGGAGGTGTAGCTGCGTTAAAGGGCTCCTGGGAGCCCGTGAAGGAGATGGTTAAGGTGTTTAAGCAGCGCAGGGACCTCATGGCTGAGAGGTTGAGGGAGGTGCCCGGCTTTGAGGTATGGCCTAGTAGGGGGGCCTTCTACATGTTCCCAAGGGTGCGTAGAGTCCTGGATGAGGCGGGCTTAAGCGTTGAGGAGTTCGTTGAGAAGATCCTGTACAGTAAGTACGTGGTAACGCTGCCCGGCACAGCCTTCCCTAAGGAAGCTGGTAGGGACTTCATAAGGCTTAGCTTCGCAACAAGCCTTAAGGACATAGACGTAGGTATTAGGAGGCTTAAGGAGGGTGTTGAGGAGCTCTTAGGTAGGGGCAGAGGCAATGGGTTATAGCGTTTTATAGTTGTGTTTTTGTGCTGTAATCTGTTTTCTTCTTGTAGTATTGCTTGCTGGAATCCCCTGTGGGATGATGGTAGCGCTTCAAGCCCTGCAGGACTGTCACCCCTAGGTGGGGGCCCTGCTCCGCTGGCCTCAACCACCACCCACGACCCCAATGAAGTGGGGCGGTGTAGGCGGGGCGGAACCGGTGAAGACCGATCACAATGAAACAAACCATAGAGCAATACGGTTAGAGGAAGCGACAGAGCTCCTCGCACCTTAGGCATTTCAGAACGCCGAAGAACCTATCCCCACCAACTAAGTCCAGCTCACCTCTACACATAGGGCACACAAACTCGTAGTCATCAATGAGAACAACACGTTCACTTAAACTAACAACTCGCTCTCTGCGGGGCTAACTAAGCTATTCCTCAATAAGTGTAGAGAGTAAAGCAGGCTAACCCACTACTAACATACTCAACACCCATACATTCGCAAACTAGGCCTTCCAAAAGCTTCCCCCGCAATATTAACCCTAAGCTACCCCTGCCCTCCAGAGCTAAGCGCATGCACATTCTGAAATCTTGATACCTCCATACCTACGAATACCTTAGAAGAACCTAGGCGCATCAATTATCATGCTGTAGCAACCGCGGTGAGGTGAAATCAGCTAACCCGGTAACCTAGAAGGAAACGTTAGACCCTCTACCGTTAAGTGTTAACATCTAGCTTAGAACTCGGTGTTAACTGCTTGATGAACCACGATATTCTAATGAGTAACGTCCTGGGCGGCGTTATGGCTGGCAGCTATTGTTAAGTAAAGCTACGTTAGAACTCAGGGAGATTTTTGGTGGGGCCGCGGGGATTTGAACCCCGGACCACGGGGATTGCCGCCGTGTGGGGTCTCCACGGACCCGAACCCCGCATTCTCCCAAGCTAAACTACGGCCCCTAACCTCTAGCTTTTACACCCACTTATTTAGCTTACTCCTCATAGCTAGGGTGTTTGAGGCTTTTTAGCTTCGTTAATGACTCTGTATTAGTGGGAAGTATTGAGTGAAGGAGGATACAGCGTGCTTAGGGAGTTTCTTAAGGCCCTCCAGGCACCGTTTGTCGGTAGGGGGGAGGAGGCTAGGGTTGTTGCTCTAACCCTGCTAGCTAGGGAGCACACGGTATTCATTGGCGAGCCAGGCTGTGTTTCAGGGGACACCATAGTTAGTGCCAGCGATGGGAGGCTATTCTACATCGACGACGTTGCTAGGGGCTTAACCCCTGGCGTATACTATGTGGACTTCTGGGTATTCCCGCACGCTAGGGCTGATGAGCTCCACGTCTACGAGGTGCTAGAAACCGCTGAGGTGATTACTAGGAGGGGCTTCTCTATTAGGGTAACGTTAAACCACCCATTAATGACCGATAGGGGATGGGTTAAGGCGGGAAGGCTTAAGCCCGGGGATAGGGTGAGGGTATTCACTAAGATACCGTCCCCGAGAGGGTACGTTAAGATACCTAGGGATGTACTTCGTAAAGCACTAGCTAAGCAGGGCAACGGTTCCGTGGATGCTAAGCAGCCCAGGCTAGTTGATGAGGAGCTAGCAGAGCTCCTAGGGATATTCACTGCGAGGGGCTTCCTAAAACCCCAGTACGTAGGCTTCAATCACGGTAGCAGGGAGCTAAGGGAGCTCGTAGAACGCCTAGTGAGCGGGGTCTTCAACGTAGATGTAGATAGGGTAGCTGAGCTTGACTCAAGGAGGATTAGGGCAGGTAGGGTAGGGACGCTAAGGCTTAACTCGCAGTTCATGGCGGACCTATTTAAGTGGCTTAACGGTTACAGCAGTAGGCGGGTCTCCAGATGGATCCTCCTATCCCCTAAGGCTGTGTCAGCAGCGTTTCTAAGAGGCCTCTTCGAGGCCGCTGGCGAGGTTAGTAACCAGGGCTGCAGCGTAGTCCTTAAGGACGTAGACCCCGGCATCCTGAGGGCTGTTCAGGTCCTCCTCCTACGCCACGGAGTACTCTCAGCGATTGAGGAGTGCGTACCTGGGGGCACACGTAAAAGCGTTAACAAGTACTTCACGCTTAAGGTGTCAGGTCTGGAAAACCTCAAGAGGTTCGTGAGCGAGGTAGGCTTCATATCCCGTAGGAAGAGGGAGGAGGCTGAGTCATGCATATCCCTACTTCTAAATAAAGGCGGGGATCCCTCGCCGGGTAGTAGCACCGCATTTGATGAGGTTAGGGAGGTCAGGATCGTGAGGGGCTTAACTAGGGTCTACGACTTCCACATCCCTGCAACGCACTCATTCTTTACCGGGGGCCTACTCTCGCACAATACTGCTAAATCGGCCATAGTTAGGAGGGCTGCAGAACTCCTTAACGCCCGCTTCTTTAAGTACCTCCTAACGAGGTTCACCGAGCCTGCAGAGCTGTTCGGCCCCCTAGACATTAAGGCCCTTGAGGACGGTAAGTATGTAAGGCTTAGTAGGGGTAAGCTGCCGGAGGCTGAGATAGCGTTCCTAGACGAGATCTTTAAGGCTAACTCAGCAATACTTAACGCCCTCAACTCCCTCCTCCAGGAGAGGGTTCTCTACGACGGGTACACGGAGCTCGTGGTCCCGCTCTGGTCCCTCTTCGGTGCTAGTAACGAGGTCCCGGAGGAGCCAGAGGTAGCAGCCCTCTACGATAGGTTCGTTATTAGGCACTTCGTTAGGCCGGTGGCTGAGGACCTGTGGAGGGACCTACTCAATAAGTCGTGGGAGATCGAGAGGGAGCTCTACTACCAGGGGTGCTTAGGCGGGGGTAAGGTAATGGATATGGGCGATTTAAGGAAGTTCCACAAGCTCGTGCTATCGGTTAACCTGGAGCCGGTTAAGACTAAGCTGGTTAAGCTGTTCGCGGTGTTTGAGAGTAGGGGTGTTCACGTAACCGATAGGAGGAAGGGTAAGTCGCTTAAGTTAATAGCAGCTAACGCCGTCCTCGAGGGCAGGGGGGAGGCCCAGGAATCAGACCTAATAGTCCTTAAGTACGTAGTCCCTAAGGACTGGGACGAGCTGGAGAAAGTGAACACCATTCTGTCCGAGGAGCTTAAAACCCCGTATAGGTACCTTAGGGAGCTTGAGGAGATAAAGACCAACGTTAGGGAGGTCATGAACTACGTCCTCTCACTACAGAACATCGAGTCTAGGTTTGTTGAGATGAGGTTTAGGCAGATACTTAGGGACCTAGAGATAACTAGGGATAGGGTCGTTAGCTTAATGCTTGAGTCCAGGGATCCCGGGGTTGAGAGGCTAGCCGGGGAGGTGATAGCCATAATTGACTCAACCGCCGACACCATAAGGAGGAGGTTGAGGTAGGTTGCCTGGAGTGCTTAAGGGTGTGAGGTATGACGACCCAGTGACGATCTATAGGGGGGAGAAGGTACTCAAGATAGCTTCAAAGCTTGGCAACGAGTCGGGCTTCGCCGACCTAGACCTATCTATAGATATATTCTACTCACTCTACCTACCGTTCCCAGTAACGATCCCGCTAAACGAGGTCCCCGCGGGTAAGGAGAGGAACTACTTCATAATTAAGGAGTTCATAGATCTGCCTGACTTCAACTCCCTTAAGCTCTACACCATAGCTGACTCGCAGCTAAGCACCCTGGTCTCGGCCTCCCTAATACACCACATAGGTAGTGCGTGAAAGAACGAGCTAAGCGCCAGCGGTGGAGGGGGTGAGGGTAGTGAGGAGAGCGTTGATAGGGCTACCGTGAGTAGGGCGGTTAAGAGGGCTGTAGATAAGGTTAAGGAGG
>Ga0180302_10000798_pt1 | contig 14494 bp, 12 predicted proteins | sample GuaBasSediGuay17_FD_121794 | JGI IMG/M metagenome (GOLD analysis project Ga0180302, IMG submission 121794) | Subseafloor sediment microbial communities from Guaymas Basin, Gulf of California, Mexico - Guay17, Core 4571-4, 12-15 cm | ecosystem: Environmental > Aquatic > Marine > Hydrothermal... | reverse complement strand
GGCATAGTCAACGCGAGGGTCGTGAGCCTGGGCAGGTATGGGAGGACTAAGATCATAAAGATCAGCGCCAGCCTGAAGAGCATTGAGGAGGGATTACAGGAGGACCTCTTCATGCTTGGTGTGACAGAGCTGGTGACCAGGTAGCGCCTAAGTCAAGTCTCCACACGTGCACCAGACCTCGTGGATGAGGTCGTAGAGCTCGTCAAGCCCCTCGCCCCTCAGCGCCGAGATCATGGGGATCCTGCTCGCCACGCTGTACTCGTCAAGCAGGGCAGCCATCTGAGCTGCAAGCTCCGAGACGACGCCTCTCTCCCTCGAGAGGTCCTCAGCCAGGGCTTGGGAATCCTCTAGCCACCTGCTGACGGCCTTAGACTGCTCTAAGTCGCTCTTATTCAGCGCGACTACCGTCGGCAAATCTAGGCGGAGCTGAGCTACAAGGCCCATGAGCTTGAGGGTCACGAGCTCCGAAGGCCTCGCCGCGAGGGATGCGTCGAAGAGCATGAGGGCGCACGCTGCCCCCCGCTTAGCGAACTCGCGCGAGAACGCGGGCCCAGTCTCGTGGAACACGAACAGCTCCATCTGCCCGGGCGTGTCCACCATCACGAAGTCGGCGTCGAGGCCGTCCACCTCTTCCATCACCTCTCTCCTGCGCTTGTAGAGGAGCTCCATGCTGACTATCAAGGCCCCATTGGGGCCTAGCCCCATCTCCCTCATGATGTCCCTAACCCGGACGTACCTGCGCACGTCGACGTCGGGGGTGTAGGGCGTGTGCTCCGCACCGGGGTCTAGATTGATGTAAGCCACCTTGAAGCCCTGCTCCTCCTCTATCCACTTACCGAAGGCTGCTGTCAGCGTGCTCTTGCCGCTGCCGGCGGGCCCCATTACCACTAAATATAGCGCCCGGCCTATGTGTAGACTCCCAGCCACGGTCAGAGGGCTCAGCCCGGCTTAAGGGGTTTACCCGGCTCATCGTCACCTTTAAAGCTGCAGGCCACCCTAGGTAGCGGTAACGCCATGCGGATTGCCGGGCGCTACGCCCTCCTGCTACTCTTGCTGGCTGCATCAGCCGCGGCGGGGGCCGCCCTGCCCCTCAGCATTGAGGTGGAGGCGGCCTTCCAGGATAAGTCCACCTTAGCGTACATAATCAGGATCTCCCCGGTCCCCACATCCACGGCTAGCATCTCAGTGCTCGTTAGGGGCTGGGAGGGGAATGTAGTGGGCAGTAAGACCGAGGTAGTGGCCGCCAGGCCTGGTAGCCCCCTCGTGGTGGCCGGCACCATGACGTTCCCCCACCTGCTGAGCCCAGGGCTCTACTCGATTGAGGTGACCGTGGAGGCTGGCGGGGTGAGCGCTAGGAGCGGCGCGGAAATCCCCCTGCCTCCGGGGGAGGGGGATGTGGTGTCGCTGCTCGAGAGGCTGACCGAGTTTACGATCTCCCTGGAGAAGGCCAGGTACCTACTACCTCAGCAGTATGAGGAGTTCTCCCGCAAGGCTGCTGAGCTGAAGCTGAGGCTCCATCAGCTTGTATCATGCGTTAAGGGAGGTAACTACAGTTGCGCCGCTAGCCTATACGCCCAGGTCTCACGGGAGCTCGAGGAGTGCTGGAGGGGCTTGAGGGGGGAGGAGGCGAGTCTAGGCATGGTGTCACAGGCGCTCAAGAGCTTCGACTCTTACCTCAACCTCGACCCGGGTATCGTGTATAGCTTCTGGACGAGGGTTATACTCGCTAGCTTCCTGCTGCCCGCCATATTGCTCATTGTCTTCCCCCTGTACGTCGCCAGCACTGACACCTGGATATCCAACCTAGGGCTAGTGCTGAGGGCTCGGCCCGAGGACTTGGAGAGGTATGCGACTAGGATGGCCAGCAACTTGAGGGAGCTATTAAGGGAGGCCGTGGGGATGGTGAGGCCCAGCTTCAGGTCATACCTCCTCCTCGTCACGGCGTCGTTCATGGCTACGGTAGCCCTCCTCGCCAACAACGTCGTCGCCCTCATCGGCTCGATGATAGTGTCGCCGGTGCTGTTGATCGTCGTCGGCTCAGCCATAGGCCTGGCATTCAGGGAGGAGCAGACAGGGGTCGTGGACGGCTACACCATATTCTGGAGCGGGCTCAAGAGGCTGCTCTGGATGATGTTCCTCTCAGTGTCCGTGGCTTACCTGACGGCCCTGCTGGTAGCTAGGTTCTACCCGGTCGTGGTGAATCCCGCTATAGAAGCTAGGGCTAGGCCGAACATTAGCGACCTTGGGATAGCGATTGGAGCTGGCGTGGCGGGAGCGCTTGCCAGCATAGGCGGCCGTAGGGACTTGAGCACGCTGGTGGGAGCGGCTATAGCTATAGCGCTCATACCGCCGGCCGCGACGATAGGCATAGGCCTGGCACTGGCTGAGGTGGGGATAACGTTTGGGGCCCTCTCGCTGCTGACGCTGAACGTGATCGCCCTGGAGGCCTCCTCCGTCTTAGCCGCCAGGGTCTACGTCCTGGCCCCCCTCATAACGGACTTCATGAAGTCCGCGTTTAGGAGGCTTAGGGACGACGTGCTGAGGGGGGACTACAGCGATGTGGTGGGCTACCTGCTAGGCCTGCTGGCCCTTTGGGTGAACTTGATACTGGATATCCAGCCCTCAGCAATGGGGCTGGGCTCGGTCAGGGCCTACCTGAAGGGCGTCCTCCACATGACCCTGTACTACGCCCTCCTGCCGCTCGCTATACTAGCCTCCTTCACCATGCTCCTGTCTAGCGAGGTCACGCTGGCGCTAGCAGCCACGGTGGGCGGGGCGGCTGAGCTCGTGAGAGCCGCGGCCCTCAGCTTGAATGGCCTAAGCGACGCGGCCCTCGACATGGCGCTGCTTCTCTCACTGCTAGCGTGGCTCTACGCGGCGTCTAGGAGGATGGAGGAGGGCGCTTCAGCTAGGGGCTTAGCGGCGCTCGCCGCCTCAGCCGCAATCCTCTGGCTCTCGTTCACCGCCAGGTACTCAGCCTACTGCTACCCCAGGGCCTACCTGGCCCTGACCCTCACGTTCGCCGGAGCAAATGTGCTGGTAGCGCTGTGGAGGAGGGCGTCCAGGTATAAGGGCAGGATAGCCGCAGCCTGCTTCGTCGTAGCAGCCTTGATGTTCACGGTGTTCCAGAGCGCGTACGTCTACCAAGCCATAGTCTACAGGCTCAAGCTAAGCGAGTGCGAGGAGGTTGCGTGCCACCTGGTGGCCAACTTCCTAGGCCTAGATACGAGCAGGGTCGTGTGCAGCAGCAAGATGGTAGGTGACAAGCCGGTCGTGCGAGTGGGCGTCATGGTGTCGCCCGGGGAGCTTTACGCTACACCGATATCCAGGGAGGACCTGAGGCTGCTCTCAGCAGCTGTTAAGAGGGCGTCGGGCTGGTCTAACCTCGAGCTCGAAATATATTACATCGTGACCCCCTGAGCGCTACTCTGGGCCCTCACGCCTGAGCAGCCTCCTTAGAGCGCCCCGCTTTAAGTAGAGGAGGGCTGCAGCGGCGGTTGCCGCGGCGGCCGCCACGAGCAGTGCGTTGACGGGTCTCGGGGCCCTGACACTCAGGGTTATGGAGGTGTACTGCGATAAGCTCCTACCCTCCTGGGACCACCTGACCTTGAGCTCAGCTTTTAGAGGGCCTGGGAGGGTTGCGGGGTCGACGTCCACCTCGAATACTACGAGCTTCTTCTCCCGGGGAGCTAGGGTCCCCAGGTAAGTGCTCGTGGAGCCTGTCAGGAAGGGGGAGTAGAGCTCAACCCGCACGTCCTCCGCGTAGGCGTGGGATGTGTTCTCCACCTCGAAGACTAGCCGGTAGCCCTTGCCACCGCTCTCGACCTCCAGGCTGGTGACGTTCCTTACGCTGAACTTCGCCTTCTCGAGGACTGTTAGCGTGAAGCGTAGCTGGCGGCCCGACGCGTTCAGCAGAAGGTCGTGGTTGCCCACTGGCGCGTCCTCGCTCACGTCAACTATGAACGTGAGAGTGGCTGCCTGGCCCACGGGGAGGTAGGGGAGCAGGGCCCTGGCGCCAGCCGCCGTGGTAGGCCTAATCCACTCGTCGCCCACGAATACCAGCTCAACGTTCCTGGCCATGTAGTCGCCCGAGTTCACGACGGTCAGTACCACTCGCACCATCTCATCGCCGGGGAATACCACTGGGGGCACTGTAACGGCTGATGCCACGCTCAGCTCCCAGTCTCCACGCACCTCGTAGCCCAGCGTCATTAGCCGCCTGTGCTCACGGCCCCCCTCATCCCTGTAGCTGAGCGCGGCCACTAACTGCAGAGCTCCATAGATCCGGGGCTGCACGAAGACCTCAAATACCGCTATTGTCGACTCGTTAGGCTCCAGGACTCCGAGGATCTTGGTAGACGGCCCTATGACGGCCCCTATCTCGATGCTCTGTGACGTCAGGGTAATGGTCAGGTTGGAGGCGGCTCCATCGCCCTCGTTCCAGATCTCCAATGCCACCCTATTCACGTCATTAGGCTTGAGGGTCCTGTTGAGCTGCCGGATCACTATGCACGGCTCGCCAGGCTTTAAGGCCCTAATGGAGATTGAGGTAGTGTCCGCATACTCATAGCCCGCCTCGTCGTAGTACCTAAGCCTGAAGGTCGCAACCGCGGTGTCGCGGCCAGCCGGGGACGCCACTACCTTAAACGTGAGCACCTCAGACTCGCCCGACCCAATCCTATCCAGCTTAACCCTCGAGCTCTCCACTGCGTAAATGCCCCTCCCCGACTCTAGGTCGAGCGTCAAATCGAGCGCGTCGGCGTCTCCCACGTTCGTCACCTCCACCGCCAAGACTGCCGCCTTATCAGCCGGCAGGGAATCGTTGAGCAGCCTGAGGATCAGCAGCGGCAACGGGCTGCGCGCCACCTCCAGGCCGATACCGATCCTCTCGACTCCCGCGTCTCCGTACGCGTCGTAGTACTCGACTAGGAGCTGCAGTGACGCTGTGCCCGTGACCCCCCTGTCCACCCGCACTAGGGCAGTGAACGCCCTTGTCTCCCCAGCCCCGATGTCACCCAGGGTGACTGAGGAGCCGGAGAGCAGCGCTATGCCCGGCGATACCGGCGTCAGGGATACGCGCACGTCTCGGGCGGGCCCAGAGCCCGTATTGTGGAGGTAGAAGCTTAAGCTCACGCGCCGGCCTGAGACGACCCGACTCGGCATTACATCACACGTGAAGTGTGGGCCACCCGCCCTGACTACGCGGAATCCGAGCGTCACGCTGCTGGTGTGGGGAGTCCTCATGTAATCCTCACAGGATATGGTCACAGCCACGCTGGCTGTATCGCCAGCTGAGCTGTCGACGAGCACCTTAACGCTTAGGACCATGTCATCGCCTACCATCATCATCCCCCTCCTGAACGTGTTTTCACCGAGTATGGTTACGAATGGGCTCGCGGGCGCTACCCTCACCTCAACTTCCCTGGCGGGCGCCTCCTCGAGCATCAGCGTTATGGTGACCTCGTTCACCTCCCCCCTCCTCAAGGTAGTCTTGTCGGGGGAGGCGGTGAAGCGAGGCTCACCACCGAAGCCAACGTCGAAGCTGAAGGCCTCGCTATGGCCGTCACACTCCAGCGTTAGCGTGGCCGGATAGTAGGACGCGAGCGCCCCCTCCGGAACCTCGACTCTGAAGTGGAAGTCGAGCACGGAGCCCTGCTGTAGGAGGCCGGCATAGCTATCATTGGCTGAGAGGTCCCGCCCACAGACGCCGCGTATTGTGAGGCGGGCGGACACGTTGAGCTGGGCAGCTGGCTCGAGGTACCTGACCCTGACGACTAGCGTGGCGTTGAGGCCGGGTGACGGCGGTGTTTCCCAGTATGCGTCGTATAGCTCGAAGCTGGCCTGCGGATCGGCTAGCGCTGGAGCAGCAGCCGCTGCAACGATGATGGCTAGGAGTAGGAGTCCTCTCAAGGCTACTCCACCCTTAGCCTAAGCACCTTGACAGCTGCTACTAGGAAGGCAGCGGTCTCCACTAGCAGGGCCGCACAGTCCCATGCGACGTCTCCCAAGTCCCACCCCCTCAGCTGTATGTTCTTGAAGGCCTTGAGGAAGTAGTACAGTGGCAGCACCCTGCTGAGCGCGCGGGCAGCGGGCGATAACAGCTCCACGGGAGTCATGAAGCCCGAGAATAGGAGTGAGGGTATGAAGAGGAAGATCGCGGTCTGGTACGCCTGCAGCTGGTTGCGCGACACCGCTGATATGAGGAGCCCCAGGCTTAGCGAGCACATCAAGAGGAGCAGCGAGACTAGCGTCAGGTCTATCAGCGAGCCCCTCACCCTGACTCCCAGGATCGCCACCGCTATGCCCAGGGTGATCAGCATGTCCGAGACGGTCACTATCGAGTAGGCTAGGAGCTTGCCGAGCACTATGTGGCCGCTCGAGATGGGGGTCATTATGAGCTGTTCAAAGGTCCTCCTCTCCCTCTCCCTGCTTATCGAGACCGCTATCAGGCTCATCGGGACTAGGTGGAGGAGCACGCCCATGACGACCGACGTGAACATGTCCACCGAACTGACCTTGGGGCCGTATACCGTCTCCCTGACTACGTCTATATTGAAGGTGCCGTATCGCTCAGCGGCCATCCTGAGGAACCCCTGGACCGCGACCACTACCGCCTCCCACACAAGCTCCGATATGGTGGCGTACGCCGAGTCGAGGACCGTCACTAGCTGGGTGCTCCGCCCCTCCAGTACACACTCGCTGAACCCCTCGGGTATTATCACCGCGGCGTAAACCTCGCCCCTCCTGACAAGCTCAATCCCCAGCTCCTTGGTCGGGGCGTAGCGGACTATCTTGAAGTTCCCGCTGTTCTTAAGGGCCTCGATGAGCTGCCAGGACACCACGCCGCCGTCCAGGTTGACCACGGCTATCGGAACCGCGCCCCTAGCCTCCCCATAGCCCATAACGAACATCGCCATCACCATGGTCGGCATCATGAGGACCATGAAGAAGGACTTGGGGTCCCTGAGCAGCTGCTTAATGTCCTTGATTACGAGGGCGGTCAGCGCCGACATCTCGCCACCGCCTCAGCCTCCACGGGCGCCGTCAGCTTGATGAAGGCGTCCTCCAGGCTCACTGAGACTGGGTAGGCGCGCACCACCTTGACCCCTCTCCTCTCCAGCTCCCTAGTCAGGGGGGCTATGTAATCGGCAGCGTCGGGGACTAGGAGCCTCACGCGCATGAAGTCCGCAATAACCTCAGAGTCCACGACCCGGGCTCCCATCTCCTCGAGCACGGGGGTTGGGTCGCCCTCAACCTCGAGCTCTAGGAAGTCGCCGCCGAAGGCCATGCGCTTGATCTCTAGCGGGGAGCCCTCGGCCACCACTCTGCCCCTGCTCATGAGCGCTAGCCTATCACAGTGCTCCGCCTCATCCATGTAGTGGGTGGTCACGAGTATGGTGACGCCCTCCTCCTTCAGCTCCCTGAACTTCTCCCAGAAGTACCTGCGCAGCGGTGGGTCAACGCCCGCAGTTGGCTCGTCGACTATCAGTAGCCTAGGCCTATGAAGCAGAGCTACTGCCAGGGCTAGCCTCTGCTTGGTGCCCCCGCTCAGCTTGCCCGCTAACCTCTCCCTGTACTCGGTGAGCATGAACTCGTCCAGCAGCTCCTCAACCCTCCTCCTGGCCTCATCCCTCCTCATCCCGTACAGCGAGGCGTAGAGTATCATGTTCTCCTCCACGGTCAGATCCTCGTAGAGGCTGAAGTGCTGTGGCATGTAGCCGGTAAGCCTCAGCACCTCCCTCCTCCTCTTCTCCACGTCTATCCCGAAGACCCTCACGTAGCCTGAGGTGGGCTTGAGGAGCCCGAGTATCATCCTTATGGTAGTGGTCTTCCCAGCCCCATTGGGGCCGAGTAACCCGAAGATTACTCCCTCCTCTATCCTCAGGTTTACGCTGTCGACTGCCTTGAAGCTCCCGAAGACCTTAGTCAGGTTTACAGCCTCTATCGCTAAGCCGCGCGCCCCCATAGCCTCTAAGGCCTATGGACGAGCGACTGTTATATATCTTCTTTAACGGAAGATGGTTAATGTGGGAGAGGCCAGCCGCGCGATAGAGGCGTTGAGGGAGCTCGGCTTATCGGAGTATGAGGCTAGGGCCTACGCCGCGCTGCTGGCGATGGGGGAGATGACGCCACGGGAGGTGAGCTTGGCCGCTAGGATCCCTTACACGAAGGTGTACGAAGTGCTGAGGAGGCTTGAGGCTAAAGGGTGGGTTAGGAGGTTATCGAGGGGCCCGCTGCTCTACGCGCCGAGGAGGCCTGAGGCGGTCATAGGCGAGCTCAGAACTTCGTTCGAAGAGAGGCTCAGGGAGGCTGAGGAGGCCCTTAAGGAGCTCGAGGAGACTGGCATAAAGTCCGTGGCACCCGCTGGAGTGTACCTCGTGCGCAAGCTGGAGGCCCTGAGGCGGATAATCAAGGGCATGGTGATGGGGGCGCGGGAGGAGGTGCTTGCGCTGGCCTCCACGGGCGAGCTGCTAGAGGTCTTGAACCTCGTGCCCAGGAGGCCCAGGAGGGTGAAGTGCATAGTGAGGGCAGGCCTCTCTCCCCCACACTTCGGGGAGTGGAGGGAAGCCAAGCTCCTCCTCCCGCTCGACATATTGATCTCCGATAGGGAGAGGCTAGTCCTGTCCTTTGGCCTCCTGAGAGCTGGGCGGGAGCCGAGAGTCAGCGGCGTCGTGGTGCTGGACAAGGAGGTCGCTGAGATGGCGGCCAGCTACTTCGACGAGCTTTGGAATATGACTGGGCGCCCAGGCTCAGCGAAGGTGAATCACCTCGCCTACCCTGAAGGGGAGCAGGCTGCCGTCCGACAATCTGAGGAGGAGGGAGCCGTCACTAGCTAGGCTCACCGCCAGCCCCTCAACCACGCCATCCGGCGTTATTACCCTGACTCTCCTCCCTAAGGTGCTCATCCTGCACTTTAGCTCCCTGAGGACATCTTCAGCCCCTCCCTTCAGGAGGCTTGAGTAGAGGCTGTCGAGTTCGAGCAGAGTGGATGCTAGGAGGGGTAGCCGGGGAACGCGGCGCCTCAACACGTCCTTCAGGCTGATCGCGCTGTCCTTGAGCTCTGGTGGCAGATCATTGTTGACGTTTATGCCGAGCCCGAGCAGAAGGTAGCCGCCGCCCCCGATGAAGGCCGCCTCAGCCAGGATCCCGCAGAGCTTCCTCCCCTCGAGGAGCACGTCATTGGGCCACTTCACCTCCGCCCTGAGGCCCCAGAGCTTCTCCAGGGACTTCACGACCGCGAGCGCCGAGAGGAGGCCCAGCAGCTGGAAGTACTCCGGGGGTGGCCTCAGGATCAGAGTCAGCCAGAGCCCGCCAGGCCCCGCGTACCACCTCCTTCCCCTCCTACCGCGCCCAGCGGTCATCGACTCAGCTATCACGAGGGTACCCTCAGGAGCCCCCCTCTCCGCTAGGTCCCTAGCCACATCCTGAGTGGAGGTGGTCGAGGCCAGGTAGATGGACTTGTACCTGAGCCTGGTATCAAGCCTGTTAAGGAGCGCGCTCGCGCTTGAGAGGTCGTCCGAATCCCTGATCTGAAGTTCCTTGAGTAGCTCGGCAAGCCTCACTTCAATCCCTGAGCTGAGTAGCGGGAGCTGGTAAAAAGCTTTAAGAGAGTGAACACGTCACCCTCCCGTGAGCTGGCCCCGAATCCTCGAGGCAGAGGTGTTCTGCGTAGAGCTCCCGTATAAGGAGGCGTTCACCATAGCCCTCGGCACCTCAGTTAAGTCCTGGAACATTGTGGTGAGGGTCGTGACAGAAGATGGCGCTGAGGGGTGGGGTGAGGGCTCGCCCTCCTTCATGATACTGGGCGAGACGAGGGGGATGGCTACTGCGTGCGCCAGGAGCCTAGCTGAGCGCCTCGTAGGAGCTAAGGAGCTCAGCCCGGAGCTCCTCTACGAGATGTGCGCTACAGCGCCTTCTCCCAGCGCCGCCGCGGCGGTGGAGGAGGCCGTGCTGGACGCATGGGCCAGGGGGGCTGGGCTGAGCATAGCCAAGCTGCTGGGCGGCCCCTACAGGGACTCGATTGAGACGGACGTTACAATAGGGATAATGAAGCCCGAGGAACAAGCGGCCAGGGCCGTCAAGTATGTGGAGCAGGGTTTCAGGATACTGAAGCTCAAGCTGGGCGCAGACCCGGAGGAGGATGTGGAGAGGGTGAAGGCGGTCAGGGATGCCGTGGGCGAGGGCGTTAAGATCAGGGTGGACGCCAATCAGGGCTGGAGCGTGGAGGAGGCTGTGCGAGTGATAGACAGGATAGCGTGCTACGAGGTGGAGTACGTCGAGCAGCCGGTCAGGTGGGATGACCTGGAGGGGCTGGCCAGAGTGAGGAGGGAGAGCCCCATCCCGATAGCCGTGGATGAGACTGTGAAGAAGGCGGAGGACGTGTTCAGGGTGGCCAGGATGGAGGCGGCCGACATCGTCAACATAAAGGTGATGAAGAGCGGGGGGCTGCTGGGGGCCCTCAGGGTGGCGCACGCCAGCGAGGCGGCTGGCCTATCCAACATGATAGGCTGCATGGGCGAGGGCAGGCTGGGGATAACGGGCGCCGTCTGCCTAGCCGCTAGCGCGAGGAACATCGTGTACTACGATCTGGACTCAGACATCCTGCTGGCTGAGGACTACGCGAGCGGTGGTTCACGCGTAGAGGGGGGTAAGCGATACCTCCCAGAGGGCCCGGGGCTTGGAGTGGACGTCAGTGAGGAGAAGCTGAGGAGGCTAGTGGTTGTCAAGAGCGCTTAAGGGCTGCTGGCCGGGCTAAAACATATATGGTGGGGGCCTCGAGACCCCTCGATGATATCTTGGTCTAGGGCCTTCCTCTTAGCGCTGAAGGTCGTTGTGTACTCGATACTCTGGGTAATAGTCGGGACCGCCCTAATCGTCGTGGGCACCATATTCGCGGGCGTGCCCTTAGCCCCTCAGGGGATTTGGGGTGCGTACCCACCCCCCATAACTGGCGTTAAGGCGCTGGTGGGCCTTGTCCTCGTGATCCTGGGCCTGTTTATCCTCGCCTTCGGCACTCTGGCATCCATAATCAAGGTAGCGGTGGACGAGGCGGCTAGGATCATGTATAGGCCGCACTACTAGGTGAGGGCGGCAAGATAATTAGCCCTTAAGACCGCGGATGCACGTGAGCCTCGTCAAGGTAGTGGTGGAGGTCGCTGTCGAGCTCGTGCATAAGATGGGCTATGTCGGGCTCTTCGTATTAATGATGCTGGAGAGCGCGCTGATCCCAATACCGAGTGAAGTCGTTATGCCGCTAGCGGGCTTCCTGGTCCAGAGGAGGATTTTTGACTTCACGCTAGTTGTCGTGATAGCCTCCCTCGCGAACCTAGCGGGCTCACTAGCTGCGTACGCCCTCGGCGCCTCCCTTGGCAGGAGGTTCGTAGATAGGTTCGGGAAGTACCTCCTAATATCCAGTGAGCACGTGAGGGCTGCTGAGAGGCTATTCGAGAGGTGGGGCCACTGGGTCGTGCTAACGGGTAGGATGATGCCGGCAGTCAGAACTGTCATCTCCCTCCCTGCTGGGGTAGCTAGGATGAATCTCCTCAAGTTTACCGTATTCACGTTTGTCGGGAGCATGCCCTGGAACGCGGCTCTAACCTACTTGGGCTTCATGCTGGGCAAGAGGTGGGAGGCTATAGGGAGCTATATGCCCTATATCGATGCAGTGGCGGCGGCAGCCCTCTTCCTACTAATTTTAGTGCTCCTCCGCTACATTAGGCAAGCTTCACGTAGTTCCTGCCACCCCTCTTCTCTATCACTACGAGCCCCTTCTCTCTAAGCCTCCTAAGCCTCCTCCAGAGTGAGGTGGTAGGCATGTTCAACACTCTCTGCAGCTCACTCTGGAAGGCTCCTCCCCCCATCCTCCTGAGCGCCTCCAAGATCTCTACCTCCTCCTCGCTAAGCTCCAGAGCATGGTAGGGTAGGGGCCCCCTGCGTAGAAGGCGTGCAGCTGCTATCACGGCTGCTATGAGCGCCGCGGCCAGCGCCAGCAGCATCAAGTGGGTGGACGGCAGCCCCGAGGGACGGGGAGTCTCCTCCTCACCCGCCGTGACGTTGGCAGCTTGAGTGGCATTATAAGCCTGTGGGGCCTCACGCTCAGTGACGTTAGCCTCAGCTCCCCCCTCTCCCCCGGGGGGCGGGGCTGACGGCTTCTCCTCTGGAGGTGGGGCGAGGTACGTGAAGATGTACTTGACCAGTATGGTGCCAGGGCTGAACACTAGGCTCAGCGAGTCCCCCTCTACGGAGACTTCCTCAGGGACGGCGCTGAAGTATATCACGGTTGAGTTTGGGGGTAGAGTGAGCTTTACGCAGTAAGGGGATGTGATGTTCACGGCCCATATCTTACCCTTCTTGAAAGTTAGCGTCTGCGTGTAGTAGGAAATCCTAACCTCGCTGGCGTTTAAACACGCTACCTCGATGACCCCTAGCGTCTCATTTATTTCGTAGGCCAGGGGCATCCCCTCCTCATCCTGGACTAGTATCAGGTAAGAGGCATCGGGCTCGCCTATCAGTGGGACCGTTAAGCTTACGTTACCAGCCGCTGGGATGAGGTAGTCTACGCGCGCTAGCCCGCTGTCGAGGATGGTCACGAATACGAGGGGCTGTTGGGCTGAAGCTGAAAGCAGGAGTGTGGGAACTAGGAATAAGAAAATGAGGCTCCACCTCCGGTAGCTGTCCAACGCTCTCACCCCGCTCCAGGCTCATTATGCCTCCAGCTACGTTGGATATAGGCGTTATCCCGGTTAGTGGCCCCTTCCCCCACGGCGGTGGCCATGGCCCCGTGGAGGCCCTGGCCAAATACCTGGGCCGGGCGTGCCTTGCCTCCTCTTAATGCTCTCCTGTATCCTCTCTCTCAGCCTCTCAAGCATCTTCTCCAGGTGCTTCTCAAGCTTCGCTTGCTTCTCCCTAATCTTCTCCAACAGCTTCTCTATCTTCTCCTCCAGCTTCTGGAGGAAGCGCCTCTCCTTAAGCGCTCTCCTTAGCTCGCTCATGTTCGCCTTTATCCCCATCTCCTCGAGCTTGTGTATCAGGGCTGCGTAGCCGAGCTTATGCACCTGAGCGGTTATGAGGCCTATCAGCCTCCTGGCCTCGGCCAGCTTAAGGGCCGCTGCGCTGATGTTGCAGTTGACGGCCAACGCGCGCCCCTCCTCTATTAACTCCTCAGCCTCTTTGAGCAGCGAGACGAGCTGGGAGACGTTGTAGCCCCTCTCCTCGAGCTTGGAGACCATCTCCCTAAGCTCCTCCAGCCTGTGCTCAGCCACGTCGAAGGCCGTCATCAGGGGGTAGAACTGAGGAGACCACTTGCAGGTGACGTTAGCCTTGGGGGCTGGAGGCGTGGGGGGCTGCTCTGCCACCACCATCCTACACGCCTTAAAGGACGCGTTTAGCGCCTCGCCTATCGCCTCCTGAAGTTCCAGCGCGCTCCCATAGCTCCTTATGGCCATTACCACGTAGATCTTGGCATCGGTGTAGTTGCCCGCCTCCCACGCCTCGAGCGCCGCCTTGAGGTACTCATCTCCCTCCGCGGTGAGGTTCAGGACCTCAGCGAAGGAGGCGTTGAGTTCCGCATGTACCGTCACATTATGCTTCAATAGGACATCGCTCCTGCAGTGGACTAAGCTCTGCAGCTTCTCCCCCACCTCGATGAGCCTCTCAATGCCCTTAACTCGCCTCGCCTCCTGGGTTGGAGGCGCCGCTCCAGGAGGTGTAATGGCCCTTAACGTGAGTACTGCGGTGTTATTCCCGGAGGTCTCGCAGGACACGTATATCGTGTAGTTCCCCAGGACGGCGGCCTCGGGTATGTCCCAGCTCACACTGCCAGTGCCGTTACTCAGCTTAACTTCCCTTATGTACGCTAGCCCGCCTCCCGGACCCCTAATCTCAATTGCACAGCGCTCCTCCCCAACACCCTCGATGGTTATGGTTACGCTATCGCCGGGGTGGGTGATCGATGGAGTAACCGTGATGGTGGGCTGGGCTAGGGTGATCGAGGTCGCTAGTGCAGCTATCAGCACTATTGACTTAAGCATGATCGCCAGCGCTCTCCTCCTCATCGAGAGGAGAGCCCGTAGCTGCGAATTAAGGTATGCTGTGGAAAGGTGAGGTGAAAACCCCGGAAAGTTCTTTCCACCACCGTAGCCCAAGCTTCCCAGCTCTTGAAGCCGCGGCTTTAGCTTCTTGACGAGGATCTGAGGGTCTCCGACGGGGCTGAGTTGAGTCCCGAAAATGAGATGAGCCTGTAGATGCGGTCATATACGTGCTGGGAACCCTAATTAACGCGGTGAGCGTAGCGGCTGGGTCACTGGCTGGCTTGCTGCTCAAGAAGAGGATCCCACGTGAGAGTGAGGAGGTGGTCTTCAGCACGGTCGGCCTATTCACCGCTTACCTGGGGCTATCGATGGCCCTGAAGGCTGAGAGCCCTGTGAGCCTCATACTGGGCCTAGTGGCAGGCGCCCTGGCAGGCGAGCTATGCAGGTTGGAGGAGGCGCTGGAG
>Ga0180302_10000797_pt1 | contig 14497 bp, 7 predicted proteins | sample GuaBasSediGuay17_FD_121794 | JGI IMG/M metagenome (GOLD analysis project Ga0180302, IMG submission 121794) | Subseafloor sediment microbial communities from Guaymas Basin, Gulf of California, Mexico - Guay17, Core 4571-4, 12-15 cm | ecosystem: Environmental > Aquatic > Marine > Hydrothermal... | reverse complement strand
AGGGGTTACCACGAAAGGGGGTAAGGGCGATGATATGTCCCTGATGAACCCAAGAGGGGGACTGAGCCTAATGAACCCCAATGGTTTGATAGACCAAAGATTATTAACATCTATGAAGGTCTATCAAACCTGAATCCCAATGAACTTAACTAGACTGAGTGCCCACTGTGTTCTGGTCAAAGGACGACTCTTGACCTGAAATGCATACTCCTTGCCATTGATCACCATAAACACATCTATATCGTCTAGCGTTTCCTTTTTCAACAGCCTAGCAATTAATATCGACACTAAGGCCATTAAATTTAGTCTTACAAATTTAGGAAGCATTATAATGCTTATCAAACATTACAAATGAATGAAAAATACAGAGTTATTCCTCAGATATGAGGACTACATAACTACTATAAACTATGGTCTATACAGTATATGCCTTAAGAAGACTTGATGGAAATACTAGCAAAGTACTTACTCTCTATACATTCGATAAATTATTAATCCTATAATTGCTATAAGCATAATTGCTGTTAATAAGGAAACTCTTATGTCCGGCAGGGTTATAAGTTTTAGACCTTGAAGGTAAAGCACTAACATCAACGTCCCTATAGAAGCTCCTAATAAAAGGGTTAGAAAGGATAGGTAATTCATGGTTACTTTATCTACATCATTGTGTGGAAAGTTGCTTTTTGTTAGATAGTTCGCTATTTTGTTTAAATTCTCTGTCTCTCTAGCAATTATGTAAAGGGTAATTAACGTAAGTCCCTCTACTAGGCTAATACTTGGTGGCATTACGTTATGGTTTATACTCAATAGGAGAAGTAACTTCTCAATTAGAAGTTTCATATTCTTAGACAAGACTTGAATTCCAGTAAGTATTCTAAAACAATTTACAATAGTTAGTGAGTAAAGTAGTATTGCGAAAATCACTAAGGAGGAACACTTCCCTTTCTGAAGTTCTTTATAAGAAGCATAGGCGAGGATCATTAGAATTATTAATTCATAATTTTCGAATATAGGAGTTAATAATGTACCTCCTGGTACTGTACTCACTACTAGCTTTTTAGTAAACCCTATAAATTTGGGAAGCATTATGAATGCTGATAACTCGTGATAAATTATGAGTAATGTTAAGAGTGCTATTGCTAGTTGTATGACAGTCACGCTTCTCATTTAATCAACCTCAGAAGTGGTGTCATAGCTGAGACTAATGACTTTCTTCCCACCTCCCACTTGATTATAGTGACTCCTAGTCTTTGTAGCAATTTATAAAGGCTTACTTTTTCTAGGTCAGCCATTTCAACTACTAGATTACTGTACTTGTATTTGTTAGCGCTTATGTAGAGTGGTGATATGTCTAATATTATCACAGGAGTTTTCTTACTTCTTTCAACGCTTCTACCCAAGTACTGAATTATCTTTTTAATTCCTATAATTAACTCGTTTATATTATATCTAGTAATGTTAGTTATTATAAATACTAATGGCGTACATTCAATTATCCATCTTCTATTTAACTCAACGCTCCTTTCAAAACTGACTCTGTTTGAGAATGTTTTCAGTGTAATTAGCTTTCTCAATATTCTATAATATTGGTCTCCACCAGTTCTAGGACTTATTGATATTTCGTTTCCGTAAACTACTACTCCTACATTGAATGATCTATTCAGTAAATAGTATGATAGAGAAGCTACAGCACTAACACCGTATTCAAGGGGATTCTTAAGAGTTGTTCCATATTTCATGTTCGTCGTTGTATCTAGGAATATCATTATTGTCTTCTTGCTTTCTCTTTCAAATTCGTTGACTAGTGGTATCTTAGAGCCAGTTCTAGCGGTAGCTTTCCAGTTAATGAATTTAACAGGATCTCCGTAAACGTATTTTCTAATTTCTCTGAAATCAGTAGTTATAGAACCTCTCCTAGAGATTGCTGTCATTGGTATTGGTATTGACGACCTTGTAGGTACCATTCTAATTCGTCTTATCGAGAAAGCCAATGGGAGAACAGTTATTTTTCCTTCATGACGAAATTCGAAGTACTTGTTTTTCTTAAAGCCGAGAATGTGTATTGTTTCAATTTCAGTTGGTGGTATTTCATAAATACCCTTTAAGGAGCACTTAACAGAATACGTTATTGTCATCTTAAGGGGTTTAAGGCCTTTGAATAATGCTCTGACATTACTGCCCTTGACTAACTCGAAGTCCTTTGGTACTACATCTCTAACTATTATAAATCCTATCCCTTTCTTAACTATAAGCCTTACTTTAATTTCAACTATATCATCAACACGACATTTAACTTTTGATAGTTCTTTTTGAACTGTAATTTCATCGGGAGTGTTAAACAGGACACAAAAAAGAGTAAATATCATAGGTATTAACGACATATATACATAGTGTTTATTTAGTAATAAAACTCCTAGTATTAGGAGTATAAACGACATTCTTAGATAAACGGCAGTAGATGTTTCGTCTCCCTCTCTTTCTACTTTAACATTAGTTGTTCTCCTTTTAGGTCTTATGATAGAGGGGAATTTTTGAGTATATAGATTCTTGATGGCTTCCTCTCTGCTACACTTCTTTTCCTCCATCATCTTATTTATCTTGAATTCAAGATACCCTGCACTTAATCCTATACTATCATAGTAATCTAATAGTTCTTCGTACAGCGTATTTACATCTTCATTCCTGTTCATCTTTTCCTTACCTCTTTTGGTACTGGGACCTTATTCACGGCCTCTCTTACGATGTCTTCGGGCATTAATCCTTCAAGAATGTACTCTGTCTTTAATATTATCCTATGAGCTAGAGCTGAGATCGCAAAAGTCTTTATGTCATCTGGAATTACGAAATCTCTACCCCTAATTAGGGCTAAAGCTTTAGACAATTTCATTAAGGCTAAAGCTCCTCTTGGACTGGGACCCGCTATAACTCTAGGATCAGTCCTAACTGTCTCAACTATTTTTGTAATATACTCTAGCACTGCATCATCAATGTATATGTCGTGCTCTACTGTCCTTTGAAGTTCTAGAAAGTTACTCTTTGATATTATTGGTCTAATATCTGAAGTTGGGTCGTCTTTACCCCACTTAAGTCTACTCTTTAATATTTTGACTAAATTTTCGGGGGTAGGATATCCTGTCGATAATCTTAAGAGGAATCTATCAAGTTGTGCCTCTGGTAATGGATATGTTCCTTCATATTCTATTGGATTTTGAGTTGCTAGAACGAAGAATGGTTCTTCCAACTTATACGTAATCCCTTCTATTGTTACTTGTCTCTCCTCCATAGCCTCCAATAGTGCAGCTTGAGTTTTAGGCGGTGCTCTATTGATTTCATCAGCTAAGAGTATGTTTGTGAATATGGGTCCCTTAACTAACTCAAAGGTTTCAAGCTTCATTCTCCAGACTTTAGTGCCTATGATATCTGAGGGAAGTAAGTCTGGCGTGAACTGTATTCTCGTGAAATTACAACCTATAACTCTAGCGAACGTCTTTGCTAATAACGTCTTCCCTAATCCTGGGTGGTCTTCAAATAGTACATGTCCATTAACTAAAGCAGCTGCTAAAGTTTTTTCAACTACTGGTCTATTTCCTATGAAGTATTGTGATACTGTGAATACTATGGTTCTGCAATACTTGCTCGCCCTAGATATTTCCATAAGCTCACCCTACTTCACGAGCTCTCTCACTCTTTCTATGACTTCTGAAACGATATTAACTCTTTCCTCCATCAATTCACGATGAATTTTTCGCTTATGCCATCTAAACGCTATTATGGGTACCTCTCTCTCACTATAGCTAGTTAGAGGTTCAAGAACTTTCTCTACGTTTTCGAATAGTACATTGTATTTTGCCAATACGTACGCGAGTTTTAAGGCTAAGCTTGTAGCATCTCCATAAATTATAAAGGCGTCTATACTACTCTCAAGCTCCTTGAGCCAAGTTTCCTCGAAACTCACTACATTTGGCTTGTGTAACTTCCACTCATTAACGACATGAACGAGTATTATTTTTTCTTTATTAAAGTGAGTGTATATGCCATCAGCTATCATTAGTACGAAGAAAGATACAAATCCTATTTCTATGAGCGGTATGTATTCCCTTAAAAAGCTCGCATAACCCATCAAAATATCTCTAAATGAAAACAGATAAAAGGTTACTAGAAATGAGTAAAATGTATATGCTCCAGTTCTCTCACCTACATAGCGACCTAATTCGGCAATATTTCTATTTTTACTAAATGCCATCAAAGTTATTAGAGTTAATATTGAGAATATTATACCTGTGTAGAATACGGCTAGAGATAAAGAGTTGACTAGCTTTTCAGGAACCTTAAGGAGAATTCTTGAAAGACCATAAAATACTAAAAATCCTCCAGCAGAATTGAATATGGGAGTTACAATACCCAATAATACTCCACCAACTTTTATAACTCCAGTCCCTACTACTAGTATAATTGTATCGTCTACGAACTTCTTTAAATCTCCTATGTAGAGTTCGTCATAGGGGAAAGTTTTCAATAGAAATATTAACCCAATAACGTTTACTGTTACGCCTCCTATCCCCAATACTTTACTGACTCTCTTACTTACATAGTTTGACTCTGATATTGAACTAAGTGCACTAGCGATTAATGCTAACGTTATGAAGAATAGTAATGAGTAAGATACTTTAACTAGACTTTTGAGCCCTATTTGATTAATTAGTATGGTTATTGAATACATGACTATGATTACTACTGCTATCACTACGGCATGCTTGATAATTTCCTTAGTTAGTTCCTTCATTAACATTCCCTCATACAATTTTAAGGTTATATAGGGCCATGTAGAATTCTTCATAGTGTCTTCGTTTAATCTCGTGAAGACTGTATTTTGCTTCCTCGAATATTAGCGTAATTCTTTCAATTAATTCATCGTTTCCCTTTACTTTATCGATTACATCGTACATTATTTCTTCAGGAGTTCTCTTTAAAACTTCTATTCCTAACTCTTTAACCCACTTCAAGAAGCATTTGTTATAGAGTCTAATGATCTCTTCCCTATACTCAACTATCCTAATGTTACGGGTTTTTTCATAGGAATTATCGTTAACTCTCAAAATAGCCTTGATTTTATACGTTCCTTTCTCTTTGAACGTATAGATAATTCCTCTCCCCTTACCAACTCTTAAGTTGTTGATGTAAAACTCGAAGTCTGTTGGAATTTGTTTATTATCTTCATAAGCCGTTGCAGTTGCTTCAAGAGGATCATTAATACCCCATACTAACGGGAATGGTTCTCTTATTTGGGGGAATGACAATTTTACCTTGATTCTTTTAATGACTCTCTCTTTACCTATGATCTCTACATGCTTATACTCTGTTTCCTCCTCTTCCTTCTCAATAGGGACTTTAACGACTTCTTTAGCAGTTTTTCTCTTATATACTATGTAAGCCAAGAGAGAGGAAATTGCTATTAGTCCAATTACTACAGAGATCAAAACTATCCAACTTAAACTCTTTTCTTTAACCTTAATAGTATATACCTTAGTAGTTAGTAAATAAAATGGGTCATCAACTGTAAGTCTAACTCTAATTTCTGTGTAGTTATAATTTTTAGGGACTTTATATTTCAAAGATATAAATCCAGTTTCGTTTGACACCAGTCTCTTACTTAAGATCCTATTATTCTCTTCATCTATTATCTCAACTAAAACGTTAACTCCTTGTAACACTAAGTTTTCAAAATGATAGTCAATGAGTTTAAATATAATGTCGAATTCGTCCTCCTTATAGACTTCAGTTGGTATGTCTTCTGAGATCTTAACCTTAGCCACTATGATTATACTCTTTTTCGTTATAGTGTAGTTTATGCCCTTTAGCGGGAGCTTACAACTCAATATATAGTGACCAATTGAGGTGCTTTCGTTTATGTAGTAATTATGTTCAAAAGTCTCATTTGATGTTTTCAGAATGACTTCAAATAGCTTCACAGTTGAATTTTCTAAACTTACTATCATTTGATTTAAGTTTAGGTACCTTAATCCTTTAATGAAACCGTGTATCTTAGCTCTCTCTCCTCTAATCCAGTTCCTAGAACTTAAATTAGCCAGTATAGTGTATGTTTTCAATACGCGGTAGGAAGGTTCATAGTATTTAAGCTTGGGTGTAGTTATATTTACTACATTAATTCCGATATTAAAGGTCATGTTAACTTCAAATAGTCCCCTTTCATTAGTGTTAGTTGGTAGTGAATACTGATTTACAAATATAACTACTGATATATTGGAGAGGGGTTTTCCATTGCTATCACAAACTTTCCCTACGATTGTGTACTTCATATTAGCGAATGTTATCAATGGAACTCCTTTAACTATGTATATGACTGGGCGATCTGTTACTATCAATTTAGGGTCAGTTACGTTACCTAAATAATAATCATCCCCAGGAAACTCAGCTATAACTAAGTACTCTCCTACATCAATATTCGTTGGTATTGTACAATTAATTGTAAATATTCCTTTATTATTAGTTATTCCTTCACCTATCTTAATTAACTCATTACTCTCTTTACTCTCTTTTAAATACACTATTACTGTTTTGTTAGGGAGTGGTTCTTCTAATTCACTTCTTAAGATACCTTTTACTATGACCCATTGACCTTTCATGACTCTAGTTGGTTCAAATGAGCTAATTGTGATTTTACTCCTACCTAGAATTCTTAAAGTGAATGCTACAGAATATTTCTTACCATTACTACCAATTCCAATTAACTTGGCGTCATAATCTCCCACTCTAGCATATTTATTAGCATAGAACGTTACATTAAAGATGAATGGAGGAATTCTAGAGTTTGGTCTTATTACATATTGTACATTATTAGGTAAGCTTTCAATTCTAAGCGTTACGCTGTAGGGGTATGGACCCTTAGGCTCTACAGATCCATTAACCGTTGTCTTAGAACCTCTAATCACTTTAACTAACTCTTCAAACGTTATAGTGAAGTATCCCTCTACTGTAACTGTTATCGCAACACTAGCTTTGTGTCCTTTTTCATCAGTACCCTCTATGACAATTTTATATTTACCTGGGACTGCGTTTCTCTTACATGAGATTGAAACACGTGACTTAGTATCATTATCAATTACTTGTGGATCTATATTTACTTCAAAATTTCTTTTGTCATATATAGCGGTTATTTTTATCTTAGGATTATAATCATAGCATTCAGCACAAACACTTATTGTCTCAGTTAAACCTCTTTCTAAGCTAAGGGTATTTCTATCAACTACTAACTTAAACTGTTCACTTAAACCCTCCATTCCTTCTTTGAAGATCTTCGTGCTCTTTTCCTCCTCACTACCCTTAGTGCATATCTTGCAAATCTTACCTCCTTTACAATGATAACAGAAACCTCTACCGCCAGCTGTAGCATCAAATCTTATCCAACCAATTTTTTCAAATAGTATTTCAGGCCATGCATGTGCCTGGTCTGAGTATACGACTTGACTGCCTTTACCACTATCAATTAAAAATCCAGAGACTAGTCTAGCTGGTAGTCCAACTAATCTAGCCAGTATAACGAAGGCGGAGTTAAAGTGTATACAAGTTCCTTCCTTCCCCTTTAATAAGAAGTACCTTATGGGGTTCTCGCCCTTAGGAATAGTGAAGTTTACGTTGTACTTATAGTTACTCTTTAGAAATTCTTCTATAGCCTTAGCCTTTTCATAGGGAGTATTGCATCCCTTAGTTATTTCTAATGCTAACTTTTTAAGGTCTTGAAGTTCTTTTGGAACTTGAAGGTAATCTTCAATCTTAACTACGTCTAAACTATTTAGAAATTCTCTGTCATACTTAAAGTGAATAGTTTCAAAGCAATACCTCTTAACTTTACCCATTGTTTGGAATATCATAAGGCCTGGATAATAGTCAATTCTCTCAATATTGCCCTCAAGAACTTTCAGTACTCTAGTATACTTTGATGTTGGTATAGCAGAGCTTGGCTCTATAAAGGCTATAGCTATTCTATCAATAACATAACTTGGATATAGTGTTGGAACATTATTTATTATGCTTAGGGATGTGTACGGTATCTTTTCTCCGTCACTATCTGATAACCAAATATTATCATTATAAATATATTTAGAGAAAACTGATATTCTCAAATACGAAGTATGAGTAGCACCGCTAATGTGGAAGAGAGGTTTAGGGGAGAGAGTAGTGATACTATGAGGTACGCTAAGACTTTCTGGTTTTCTTAACTCACTCTCTTCATAGCTTTTCCTCTCTGGAATCACGCTTATGCATAAGCACGCACATTTTTCAGAACCATCTAGAGACTCTATGCTTATCGTTCCTCTACACAATGGACACTTTTTATTAATTTCTATCTCTAGGGATAGCTTGACATCCCTACCTTTTCTCTCAAAACTTAATATTTTTGTCTTGAAGTACTTCCTACAACTTGATGGTTCTATATTAATTACTACATTACAGTCACTAGGACTTTTAATCTTAGTATTATTCTTAAGTACTATGCTTACAATTCTTCGTTCCCCAGGTGCGAGGATAAGAGTTCTATTGAATACTCTCTTTAGAGTAATGACTGGGTGCTCTATATATTCTGTTAAATTTAATCGAGAAATGAAATCAAGTAAAAGTGTGGAGAATAAGGCTAATAGTATTATACTAGTTATCATTAGGAGTGTGATTTTAAGAGTTCTCCTTTCCATATATCATCAATTACTTTCTATACCTTATAAACTTTTTATGAAGAGTTTTTCATAAGATGATTTGTTACTTTATTGAGATTCTCTACTCCTAGCAATTATGTAGAGTGGTAATACATGCTATCTAATGCTTGATCTTATGAAAGTATAATAAACTAACGCTCTTGTTTCTCTGTCGTATGGTTCTGTTTTTACTGTTCTCATGAATTGTCATAATTATGGGGGAGAGGAAGGCGACACTCTTAACTATACTTTTCAAACAACGAGTAAGCATACATCATATAAATTAGAGACAAGAGCGTAATTTAAAGTCTAAAAAAGATAACTTTATTCTAACCTCTCCAACACTCCACTTGAGTTATAGTGTCTCCTAAGTCTACGACACTGTTCCCATTTGTATCTTCCCACTTTATGATTACTGCAAGTCCCTCAAGTACTCCTGGATACGCTTCTGGATGTTGAATTAACAAACAAGCTGCCTGACTACCGTACCTGCTCATCCCCCAAATTATCAAGATGTGCTTTCCAACGCTAGAGTCATAGTGTAGGTGAACTATTGCGTAATCGTAACCCTGTTTAGGCTTCCCTTGATAGCCAGTCTTCGTAAGTGAGCTCCAGATGTATGAGGGTTTACCTTGTTTATACTTCCAGAAGAATGGGGCAGTGCCGTTGTAGTAGTAAGTTAATAAGTTAACACCAGGACCACCAACACATACTACAGTACTGGTAGTAATCTTGCTCCAATCTACCGTTACAGAACTACCCAAGCTTGTAAAGTACATATCTATAACTGACTCTAGTACTCCAGTATAGGCATGTCTGCCAAACTCTCCAGCTACTCTTATCGCTCCGACTACATCAGCTGTGGCCGCTCCCCAACCGAACGGTCCATGTCCGTCGGTGTCTCCAACTACAAATGTCACATCAGCGACTCCTTTAATGACAAACGGCGCTGGTAGAAGTGTTAAGTTGTAGAGCGGCATTACTAACTTCTTCTCTATGAAGATTACGTGTATGGCATATTCAACAGTGTCGCTAGTTGATGGATTATGTATTTCTATCCTCCAAGTTCCTTGGACTGGATAATGTACTATGATACTACCAAAGGAATATTGTACATAGTCAAACTGCACTATTTTAGGAGTGAATAAAGTCATTTTTAGGTACTTCCTATCAGTCCTACTTTCTAATATGGTTAGCATTAGGGAAAGTCCAGACGGTACTGGTACATTATGAGTGTTGGTAGTTCCTGGAGATGCTGTTCCAATAATTATCACGTCACTAGGCGTATGTGACAGAAATGAGGGTATCCTAATGATCATTAAATGAAAAGCGCCGGAATGAGTTATAGCATAACCATAAACTTTAATGGTCCACGTACCGGAAGTGGGTGAACTTTTATCAATGTAAGATACATCATCCTTATGGTATGATGTTGTATAACTATAGCTTCCATGGGGATCGTATAAGTATAGCTTTATATCGTCATCCGATAGCGATTCAAGATAGACTATTAGTCTGGTCGTTCCGCTGGGAACGTTTACGTAATAGATCATTTGTTCTCCCTGGTTGACGTATCCCATTGCCCAATCATTCGATAGTGTAGTTTCATTAGCTGGTGTTGGAGTTAAACCTCTTGATAAGTGAATCCATGCGGTGAAATGTCCTGAGTATTCTAAGTTTGCTCCATATACTTCTATAGTCCATATACCAGGCATAGGGAAGGGAGTATAGTATGACACTAAGTCTGTATTGTACTCTGACATTGATTCATAGACTTTAAAACCATTTGGATTAAAAACGCTTACTTTAATGTCATCAGCTGTAGAACTGTAGAGACCTAATGCTAAGAGTGCTACGCTAGTTGAGGGGACAAACACGTGAAATCTCCTAGTACTCCCAGCGTTTACGTATCCTCCAAATCTTTCTTGTTGTAAGTTGACTGTCATGCTTGATGATGGATACGATTGCATTCCATTTAACAAGTTATACTCTATGCGGTAATTATCACCGGTACTCGTTCCGATGTTTTCTCCACACACTTCTATTGTCCATGTACCAGGCATTAAGTACTTCCCTATATACTTTCTCACATCATTACTGTGATACGATGTTGACTCATAGACTTTAAAACCATTCGGATTAAATATTCTAAACCTAATGTCATCATTTGTTAAGCTTCTCATGGTAATGTTTACTAAAGCTCTTCCATCACTTATGTAGATAGTGTGAGTTTTCGTAGAACCACTGCTGACTCTATTTTGAAAAGCGCCAGAGGAAGACCCAGTAATCTTGTTCACGATCAGTTTGTAATGATTAGTGCCGTCCCTTCTACCCTCAACGTTTATAAGCCACGTTCCAGGGGAAGGTCTATTTAGGAAGTACCTGAAATATCTAGTCTCTATAACAGATTTTTCTACTGTTCCATCGGGTTTTCTTATTTCAATGTCCAGGCTAGAGGGGTCTGTGGTACTCATTATCTCTATTACATAATGTTCATCTCCTCCATTCACATTGAATTGGTACTGAGCAAGTTCATTATTTCTCAAGCTACCCTCGTACATTTCTCCGAAGACAATTGATGTAATGGCTTGGACTCTAGGAGCAAAGTTAAAAACAGTACACATAGAAAGTGCCAATAATAGTGCTAACACTAATGATATTTTCACTTATACCCTCACCTGTCTATTAACTTAATCTTAGTCAGAGAAAATGATATATATACTTATGCATATTTAAAATTAAGACAACAACATAGTAGCATTTTTATTTCTTCATTATATGGCTTCATTTTTTAAAAGTTTTAAAGTTAATAATAAGAGCCAGAGTGTATTTGAATAATACCTAATTTTCTTGCTTCCTCATAACTTAAGCTCTTATAATACTTAGGATGAGTGGATACTCATGATAACTAAGAGGATTAACTAATGCAAATATTTATACATCTCACAAAGTAATTCTAAACTCAGGTCTCTGACTTAAGTGGCAGGTATGTGTCCGCTGATAGTGTTGCCAAATGGGAGTAAGAAAGAAGTAGAATGTGGGCAGTGTATAATAGATTTGATACCTGAGGGCTCAGGTGTAGTTGCTAAGATTGACGGTAAACTAGTTGACTTAACTTCATCGATACCACCTTCTTCTAAAATTGTTGAAATTTTAGACTTTAATTCAAAAGAGGGAAAAGAGGTTTATTGGCATACTTCAGCACACATACTAGCTCAAGCTGTTAAGAGGTTATTTCCTAATGCCATGTTAGGAATCAGCACTACTCCTCCAACGGGCGTTGGGTTCTGTTACGACTTTTACGTCGGCGATTACGCGTTCACTTCTGATGACTTAAGGAAGATAGAGAGGGAGATGAAGAGAATAATTAAAGAGAACTTACCAGTCGTACGTGAAGAGCTGAGTGTAGAGGAAGCTAAGGAGTTGTTCTCTAAGCTCAACGAGAAGTTTAAGTTAGAACTGTTAGAGGAAATGAACTACGATGTCGTCACGGTGTACAGGCAAGGAGAATTTGTAGATTTGTGTAGAGGGCCTCACTTGCCATCAACGGGATTCGTTAAGTTCGTCAAAGTCCTCTCAGTAGCTTCTGCTTATTGGAGGGGAGACGAGAGTAGGGAAAGCATGCAGAGAATATGCGGCGTTTCATTCCCAGTTAAAGAGATGTTGGAAGAGCACTTGAAGTGGCTTGAGGAGGTAAGGAGGAGAGATCATAGAGTAATAGGCCCTTCCTTAGACTTGTTCTCCATGCCCTCGGAAGTGATAGGCCCTGGATTAATTTTGTGGCATCCCAAGGGCGCTCTCGTAAGGAGTATAATCGAAGACTATTTGCGTAAGGTACACCTCAAACACGGCTATCAGTTAGTCTACACTCCTCACATAGCCTACAGTACTCTGTGGCAAATCTCCGGACATCTCGAGTACTACAGAGACTTAATGTACGCGTTTGAGAAAGAGAAAATAGAGCACGTCATTAAGCCTATGAACTGTCCCTTCCACATATTGATATACAAGTTTAAGAAGAGGAGTTACAGAGAGTTACCAATTAGGTACTTTGAACTTGGCACTGTTTATAGGTACGAGCGTTCAGGAACACTGCATGGTCTTCTTAGAGCTAGAGGCTTTACTCAAGACGACGCTCACATATTCTGTACAAAGGAACAGCTTCACGAAGAGGTGGTGGGAGTATTAAGTCTCATGGAAGAGATATTAACGGACTTCGGCTTTGAGGAGTATGAAGTCGAGTTGTCTACATGGGATCCCAGTAAGCCTGAAGAGTACATGGGGAGTAGAGACGATTGGGAGAACGCAGAAACAGCCCTCAAAGACGCTCTAAAGGAAAAGGGATACTCCTACACGGTCATGCCCGGCGAAGCCGCGTTCTACGGTCCTAAGATTGATGTCAAGTTGATAGACGCTATAGGGAGACGGTGGCAGTGTACGACAATTCAAGTTGACTTCAACTTACCTAAGCGGTTTAACGTAACCTATATAGGTCCTGATGGTAAGGAACATTTAGTCGTAATGGTTCATAGAGCCCTACTAGGATCTGTAGAGCGCTTCTTTGGTATCTTAGTAGAGCATTACGCTGGCGACTTTCCGCTATGGCTTGCGCCAATTCAAGTTAGAATTATCCCAGTCAGTAACAAATACAATGATTACGCTTTGCGCGTCCAAAGGGAACTATCGTCTCATGGTATTAGAGTGGACGCCGACTTAAGTAGCGCCTCCTTAGCCTATAAGATTAGACAAGGAGAGCTTGAGAAGATACCTTATATCGTAGTTGTTGGTAAAAGGGAAGAGGCCACTAAGACAGTATCAGTGCGCAGGCGTAAGGTTGGGGATCTCGGAAAAATGGCTTTAGGTGAATTCATAAAGAAGTTGATTAGTGAGTGCAAAAGAACTTAAGGACAAAAAATCGAGTTGTGTCACTTTACTGTTATGACCTCGTAGTTCTTTAACTCGCTTAGCCTTATAGTTAAGCCTTCCTCACCTATACTCCACGATAAGCTTGCATTTTTATTAATGAGGTTTGTCACTTTGTTAGTTCTCTTAACTCTAGGGAGTTTAATCGTTAAGTTATACAGCGGTACTACGTTATGTATTGGTCTCATCAACTCTGAGGTGAAGTTAACTAGGTGTATTTCTTTTAAAGGCCCTTTGCCTCTTAGAGTGACTTCTAAACTGAGAGGAGCACCTTCTATTATGACTTCTCGAGTAATTAATTTGTCAATTAGCTTGTCGAAGTACCTCATGTAACTTGAGAACCTGTACTTTGAGAATGTTTGGAAGAAGTTGCCTGCGAAGTAAACTGAGACTCCATCGCCATACTCATTTTCAACTACACCAGGGTACTTCGAAACCGTTAGGGGTTGATACCATCCTTTAGTGTTTTCAGTCAAGCGATTGACTGCCCTTCCAGAGGTGACTTTGACTTTAATCACATAAGTATAAGCTGGGATAGACATTTTGTCGAACACGATGTAATTCTCGTATGTACCGTATTCCTCTATTCCCAAATACTGAACTCCAAAGACGTCAGCTAACGTGAAGTCAGGTAATTTGTCTCCAGTTGACGAGTAAAGCGAAGACTCAAATGAAGCGATCAATCTTCCACCATTCTCGACAAACTTACAAATGACTTCGACTTCTTCATCAGTTAAACAAGCTACGTTTGGAAGTACTATTAGGTCTAAGTCAACAAGCTGTTCAGGGCTAATGACTATTCTGAACGGAACCCTAACCCTAGTCAATAACTCGTATGCCCCTAAGAAACTCTTCATGTAGTCCCT
>Ga0180302_10000796_pt1 | contig 14499 bp, 22 predicted proteins | sample GuaBasSediGuay17_FD_121794 | JGI IMG/M metagenome (GOLD analysis project Ga0180302, IMG submission 121794) | Subseafloor sediment microbial communities from Guaymas Basin, Gulf of California, Mexico - Guay17, Core 4571-4, 12-15 cm | ecosystem: Environmental > Aquatic > Marine > Hydrothermal... | reverse complement strand
GAGCAGGATATAAAGGTATGGAGTATAGAACCGCCTGAGCCGCTAAAGATTAGGATTTATCGATGTGATAAGCGATTTATTCTTGAACCTTTGGAAGACATGTTAGAAGTTAAAGAAACGTACGGATTGATTGTTATGGATAGAAGGGATGCGCATATCGCTTTGCTTAAGGGAAAAGCGATTATACCTTTGGTTAAAACGCATAGCGAAGTTCCTGGAAAATTTAAAGCTGGCGGACAGAGCGCAATGAGGTTCCACAGACTTATAGAAGGTGCGGCAAAAGCTCATTACAAGAAAGTTGCTGAAAAAGCAAAGGAGCAATTTTATGGAATGAAAGAGCTGAAAGGAATTATTGTTGGCGGTCCTGGTCCGACGAAGTATGATTTTGTTGAATATCTTCCAACCGAGCTCAAAAGAAAAGTAATTGCAATAAAGGATACAAGCTATACCGGGGAATTCGGATTGCACGAACTGGTTGAAAAGAGCAAGGATGTTTTAGCAAGAGAAGAAATCATAAGGGAGAAAGAGCTCGTTGGAAGATTTTTGGATTTGCTTGCAAAAAAGCCAGGAATGGTTGCGTATGGTAAAGAAGAAGTTTTGGAATTGCTCAAGGAAGGAGTTGTTGATGTTGTTTTGATTTCAGAAGTTATACCAAAGAACGTTGTTGAAATGTTTGAAGCAGAAGCAGTTAAAGTTGGGAGCAGGATTGAGATAATTTCGACCGAAACAAGGGAAGGTATTCAGCTAAAGGAGATGGGCGGTATTGCTGCTATTTTGAGGTTTGAAAGGAAAGAAGAGTAGAATGCACTGGCTTTCTGATGCTTGGGAAGAAATATTTGGCGTTAAGCCGAAGAAAAAACTCGAACTCCGCTTTAGCGAAAAAGGATTCAAAGCTTATGCTGTTTTCATGTTCGATAGGATTGTTTTTCTTTTAGGCAACGAATGGCAAAAAGTTGATGAGGATATTGTTAAGGGACTTGTTCAGCATCTGCTTTTGAACTTTGGAAGAAAAACGGCAAAGAGAAAAGTTACGAAGTGGATTGAGCTTTACAATAGCTTTATCAAACACTTAAGCGATGCGCAATCTTTGAAGGAAAGAAAACCTACTTCAAAGGAGCTAGAAGAAAGCTTTAACAGGGTTAATAAAGAATATTTCTTTGGTGTTTTAGATATGCCGAAATTGAGATGGGTGAAAAGCATAGCACAGATTGGTTGTTATGATTTTGTAAAAGATGAGATAAGAATAAGCAATTTGCTTAAGGATGCACCTAACGAGTTACTTGATTATGTGATGTATCATGAATTGCTGCATAAATGGTTGAAATTCAAGCTGAGACGAGATGGTACTGCTTTATATCATAGCAGGAAATTCACAAAGGCGGAGAAAAAGTTTAGGAATGCTAAAGAGGTTGAAAAGAAATTGAAATTGTTTATTCGGAAAAAGTTGAAAGCAGGATCTAGCTTTTTTTGAAGTAGTTTTTCCAGATCTCGTAGATAGGTGTCCAGTATAAGGAAAATGAAAAAATCCAGAGGACCTCTTCAATAGGTATGCCGCCAAAAGAAATCCCAGACAAATTCTGAAATTTATAGCTTGCAGGCAATTCAGGAAAAGAATGCCACAGAATAAAATATGGAATAAGGTATAAAAAAGTACTTATTATTGCTGAATATACTATTTTTTTCGAGGCTTTTTTTAAACAATATAAAATGAAAAAACTTGCAATAAACATTGAAGAAACTGCATAGTACATTACATTTATATCAAATATTTTTAGGAAATAAATCAAGAATAGTATTGGTGCAATCAAGGTTAGGAGCGGATTTGTTTTTTCAGTTTCGAACAGTTTTTCATTAAATAGAACTTGATAAATGGTTGAAACAACGCCGCCAAGAAAAAAGCAAAATAAGATACTTTCTAAAAATAATTCTTTAAATAAACGTATTGTTTGAAACTGTGGCGACCAGTACGTAGGAATGAATAAAAGTTCTGCTATGCCTAATGGTGCTGCAAACAAACTCATGAAAAGAATTTTTCTCCGCAAATCTTTTCTAATAGAGAAAGATAATACCCAGATTAACGCATAGAAGCCGACTCCGATTAAATAAATATGAACCATGTTTATACTTATTTTATTGCATTTTAAATTTTTTATTTTAATTACAAACCATTAAACCATAAACAAAAGATTTAAATATCTTCTTTTTGGCTAAATGAGTATGCCTGAAAAGTTTCTTCCACTAGCGGCGATGGAAAAGGTGCTGAAAAAGCAGGGAGCTGAGAGGGTTTCGGATAAAGCAAAAGAGGTGCTTAAAGATGCAATTGAAGAAATAGCCGAACAAATAGCAAGGCATGCTGTAAGGCTCGCAAAACATGCCGGAAGAAAAACTGTTATGGGAAGCGATATAAGGCTCGCTGCTAAACACGTTAGATAATATCAGACAAGGTGTTGGTGAGTTAAATGGCTGAAACGAGGTTGGTCGGTGTCAACACAATCAAGGTCGGAAGCTACATCGTGATTGAAGGCGCTGCATGCAAAGTAACAAATATTCAGGTTAGCAAGCCAGGAAAACACGGACATGCAAAGTACAGGATTGAAGCCGTTGGGTTGCTTGATGGTAGAAAAAGGACAATTATAATTCCTGGCGGCGATAATGTTGAGGTTCCGATAATCGAGAAAAGGAGTGCTCAGGTTTTAAGCATAGCAGGCAATAAAGCGACTGTTATGGATAATGAAACTTTTGAAACTTTCGAGCTTGATATTCCAGAAGAGCTTAAAGATGATGTTGTTGAGGGATGCAAAATTGTTTATTGGGATATTTTAGGACAAAAGGTTATTAAGCAGGTGAAAGGCGAATAGTTCGGTGATTGAAAATGGCAAAATTTCCTGAAGCTGAGGCAAGGAAGTTCAAGAACATATTTGTCTGCAGGAAATGTAAAAGTAAGATAAGAGCACAGCCTCTTAAGGTAAAGCTCGGGAAGGTGAAATGCAGGAAATGCGGCAGTAAAGCTTTAAGGCCTGTTAGAAAGAAATAAAAGAGGTGAAAAATGGATTTTAATTTGGTTTCTGCTTTGTTATTTTATGTTGCAGTCGGAATTTTGATTTTTATTTTTAGACGTAAATTTAAGGTATATTATAAAATCGCTTTTTTGTATAAGACGAAATTCGGTTTAAAGGCAATAGATTGGGTTGTTAAAAAGTTTGGATGTGTTGTAAGAGGATTTGGCGTTGTTTCGAGATATCTTGGCATTGTTGGAATGGGTGTTATTGTTTTCTTTCTTGCTGCTAATCTCGTGAAGCTAATTAAGAATCCGGCTGCTGCTGGTGCTGTTTCGCTTGTTATTCCCGGTGTAAGGATTCCGGGCAGTGCTGTTTATATTCCTTTTTGGCAGGGAATAATTGCTATTTTTGTTGTGGTTTTGGTTCATGAATTTGCCCATGGAATTGTTGGAAAAGCAATTGGAACAAAGATAAAGAATACAGGTTTTGGATTTTTTGCTATTTTTCCTATAGCTTTTGTTGAGCCTGATGAAAAGCAGTTAAAGAAAAAGGACTGGAAAAAACAGATTGATGTTTTTGCTGCCGGACCTGTTATGAACTTTGTCGTAGGAGGAATTTGCTTTCTTTTACTTGCTTTTCTGCTTTATCCAGCTGTCGGAAATGCATTTGAAGCGAATGGCGTTTTGGTTAAAGGAGTGATGAGAGGATTTCCTGCTGAAGATTTATTCAAGGAAGGGGATATTATAATCGGATTGAATGGTTTTCAGATAAAAACGGTTGAGGAATTCAAGCAGATTATGATGAATATTTCCGCTGGTTCTGTTGTCCATGTTGAAACTGTTGACAGAGAATTTGATGTGAAGGTTGCAGAAAATCCAGATATGCCAGGAAAAGGATATTTCGGTATTTACATAACGCAAAGTTTTAGAAAGGTTCATCGGTTTGCTTCTGTTCTGCTTTTTCTGCTTACTCTTTTTGCATGGATGTTGAATTTGAATATCGGAATTGGCTTGATAAATTTGCTTCCTGCAGGTCCTCTTGACGGCGGAAGAATTTTATTCGTTCTTTTAAAGAGATTTTTTGGCAAGAAGGGTGAAAGGATTTTTAGACATGTAAGCGCATTGATGCTGCTATTACTTGTTTTGAATTTTGTTTTTCCTTATTTTAATATGTTGTTAATACGCTAATCGATTCCTTTTTCATCGAGGAAATATTGAAGTAGCATTAATGCTTGATAAGCAAAGTATGTTTGTTTTCCGAGTGAAATAGTTTCTGCCGAAATGGTTGAGATTCTTTTGAATTCTTTTCTTGGAAAGCCGAGATGATCAGCAAAACAGAATATTGCATTTGGCAAAATTTTTGTTTCATGTATTGATTTTCCTTTTTTATCCAGAAGATAGATTGTTTTTGTTTTGGATGCTTTTGTTAGGAATTCTATTATACTTTCTTTTTTCATCTCACAGCCTCTGATTTTTTTCTTTTTGCTTATTAAATCTGAAAGTAAAGTTGCTGTTTTAACGCGATCAATTGATACTGGAGCTGATGATGTGATTGTTAAATGCAATGGAGGATTTGGTTGGCCGTAGAGGAAGCAATGTACTATAGCTGAGCGCTTTTTATTTGCCGTAAAGAATGCTTCAACGATGAAATCTCTGATTATGTCGAGTCTTCCTTCCTGGAACAGATTTTTTGGATTTATCTTTCCGCCTGTTCTTGCTGTTCTCGAGAATATAAGAAATTCCCGCATTTTTATTCCTCGAGCTTTTTTTGTTTTATGTTTTCTATGTAGTTTCTTATTTTTGGATCTGCTGTCGGTGTTGCCCTTTCTGTGAGCTCATAGTAGATGCGTTCTGCTTCGGTTCCCCAGCTGAATTCACCTTTTTGCTTTTCTATTTTTGCTATTTTGAATGTTCCCTTTGCAAGTCCTCTTTTAAGATGGTAGTAGATTACTCTTGCTGTAACTTTGCCGAATAGTTCGCGATAGATTTTATAGATGTTATAGCCGTGCGTCGGACCGTTGAAATAAAGAATGTCTGTGATGCGTTCGCGTATTATTGAATATTCTGGCCTGCCTCTACTTCTGCTGTTTTGTTTTTTGTTTTCCATATGGAAATGAATTTTTTTTGTTTTTATAAAAATTTTGGATTCTGATTTATTACTCTTTGGTGGGTATAAAAGAAAAATTTACATACAAGTTTGTTTCTACTATTGTATAGAAAAAAATATATATATTCCAAAAAGCATAAAATGAAAAGAACAAAGATGAAAGAAAAAAAGGAAGGAGAGGTGCAAAAAGAAGCTGGTTTAACTGGATTCATAAAGAAGCATTCACAAGTAGTTGTTATGCTTCTTGGATTCGCTGGTCTATTTGGTATTAATTTTTATAACACTAGTGATTTACGTCAAGATATCAGAGAATTACATCAAGATATTCGAGAAGTTAGACAAGAATCTTCTCAAAATTACAAAGCCTTAGATCAAAAAATAGATGAAAACTACAGAGCTTTAAACCAAAGAATAGATAAGTTATATGAGAGAATAGATGGAGTAAATCAGCGAATTGATGGTTTATACAAATTGATCTCAGAGAAGAAAAATAAGGAAAAATAATTGTATGTATGCTTCCTTTGTTTTTCTTGAAGTTTAAAGTTAAGAAATTTTTTAAATTTCTATTCGAACATTCGAAGAATGTTTTTGTTTAAACTTTCAAAAGAGTGGCCCGATCTTGCTGCAGCTGAGGTAAAGTATTTGCTCGGTTTGAAAAGAATGCGTGTTTTAGACGGGTATGTTATAGCTGATTTTTCTGCTAAAAAGCTAAGGCTTGCAAAGAGATTGGCTTTAACAAAATGCATTTACAGGATTTTATTTGAGTGCGATGAGCGTGATCTCTTTCGACGATTTGAACGGTTTGATTGGAAATCTGTTGTAAAAGGAAGTTTTTGTATTAAAGCATTTAAACATAGACTTGAAAAAGAACTGGCTAAGTTTGTTTGGATAAAACTGAAAAATCCAAGAGTGGATTTGGAGAATCCAGATACAAAAATAGTTGTTTTGAAAATCGGAAAAAGATGTTTTTGCTGTATTGAGTTATTGAAAATTAAACATGCGTTTACTGAAAGAAGGCCTGATAAAAGGCCCGGATTTCATCCATCAACGCTTAAGCCGAAACTTGCTCTTGCTTTGGTGAATTTGTGCGGTGCTAAGAAATGCGTGCTTGACCCTTTTTGCGGCGTTGGTGGAATCTTAATTGAGGCTGGGTTGGTTGGTTTGAGGGTTGTTGGTTATGATATCGATCCGAGGATGATAAAAAAAGCAAAGATGAATCTTGATTTCTATGGTATTAAGAATTATAGGTTGGTGGTTGGTGATGCAAGGAAGATAAAAAGAAAATATAGATATGTTGTGAGTGATTTGCCTTATGGACTTTCAACCTTTAATATTGAAAGAGAAAAATTATATCTTGATTTTTTGATTAATCTTGGGAGAATTCTGTTGAAAAGAGCGGTGATAGTTTTTCCTCATTTCGTTAATTACAAAAAACTGATTAAAAAAGCTAGGCTGAAACTGAGGGGTGAGTTTGAGGTCTATGTTCATAAAAATTTGAGAAGGAGAATATGCATCATTGAGCAGCACTAAATATTTCTTTATGTGCTTGGTTGAATGCATTAAATTGCTCGTCGTCGTAGGCTGTGAGATAAACGATTATTTTGGGTTTCTGTTTTTCTGATATTTCTTTTAATGCTCGAATGATTTGTTTAGCTGCTTCCTCTTTAGTTACTGCACCTACGCCGGTGCCAAGAGCTGGGATTGCTAACGATTCTATGCCATGGTTAATAGCGCACTTCATTGCTGCTTTCGTTGCTTGATATACATTTTCTGGCGGAATGCGCATTGGTCTTTGCATTGTTGGTGCATGAATAACATATCTTGCTTTGAGCTTTCCTGCTTTTGTAATGATCGCTTTCCCTACTGGTACTGGAGCGAATCTTTTTGCTTCCCTTTCTATTTCATCACCTCCTTTTCGCTTTATAACGAGCGCCAATCCTCCACCCATCGACATGAAAGAATTCGCAGGGTTTACTATTGCTTCAACATCGAGCTCTGTTATATCGCCTTTCACTATTTTAATTTCCATGTACTTGGAAAAAATTTATTAAGTTTAAAATATTTTTGTTTCAGTGATGGATGCAAAGATTGTATTTCTCGGTACCGGAGGAGATGCTGTTGTTATTGGCAAGGGTTTGCTCGGCGGTGGGGGTTTTGTGTTAAAGCTCGGTGATGTTCAATTTCATATCGATCCAGGGCCGAACAGTTTAGCGGATGCTGTTAAAAGCAAAGTAAATATTCGGGCAAACACTGCTATCTTTTCAACTGTTTATGATATGCTTCATTTTAATGATGTGAATGCAGTTATTGCAGCGATGACTTACGACGGATTCGATAAGAAAGGCGTTTTCGTATCGACGGAAGAGATTATTGAAAATGTTTTATTGAACAAAAGTAAAAGGAATGTTGAAAGGGTCATTTCTTTAAATCAGGATCAGAGACTCGGCATTGAAGATATTGAAATAAGAACACTGCCTTTAAATAATAAGGCATACGGGTTCGGTTTGAAGTTCATTACTGATAGGTTTATTTTAAGCTACAGTTCAGATACCGAGTATAGCAGAAGTGTTGCAAAAAGCTATGAGGACAGCGATATTTTGATATTGAATGTTCAACAGCCTGGAGATGAAAAAGCAGGAGGAATGCTTTGCAGAAAGGATGCCGAAAAGATTATTTCTATTGTAAAGCCGAAACTTACTGTAATAACGCATTTCGGTTTAAGGATGTGGAAGGCAGATCCTATCTATGAGGCAAGAGAATTGCAGAGGGCAACTGGGTGTCAGGTCATTGCTGCGAAAGACGGCTTAACCATAAGTCCTTTAAGTTACAGTGCGAGAAGCAAACAGAGAAGATTGATGTTCTAACGCTTTAATTCTTTTAAACAGTAACTTTTAAATATCAATTGATATTTTATGTTATCAAAATGGTAAGAAAAAATATCAAAAAGGAAATTAAAGAATTTTATTTTACGTATCCAACTGAAAAACTTCGTGCGAGAGCGTTAGAAAGACGTCTAAAGCTTCCTTTTCCTTCAGTTTTAAGATATTTAAAAGAACTTGTTTCTGAAGATTTTTTATTGGAGGAGGTGATTGGAGGGGTAAAATTTTACACAGCAAATCGAACGTCTCGAAGATTTTTATTGGAAAAACGACTGTATAATGTGAAGATACTCTTTGAATGTGGCTTGGTTGATTTTTTGATCGATGAATATAGCAATCCAACGATTGTTCTTTTTGGGTCCTATTCTAAAGGAGAAGATATTGAGAGTAGTGATATTGATATCTACGTTGAAACGCGAAGCAAGCGCATTTTTAGTTTGAAAAAATTTGAGCAGAAGTTGCATAGGAGCATACAGCTTTTCAAATATGTTTCCTTTGCTGATATAAAAAATCCGATGCTTAAGAATAGTATTATAAATGGTGTAGTTTTGAACGGATATTTAGAAGTATTCAAATGAATAGTGCTCCAGCAGATTGGACTGACTGCATAGATAAAAATTTTGTTCGGAGAATAACTCCAGATATTTCGAGAGCCAACTCACTAATAGAAACTGCTGAAGAACGAATAGCCCAAACACCACAGAAACTTCACGAGAAAAATGTTAATTTTGTATTTGAGGATTATTACACCTCAATTCTAGAGGCGCTTCAAGCTATTGCTTTATTTTTAGGATATAAAATAAGCAATCATGTATGCTTGTGTTATTTTTTGAGAGAACATCTTGGTAGAAAAGATTTATCTAGGGTTTTTGATGATTTAAGATTTAAACGAAATATGTTGGTATATTACGGAAAACGAATGGAGTTTAGTATAGCATTAGAAGCAATAAATCATAGTAAGATGTTGTTTTCGCAATTAACGAATATATTTCGCAAATTAAAAAATAGATACTCCAAGTAGCAATCCAGCAAAACATCCTGCTGTTAGAAAAGGCATTGCAGGATAATAGCGTTCTTTTTTTCCGAGAATGAAAAGGAGTGCGATGACTGTTGTTGCAGCGATTACGGTGATGAATGCATGGATAAAACCAATTTCCTTCATTACCGTTGACGCGAAAAGCAGAGTAAAACCGACGTCGCCACCTCCGATGATTGCTGCCCTTGCCCTAACTTTTTTCTTTTCTGCTTTTTGACGATGTTTGATTTTTATAGTTTTTATAGAAGGCATTTTGTAGGGTATGAGCAGACCTGCAAAAATCTTTTCTTTTGTTTGCGCTTTTGCAAGTTTTATCATATGCTTTGAACGCCATACTGCATAGATGTCATAGATCGAGATTGCGATTAGAAGCATGGAGGCCCAGAACAGATTGAATATCGGAGCGAATATTGCAATCAAGCCACCGTAGATAAAAACCTCTGTTGCATTGTGGATTATAATGCTCGGTCTGAGTAGCTTAAGCGATGCAAGAATGATAGCAAGGATTATTGCGATAATTGTTGGCATGAAGGCATTGAATGCTATTGCTAAACATGCCGTAACCGCGAGGAAATACCATATTTTCCAAAGGACGAGTTTTTTCAGTTTGATTATTAAAAATACGATGAATGTTCCGATAAGTATTGCGAATAGAATGAAAAGAAAACCAGTTTTTGGTTGCATTTCTGGTCTTGCTATCAATTCTGTTTTGCCTACTTTTAGCAGAGGTTTCCATTGAACTGTTCCTGTCTCGATCGTTTTTTCAACGTCGATATAACTGCGGACAATTGCAAGGCCGAGCAGTTGTGAAGATAAGAAAAATAAGAGCATGACGATTGTTATTTTTAATGAGTGTTTCATTTTTTGAACGAAAACAAAGATATCTTCTTTTCCTGCAGTAGCTTTCCTGTTGTTGCATCGATCTTGATGTTTATTGATGTTAGCGACATGGTCACAATGGTTATGTTCCAGATTAAGCCGAAGGGCTTAAGATTTTGAATTATGAGGATTGTTTCTATCGGTGTTTCGCTTGAATATTTTTCTTTTTCTATTGATCTTGCTTTTTCAAGAGCATCAGTCGATTTTATTTTTAATTCATCGAGCTGTATCGGCAGCACTTGCATTGATTTTGTTTTAAATACTTTATCTGGTTTTTCCTTGATTACAGTTTTGCCAGCAATAAAGTTTGTAATTTCGTCTTTTTCTGGGTCGTAAAAGCCAATAGACCAGTAATCCTCTTTTTCTGGAATTATCATACCAAAGCAAAGAAATGTATTCTTCCTTCTATTTTTCCATTGCTGAAATTCAGTGCTTTCTTTAACTTTTTGAACCGCTTGTTTAAAAGGTATCATGTTTTTTCGATTTTGAATAGCGCCCGTTCAGGCGATCTTTTATTTCGACGATTGTGTAAGCAGCAAAACAGACGCTGTAAAGAATTGTATTTGCTATAGCATTTCTCGTTGCTTTTTCTACGCGCTTAAATAAATCGTTTCTTTCTTTCCACGGTTTCGGAGTATTGTATTGGAAGTCGAGCAGTTTAATCAGTCCACTGATAGGTGCGATCGGCAATGCTACCGTTCTTATTATTTTTTCTAGCATTTTTTTGATTAAAAAAGGAGTAACTTTTTATTTGTTTTTCTTTTTATAGCTTACGATGATCCCTGATGAGCTGAGAAAGGTTTTGGAAAAGCAACAATACGCTTTTATCGGTAGACATAGCGCTATAAAGATCTGCTACTGGACGAAGAAAAGCTTGCTTGATGAAGGGGTGTGCTATAAGCAACAATTCTATGGCATTAAGTCGCACAGATGCTGTCAGATGAGTCCTTCTATAGGGTTTTGTCCGAACAGATGCATTTTTTGCTGGAGGCCTATTGAATATACAATTGGTTCTGTTCTTCCTGACAAGAATGTTGACGATCCTGATGAATTGATTAAAAATGCTATTGCAATGCAAAGGAGACAATTGATCGGCTTTAAAGGAAATCCAAAGACTAATATGAAAAAGTTTGCAGAAGCAATGGAACCTATGCATTTTGCAATTTCGCTTGCTGGTGAACCTACTGCTTATCCGAAGCTTGCAGAGCTAATCGAAAAACTCCACGGGCTAGGAAAAACGACTTTTGTTGTTAGTAATGGAATGTTTCCAGACAGGCTTGCTGAGATCAATCCAACGCAGCTGTATGTTTCAATAAGTGCTCCGAATGAGGAATTGTTCAAAAAGATTTCTCAACCGCAGCTCAGGAATGGCTGGGATTTGTTAATGAAAAGTTTGAATGTGCTTAGACAGAAAAGAGATAAGACGAGAACAACGCTCAGAATAACTTTGATTAAAGGCTGGAATATGGTTGAGCCAGAGAATTATGCAGAACTAATAAAACTTGCTAAGCCTTTATTCGTTGAGGTGAAGGCTTATATGCACGTCGGTTTTTCGAGCTACAGATTAAGTCCTACGAACATGCCCTTTCATCAAGATGTTAAAGAATTTGCCGAGTTGATTTCTGCAGAATCTGGCTATAGGTTTATAGACGAGAACAGTGCTAGCAGGGTTGTTTTGTTGATGGAAAAAGATTTTGAAGGAAGAATTATGCGATTTGAATAATCTTTCCTTCTGGGCCGGGGTTTATTATTTTTGTCTTTTCAAGTGTGGCTGTTTTCTTTGCATGTTCGTGGAAATGTCCGCAGATATGCAGTAATGGCCTGAAGCGAAGAATGAAATCTCTGAATGATTTGTTTCCTGCGTGGTGAGAATCTACTTTATCTAAGTAGCCGAATGGTGGGGCGTGCGTTATGAGAACTAATTTTTTGTTTTTCCTTTTAAGTTCATTGAGTTCTCGTTTTTTCTTTTTGATGAAATGTTCAAAATCTTTACTTGTTAAGCTGAATCCTTCTCCGCCGAAACCGATGAATACGGCTTTATCGAAGCTTTTTATTTTTCTGTGTATGAAAACGATGTTTTTATAACGCTTGCAAAGCTTGGTTAATGTTGTTGGTTCTTCATGGTTGCCATGGACAATTAGGACTGTTTTTTTAGTTTGGTCGAGAAGCTCAAATATTTTGTCAAGTTGTTTTTCAAATAAACTGATGTCTCCAGCGCAAAGAAGCAGATCTACCTGTTTTGATTTTTTGATTATCTTTTTTAGCGCTGATATGTTGCTGTGCAAATCAACAAAAGCAAGTATTTTCATTTTGAGCGAAGTTTTCTTTCTAAGTATAAGGTCAGATAGCTTATGGCTATGCCGACTAATGCTCCAACAATGACGTCAGAAAGATAATGCATTCCCTGATACAGCCGGGCAAATGCTATTGCTATTGCTGTTATGAGCGCGGCGATTCCGCATTTTTTATTTATCTTAAAAGCAAATGGAACAAACGAAAATGCAACGGCTGCATGGGAGCTCGGCATCGAATAAGTAACTTTTTCTGTTATTGCTATTGGTGGTCTTGGTCTTTTTATGATGAATTTTAATGTTTCCGCTGTGATGAGCGTTGCTGAAATAGCCATTGCTGAAAATAACTTTTTGAGTTTTGTTTTTTGAAATAATATTATTGATACAGCTATTGCTGATAAAACAAATGCACTTGTGATTATTTTTGATAATGCAATGCCAAAGCTATTTCTCAGTTTTAATAGTGCGATGGAAATGGTATAATCCATTTTTATTTTAGGAATACAGCTAAAGTAGCTGAACCAGTAAGACAAGCTAAAGTTACAGCTAATGCAGCAACAAACACGCCTACTGCGTTAGCTATAAAAAATTGTTTTTTGTTCAAGTTTAAGATGTTTGCTATTAATGCACCTGTATATGAACCAGAACCAGGAAGGGGTATTGCGATGAATATGCTTAGCCCTATAGGGCCATAGCGATTGATTTTTTCTTTTACTTTTTTCTGTGCTTTTTCTACCGTCTTTTGATAGAAGCGGTTGAAATATTTGTTTTTGCGCAGCACATGGATGAATTTATCGAAAAGCATAAATACAATCATTCCGAGAAAAACGTTTGTGATGAAAGCTGTGAAGAAGACAGCAAGGGTTGGAAGTTTTGCTATGAAAATGCCAAATGGTATGCTTGCTCTTAGCTCAAGTGTTGGAATGAATGTTATGGCTATTATCTTTAATATATCAATCATTCTAGAAGCCACAGCCATATTGGTTTATAAATTATTTTTCTTTTTCCAATACGTTCAACTGCACTGTAGTCTTCTGTTATGATTGTTCCTTCTCTGATTTTGAATTTATTCATAGCTTCGAGTAAAGAGCGCTTTTCTCTTTCTTTGCTGCTGTCGATATTCCAGCTTACCTGTATCGCTTCTTTTGTTTTCGTTCGTTTTTTAACGATGAAATCGACTTCTCCTTTATTTTTCCAAAAATAGATTTCATTTCCCTTTTTGAGCAAATGCGTGAACGCAATGTTTTCAGCGATTTTGCCGATGTCTTTGCTGAATCTGAAACCAATAGCGTTTCTTATTCCAGTATCAATACAATAGCACTTTTTCGGGTTTATTTGTTGCGATTTCAGAGAATAACTAAATAAGGGAACGTTAAAAATGAAGAATGCTTCTTTTAAGAATGAAGAATATTCTACAATCGTATCTGTGGAAAGACCGAGCAAGTCGCCTATTCTTTTGAAATTTATCATTGAAGAAATATTTGTCAAAAAGAAAATAACCAATTGTTCGAATTTTAATGCATTTCTTATATTATGCTTCAGAATTATATCTCGAAAAAGAATTGTATCGAAGTAGAATCTGAGCAGTTCTAGCTTCATGTTTTTGGATTTTGCTAAACATACTTCTGGAAATCCTCCGAATTCCATGTACTCTCTAAGATAGTGCAAAATTTCAGTTTTTCTTTTGAGCAAGCTGATCTTGCTTTTTTCTATACCTTTGATCTTTACAAACTCTGAAAAACTGAATGGTAGCAGATTGAAATAAACAGCCCTTCCTGCTAGCAAGATTCCAGCTTCTTGTCTTGAGATAAACATTCCAGAGCCTGAGATAAACATTTTTATGTTCGGATATAGATCGTAAATTCTTTTTAGCGTTCTTTCCCATTTAGGAATCTCTTGCACTTCATCAAGAAATACGTATAATTTTCCTTTTGGATTTAGAAGTTTCTTGTATGTAAATATTGCATCTTGGATTAGGTTCTGTTTTTCAAGCCGCTCATCGTCGCACTTAATGAAAAAGATATTTTTAGGTTGAACTTTTTCAAGCAATTTTTGGATTATAAGATACATTAAAGTGGTTTTTCCAGCTCGTCTTGTTCCTGTGATTGCTATTATCTCAGGTCTTTTGATCCATGGTTTTATTTGATTGAATAATTCTCTCTCAACAGCATTTATTTTGAATTCTTTTTCCCACCAAGGATTCCATTCGATTAATATCTCTTCTTTCATTATTCGATTTTAATCGAATAAAATTTAAAAATCTTTCGATTTTATTTGAATAAATTTTGAGAAATATTTTTATTTTACTT